>Ga0138347_10017455_pt1 | contig 8989 bp, 5 predicted proteins | sample DeepDOM_S7_Trap__FD_200806 | JGI IMG/M metagenome (GOLD analysis project Ga0138347, IMG submission 200806) | Marine microbial communities from the Southern Atlantic ocean transect - DeepDOM_S7_Trap_metaT (Eukaryote Community Metatranscriptome)... | ecosystem: Environmental > Aquatic > Marine >... | reverse complement strand
AGCTGAAGCAGCGCCTTGACGATATGGAGACCGTCCTTCCTCTCGTCGAGATGCTCGGTGACAAATCCATCAAGGATCGCCATTGGGAGCAACTCCAGGAACTCACTGGCAAGGAGATTCCATACGCCTCTGAGACCTTCCTGCTTAAGGACTTGCTTGATGCTGACCTTCTCAGCGTCCAGGAAGATGTTGAGGATATCAGCGACTCTGCCCTCAAGCAGGCTAAGATTGAGAAGCAGCTCCGTGAGGATATCGATGACTATTGGGAGACTGCTGAGCTCGACATCAAGCCACATCAGAGCTGCGACCACCCATGCATCATTGGTGGATCTGTTTCTGAGCATCAAGAGAAGCTCGAGGACCACATGATGAACCTCGTTCAAATGCTCGCCACTCGTTGCATCACGCCCTTCAGGACTGAGGTGTAGTCGAAACTCGACACCTTCACTCAGGTTTAGGAGACCCTCGAAAAGTGGCTCAAAGTGCAGGCACAGTGGCAGAGTCTCGTGCTCGTCTTCACTGGTGGTGAAATTGCCAAGCAGATGCCTCAAGAGTCCAAGATCTTCAAGAACACTGACACTCAGTGGAAGAAGATCATGGAGCGTGTTGCCGAGCAAAAGCTCGTCATCCCTTGCTGCCAGAACGATCTTCTTACCAACGCTCTTCCAAAGATGCAAGAAGATCTCGAATACTGCCAGCGTAAGCTCGAGACTTACCTTGAGAAAAAGAGAGGCGTCTTCCCACGTTTCTACTTCTGCTCCAACAATGACTTGCTCAAGATCTTGTCCATCGGTACCGATCCCAACCAGATCCAAGATGACTTCGAGAAGATGTTCGATGCTATTCAGCGCGTCTCGTTCGATAAGATCGACCGCCGCTTGATCTGCGCCATCCACCAGGACATGGGTGGCACCTCTGAGACAGTCAATCTTGACGAGCCTGTCAAGGCTGAGGGCAACATTGAGGACTGGCTCTGCCGTCTCGAGTCTTCCATGCAAGCCTCTATGCGCACAATTTGCCAGTCTGGCGCCCAGGACTGCTTCTCACTCTCTCTCCCAGAGTTTGTGGCCAAGTACCAGTCACAGGTTGCTCTCCTTGGTATCCAGCTCCTCTTCACCTTCAAGGTGAACGAGTGCTTGGAGCGCACTAAGGACCGCCCTCAGATGTTCAAGGCTAAGGGCCAGGAGGTCAATGGCATCATGAACGATCTCTCTGCCATGTGTCGTGACAACCTGCCCAACAAGCTCGTCAGAACCAAGGTTGAGACTCTCGTTACTATCCAAGTGTACCAGAAGGAGCTCTTCAAGCGTGTCCACGACGACGTCGTTGCTAGCCGCATCCGCGACATTGGTGACTTCGACTGGACCAAGAATCCAAGATTCGCCTGGAAAGCCGAGGATGGCAAGGATGGTCAGGCCATCATTTCCATCACCGATGTCAACTTCACCTATCAGTACGAATTCCTTGGTGCCAAGGAGCGTCTCTGTATCACTGCTCTCACTGAGAGATGCTACATCGCTCTCGCTTAGGCCCTCGGCATGTGCTACGGTGGTGCCCCCGCTGGCCCCGCCGGAACCGGTAAGACTGAGACTGTCAAGGATCTCGGACGTACTCTCGGTATCTTCGTCGTCGTCACCAACTGCTCTGGTGAGCATAAGTTCCGTGACATGGCCAAGATCTTCAAGGGTGTCTGCCAGTCTGGTCTCTGGGGTTGCTTCGATGAGTTCAACAGAATCTCTCTTGCTACGCTCTCTGTCGTCGCTGCCCAGGTCGAGGCCATCACTAGCGCCAAGAAGCAGAAGCTGAAGCAATTCATCTTCCCAACTGACCCAGAGAAGCCCATCACGCTCAACATGGCCTGCGGTTACTTCATCACGATGAACCCAGGTTACGCTGGTCGTCAGGAGCTCCCAGAGAACCTCAAAGTCCTCTTCCGTGGTGTCACCATGATGGTGCCCGACAGACGTTCGATCATTAAGGTCAAGTTGGCGTCTGTTGGTTACAACGAGTTCGATACTCTTGACAAGAAGTTCACCATCTTGTATCGTCTCTGCGAGGAGCAGCTCTCCAAGCAGCGTCACTACGATTTCGGTCTACGTAACATTCTCTCCGTGCTGCGTTTCGCTGGTACCGTGCTTCGTGAGGCCGCCAAAGCTGGCGGCAACAAGTCTGAGGAGTACTTGCTCGCCTCTACGCTCACCCAGATGAACATGTCTAAGTTCGTCATGCAAGACAAATCGCTCTTCACTGAGCTCATCGGCGATATCTTCCCCTTGGTCGCTGACTCGATCAAGCGCTCCATCCACGTTGAGGAGGAAAAGCAGATCCACATCAAGCTCGAGGAGTAGAACTTGCAGAAGAAGGATGACTTCCTTCTCAAGATCATTCAGCTTTACGAGACCTCAACTGTGCGTCACGGTTTCATGGTCGTCGGAACAGCTGGCTGCGGTAAGACCACCATCTTCAATACGCTGACTGAAGCTCTGTCAGCCGTCCCTGACAATAACAAGTACTCGATCGTAAGAATGAATCCAAAGGCCATCACCGGTCAGGAGATGTTCGGTGTGATGAACTCCGTCGGTGAGTGGGAGCCCGGTATTTTCTCTGAGATCTGGAAGATGAAGAATTCCAAATCCAACAAGGCTAACAACTGGATCTGCTGTGACGGTCCCGTCGATGCCATTTGGATCGAGAACCTCAACACTGTGCTCGATGATAACAAGATTCTCACTTTGGCCAACGCCGAGAGAATTCCTATGCTCGACACCACCAAGATGACCTTTGAGGTCGAGAACCTCAGGAACGCCTCCCCTGCGACTGTGTCAAGAAACGGTATCGTTTTCGTCTCTGACACTGATCTCTATTGGGAGCCACTCTTTGAGACTTGGATCGCTGATAGAGGCGAGAGGAACTCCACTCAGCCTCCTGTCTCTCCTGATGAGGACAAGTGGATCAGACAGCTCATCCAGAAGTACTTCCGTAACAAGCACTTCGACAACATGCTCACTACTGATCCATCTCAGAAGGCCGTCTTCTACTATATGAAGAAGAACTTCGTTGCCCCTATGGACAGCCCAGAGGTCGTTAAGACTACTATGATGATTAATTTGCTCACTGCCTGCCTTAAGGAGTACACCTCTCAAGGCCAGCAGGTTGACTTCGAGCTCTTCGAGAAGCTTTGGTGCTTCAGCTTCGCCTGGTCTATCGGTGGTCTCTTCGAGGCCAACGAACGTCAGAAGTTCCACAAGGATGTTCTTGAGAGAGTCCAGGCCTCTCTTCCTCAGATTTCAGCCCAGCGCGCTAACTTCGACAAGGAGACTATCTTCGACTATGTTGTCGATTTCAAGACTCGCAACTGGGTGCAGTGGAAGCCAATTGAGTGGACACCACCTCGTCGCATGGTCTTCTCTCAGCTCCTCATCCCAACTTCTGACTCAACGAGAGCCGAATACATCGTTGAGAAGATCAGATCTCTCGACTCGATGAGGTCTGAGCGTAGAAAGGAGCCTGGTCTCCTCAACACTCTTATCGTTGGTGGCTCTGGTACTGCAAAGACTTCCATCGTGCTGATGAACTCAACCCGTCTTAACCCAGAGGAGTACTCTTTCAAGAGAATCAACTTCTCTTTCTACACTCAGCCACACAACTTCCAGGAGTCCATTGAGTCTGAAGTCGAGAAGAAGAACGCCAAGATCTACCGTCCCTTCCAGGACAAGAAGCTCGTCGTCTTCCTCGATGACTTCTCCATGCCTCAGATCAACGAGTGGAATGATCAGATCACCCTCGAGATCACTAGACAGCTCATTGACGCTCGCGGTTTCTACTTCCTTGACAAGGAGGAAAGAGGCCAGTTCAAGCAGATCTTCGGTCTGCAATTCGTGGCTGCCATGGCTCACCCAACCAACGGACGTAATGACGTGCCCAACCGTATTAAGAGATTGTTCTTCGCGTTCAACGTGCCCCCTCCGTCAGCCAAGGCCGTCGAGGGTATCTACGGTAAGATCCTCACCTCACTCCTCCCACCCAAAAAGTACAGCGAGGAGGTCATTAACCTCGTCCAGCCCATTGTCGAGGCCACAATCCAGATTTGGGAGAACGCTTCCAATAAGCTCCTTCCCACTCCCACCAAATTCCATTACGTCTTCACCATCAGAGAGCTCGCTCGTGTGTTCGGAGGCATGGCTCGCGTCGCTCAGGCTCACCAGTACAAGGTTATTCAGAACTGCTCCAAGCTGAAGGATGTTAAGGACTCTAAGCTCTTCCTCATTGGTCTGTGGAGACACGAGTGCCAGCGTACCTTCGTTGATAAGCTCATGTTCAACCAGGATAAGAAGGTCTTCGAGGACATTCTGAACCGTGTCACTAAGGACAAGTTCCAGGAAGTGACCAACTACGAGGAGAGTGAGCTCCTCACCCAGTTCCAGTTCGCTGACTTCATGCGCGAGGACATCCTCAACGAAGACGGTGAGCTGATGGAGGAAGCTCCCTTCGTCTACGAGGCCTGCCCCTCCAACGAGTACATCAAGAAGATCACCAACGAGAAGCTCGCTGTGTACAACGAGAAGAACCCAGCCAAGAAGATGGCCCTCGTCATCTTCGACGACGCTCTTTCTCACTTGTTGAGAATCACCAGAACCATCAATGCTCCATCCGGTAGCGCTATGCTTGTCGGTGTTGGTGGCTCTGGTAAGACCTCTCTTACCAGACTTGCTGCTTCTATTTGCAAGCACAACATGTTCCAGATTGCTCTGACCAAGTCATACGGTCTGCAGTCTCTCTTCGACGACATCAAGGTGTTGTACGATCTTGCTGGCCCCAAGGGCGAGTCAGTCTGCTTCCTCATGACTGACGCCGAGGTCAAGGCTGAGTCCTTCCTTGAGGCTATCAACTCTATGCTTGCCACTGGTGAGATTCCAGGTCTTCTCGGAAAGGAAGACAAGGATCTGATTCCAGTCCAGTGCAAGGGCATCTACATGAAGGAAGTCGGACAAAAGGGTGAAGATCCTCCTCCGTCAGTCCTTTGGCAATACTTCTTGAACCGTGTGAAGGACAACCTCCATATGGTTCTTGCCTTCTCTCCAGTCAATGTCAAGTTCAGAGAGCGTGCCCAAAAGTTCCCAACTGTCTTCAGTGGCTGCGCCATTGACTGGTTCCTCCCATGGCCCGAGGAGGCGCTCATCTCTGTGTCTCAGAAGTTCGTCTCAGACTTCAACATCGACACGACAGAGAAGACTAAGGAACAATTGACGATCCATATGGGTAAGGTGCACAAGATGGTGGACAACGTCTGTGCTGAGTACTTCCAGCAGATGCGTCGCCATGTGTATGTCACCCCCAAATCATACTTGTCTTTCATTTCGGCCTACGCTGAGTTGTACACTGTCAAGTATAAGGCCATTGATAAGGAAGAAGAGAACATCAACAGAGGTCTCTTCAAGCTTGCAGAGGCCACCACTGACGTCGAGGCCATGAAGGTCGTCCTTAAGGAGGAGAACGCCAAGCTCGACGCCGCCACTGAGGCTACCAACAAGCTTCTCAAGGAGCTCGACATCGAGAACAAGAAGGCTGACATCAAGGCCGAAGAGGTCAACGCTGTCACCGAGGCTTGCGAGGAGCAGCGTGCCACCATTGAAGGCGAGAGAGAAGTCGCCAACACTGAGCTCCAGGCTGCCCTGCCCTTCTTGCACAAGGCCGAGGACGCTGTCAAGTCCATCTCTCAGAAGGATATTACTGAGATTAAGGCTATCAGAAGACCCAAGGATATCGTCAAGATCATCTTCGATTGTGTGAACATTCTGTTCATGTAGCCACTCGATGTTGTCGTGCCCAAGGTCGTCGAAGTGAACAGAGGTGAGCATCCATTCATCGCTGACTCCTTCGAGTCCCACACGTCCAAGAACATGACGGGACCTCTCCTGCAGAACCTGCTCTACTTCTCCACTAACGAGAAGGATAACATCAATGAGGAGACCATTGAGCTTCTCGAGCCATACCTAAACCTGTCACCCGTTGACGATCCCAACAAGAAGCTGTTCGACCCTGAGATCGCCAAGGTGACCTCTCTGGCCCTTTGGGGTCTGTGTACGTGGGCCGGCGCCATGAGCGACTACCACAAGCAGTCGAAGATCGTGAAGCCCAAGCTCATGATGCTCGAGATCAAGACTAATGCCCTTGCTGAGGCGCGCCAGAAGCTCGCTGAGGCCAAGGCCGAGCTTGACAAGGTCAATGCTATTAAGGCTGAGCTCAGAGCTCGCTACGATGGTGAGGTTGCCAAGAAGCAAGAGCTTGCTGATGCCGCCCAGAGAACTCGCAAGAAGATGGACCAGGCCAACAGGCTCATCAACTCGCTCCAGGACAACAAGATCAGATGGATGGCCTCCAGAGACCAGTTCCAGGCCACCAAGACGTAGCTCGTCGGTGATGTCGCCAAGGCCTGCGCCTTCGTCTCCTACTGCGGTCCTTTCAACTCGCAGTTCAGAACCAAGCTCATCCACAACTACTTCGGTGAGGATCTCAATGCTCGTGGCATCCCTCTCTCTGAGGACCTCGAGATGACAAACTTCCTTGTCGACTAGGCCACTGTCGGTACCTGGAACTTGCAGGGACTCCCCACAGATGACCTTTCCGTCCAGAACGGTATCATGGTGACGCGCTCAACTCGCTACCCACTCATGATCGACCCACAGTCGCAGGCTGTCTCTTGGATCAAGAGGAAGGAGCCAGAGATTGTCGAGCGTGACTTCGTCTACACTCTTACCAATCCTAACCTCAAGGATAGACTCAAGATTCCTCTACAGGATGGTATGCCTGTCATGATCGAGAACATCGAAAATGAAGTTGACCCAATGCTTGACCCACTGCTCGAGAAGCAGTTCACTGTCAAGGGTCGCCAGAAGTTCATCAACATCGCTGATACTGAGATGGACTACGATCCCAACTTCCGTCTCTTCATGACCTCGCGTCTTGCCAACCCTCACTTCTCGCCCGAGCTCGCCGCCAAGACCACCATTATTGACTTCACTGTCACGCAGGATGGTCTCGAGCAGCAGCTCCTCGGTCGTCTGATCTCTAAGGAGCAGAAGCACTTGGAAGAGCAGCTGACCCAGCTCAACGAGGAGGTCACCTACAACACTAAGGTGTTGGCTGAGTACGACGCCTCCCTTCTGGAGCGTCTTGCCATGTCTGATGGCAACCTGCTTGATGATGAGAAGCTCATTGATGTGCTTGCTGAGATCAAGCTTAAGTCAAAGGAGGTCGCTGAGAAGCTGACCGAGTCTCGCGAGAAGACCATCGAAATCGGCGAGAAGCGTGAGCAGTTCAGACCTGTGGCCGCCAGAGGTGCCGTCCTCTATTTCTGTGTCGTCGAGATGACCTTGGTCAACTGGATGTACAACACCTCCCTCCAGCAGTTCCTCGATCTGTTCGATTACGGTATTGACAAGTCTGCCAAGACGCAGCTCGTCAAGGATCGTGTCAGCAACATCATCAACTGCATGACTTACAAGGTCTACAGATACATCAACAGAGGCCTCTTCGAAGCCGATAAGGTTACATTCAAGCTGCAGATGTGCCTCAAGATCTTGATGAAGGCTGGACAGCTGAACCAGTCCGATGTCGGCATGCTTCTGAAGTCTGGCGCCGGTATCGACGACAGAAACAAGAAGTTCAACTGGATGGACCAGAAGCTGTGGCTCAACATCCTGGCCCTTTCCAAGCACAAGTTCAACAATGAGCCAGCTGGCTTCTTCAAGGATATCGTGGAGAAGATCCAGCGCTACGAGAAGGAGTGGAAGAAGTTCCTCGATGACAACCAGCCTGAGAATGCTATCATTCCCGAGTATGAGGACAAGATCAACGCTGAGCAGATCGGCCACTTCTTGCATCTCTGCCTCATCAGATCGATGAGAGAGGATAGAGCTGTGCTCGCCTCACAGAAGTTCATCAAGCGCGTCCTCGGAGACGAGTTCATGGCTCCCATCACTGATCAGATTCAGGAGGTTTGGGAGGAGTCCGAGCCTTGCAAGCCAGTCGTGTACTTGCTCGCTCCAGGTTCCGATCCTACTGGTGCTATTGATGAGCTTGCCAGAAAGAAGAGAATCCCAACTCAGAAGGTCTCTATGGGAGAAGAGCAGGAGATCATTGCCAAGAAGCACATCGATGACGCCATGCGTGACGGCTTCTGGGTCATCCTGAATAACTGCCATCTTAGTCTTGAGTTCATGGCTGAGATGGAAGAAATTCTCAACCCTAAGGGCAAGGAGATTCACGAGGTGTTCCGTCTCTGGATCACTTGCGAGCCCAACAAGGGCTTCCCTCTTGGTCTACTCTAGATGGCTATCAAGGTCACGACTGAGCCACCTAAGGGTATCGCCGCTGGTATGGCCCGTACCTACAACACAATCGTCACTCAGGACTTCCTTGAGAAGGTCGAGCCATATGAGAAGTGGAGAAACGTTGTCTTCGCTGTCTGCTTCATGCACTCGATTGTGCAGGAGCGCCGTAAGTTCGGACCTCTCGGCTTCTGTATCCCATACGAGTTCAACACTGCCGATTTGGAGGCCTCTCTTACCTTCATTGAGAACCACATGACCAACGCCTTCAACAATGGTCTGATCATCTCATGGAGAGCTATCCGCTTCATGGTGTGCGATGTGCAGTACGGTGGCCGTATCACTGACGATCTCGATCGTGAGATGTTCGGCACCTACGGTGAGCTCTGGCTCACTGACCGCATCTTCTCAGAGAAGGACTACAACTTCAACTCGCTCTCTGACTTCCCCTACACGATCCCTGACTTCGCCGAGATCCAGAAGTACCACGAGTACATCAACACGTTCCCAGAGAAGGACTCGCCTGTCATCTTCGGTTTGAACCCAACTGCCGATATGACTTTCCGTCTGGCTGAGTCGCAGTCCATGCTCAACACCCTGATCGACACCATGCCCAAGGAGGGCGGTGGTGGCTCTGGCCGCACCAAGGAAGACAAGGT
>Ga0138347_10065851_pt1 | contig 9371 bp, 5 predicted proteins | sample DeepDOM_S7_Trap__FD_200806 | JGI IMG/M metagenome (GOLD analysis project Ga0138347, IMG submission 200806) | Marine microbial communities from the Southern Atlantic ocean transect - DeepDOM_S7_Trap_metaT (Eukaryote Community Metatranscriptome)... | ecosystem: Environmental > Aquatic > Marine >... | reverse complement strand
CCGCAACAGAATTCTGCTGTGCGAAGTGTGCCCGGTCGATTAAAGTGCGTGTACTTGTCGCAGCCCGGTCCCCTCCTTGACAGACATCAATCGAATTCCGGCCGGTGAGTCCGGTACCGAAACACTGAATTCTCAATCATTTGCAGTAATTAATACCGAAGGAAGCCGTCCATGTCGAAACAGACCACACAGGTTCCTCGCCGTCATTTTCTGCAATCCGCAGCAACCGCGACCGGGGCCGCCGTAGCCCCCATGATTATCCCTGGTTCAGCGTTGGGACGAAACGGCGCCGTCGCTCCCAGTGAACGTATCGTGGTCGGCGGCATCGGTATCGGTCGCCGGGGCGGTTATGACCTGGGCTGTTTTCTTCAGGAAAACGATGTCCAGTTTACAGCGGTTGCCGACATCAAGCAGAAACGCCGGGGGGAAGTGAAAAAGATCGTTGATGACCACTACGGGAATCAGAACTGCGATACTTATCGTGACTTTCGTGACATCCTCGACCGCAGTGATATTGACGCAGTGCTGATTGCCACCGGCCCCAACTGGCATGCCACAGCTGCTATGACCGCTGCCAAAGCCGGGAAGGATATGTATTGCGAAAAGCCGGTCACGAAGAACATCAGCCAGAGTTTGATTCTGGCTGATACGATGCGACGCACGGGGCGAGTGTTTCAGGCGGGAACTCAGCGACGAAATCTTCCTCACTTTGCTTTTGCCTGTGAGCTGGCTCGCACAGGAAAACTGGGCAAACTCAAAAAAGTCTACGCCCACCCGGCCGGGATGCAGGCCATGATGAGCGGCTGGCTGGTCCCCGAAACGGAACCGGATAAAGAAGTCGTGGACTGGGACATGTACCTCGGGCCAGCCGCATGGCGACCATTCAACTCCGCGCACCTGGACGGATTCAATTTCGAAAAGGGCGGGGGGCTGGTCGGCGGCGGTGTGCTCGAATGGGGTTCGCACTGTGTGGATCTTTGCCAGTGGGCCGTCGACGACTGCCTGCCACCGGTGGTCTATGATGCACCAAAAAACGGCGAACTGGTCGCTCGATATGAAAACGGCACTGAACTGATTTTTCGGGAGACCGGCTGGATTCCTCTGGGTTCCTGCCCGGTTCGGTTCGAAGGAGAAACCGGCTGGGTCGAAGCGGGTGACAGCGGCAAAATGGTTCTGAGTTCTCCGGAATTGCTGGCAGGTCGACGTGTGGACGAAATCGGTGGTTATCCGGCAACATTCCATGTCCGGGATTTTCTGGACTGTGTGAAAACCCGAGGCCTCACCAAAGGCAATGCCCTGGCGGCGTGCAACGCACATATCGCCTGTCACGCCGCAAATATCGCACTGCATCTGGATCGCCAGGTGAAGTACGACAACGTGGCACACGAGTTCATCGATGACGTGCAGGCCAATCGTCTGAGATCAGAAGCACTTCGGGAACCATGGCGGCTGTAAGATCTGCACAGGACAGGGAGGCATCTGCCGGCTGTGACGTTCGACCACACACGTCGCACAGGCTAGCCGGTCATCGAAAACAACCTGATACATTTTCCAGACGCATACGGATACGGACACCTCAATGAATACAAGTCTCACCTGTACTCACTTCACCGCAGGTATCACGGTTCTGACTTCGATGTACATCGTCACTGTTTTACCGGCACAAGCCGTTGACAGTCCCGAATCATCCCGTGAGTACAAACTGCTGACCGTCCTCAGATCTGATGCTCCCGGTGCAGAAAAGGCGATCGCCTGCAAGAATCTGGCCATCTACGGATCCAGTGAAGCCGTCCCGGAACTGGCCAAACTGCTGGACAGCCCGAAGTTCTCTTCCTGGGCCAGAATTGCTCTGGAAGCGATTCCGGGGCAGGCGGCTGATGAAGCGCTGCGGACTGCAGCGGACTCACTGGAAGGACGGTTGCTGATCGGCACGATTAATTCGATTGGTGTTCGTCGAGATGCAGGCGCTGTTGAATCTCTTACAGTAAAGCTGCAGGATTCAAATGAAGACGTCGCTTCTGCCGCAGCCGTTGCTCTGGGACATATTGGAACTCCGGCAGCCACAGAGTCACTTCGTTCTTCACTGGCATCAGCATCCGATACCGTCCGATCGGCAATTGCTGAAGGCTGTGTTCTGTGTGCCGAGCGACTTCACGCTGAAGGCAATTCCATCGCGGCCACAGAGATTTACGATGAGGTGCGCAGCGCCGACGTTCCCCTTCAAAGAATCATTGAAGCGACCCGCGGTGCCATTCTGGCTCGTGCTCAGGACGGTATTCCTCTGTTGCTGGAAATCCTGCGATCATCAGACGAGAAGCTGTTCCAGCTGGCTCTCGGTACGGCCCGTGAATTTCCTGGCGACCAGCTCGACAGAACCCTGGCAGCTGAGATCCGGCAGGCAACACCCAAACGAACAGCGCTGATCATTCAGGCGATGGCCGACCGTCCCGACACACTGGTTTTGGATGCAGTTCTGACATCCGCCCAACAGGGCCCAAAACTGGTTCGGCTTTCGGCGCTCGATGCTCTGGAACGAGTTGGAAACGATTCCTGCCTGTCACCCTTACTGGAAATTGCCGTTGAGAATGATGCCGACCTGTCACAGGCCGCCAGGGATACGATTGCAGTTCTTCCAGGTCAAAACATCGACGCACAGATCGTGAAACGTCTGCAACAATCGGGACGCGACAGTGACCCGCTGATGCTGGAGCTGGTCGGACGCAGACGTGTCGATGCAGTCCCGGACGTTTTGACAGCCCTGCAACATACTGATGAAACTGTCCGTCATGCGGCCCTGATCGCTCTGGGTGAAACCGTGACACTCAATCAACTCTCTGTGCTGATCTCTCAGGTTGTCGCACCAACACACCCCGAAGATCTCACCGTGGCTGAGCGGGCGCTCAGAGCAGCCTGCGTCCGCATGCCGGACCGTGACACATGTGCCACTCAACTTAAGAATGCCGTATCCGGATCATCGCCAGGCACAAAAACAACACTTCTTGAAATCGTCAGTGAAGTCGGCGGAAGCAGGGCACTTGAAACACTTGCACAAGCCGCAAAAAGTCGGGATCCGGAACAGCAGGACACCGCAAGTCGTTTGCTTGGTAAGTGGAATAACCTCACCGCAGCACCCATCCTGCTTGATCTGGCACAGACATCCCCGCAAAACAAATACAGAATCCGCGGGTTACGAGGTTATCTGGGACTGGCGAGAAAATTTGCGAGAGGACAAGAGCGTGCTGAAATGTGCCGTCAGGCCATCGATACGGCCATTCGGACCGAGGAACAAACGCTGGCCCTGGATGTTCTCGTACTCCGTCCGGACATCGAGGGACTCAAAGTCACGGTGAACGCACAAAAGCTTCCTGAATTGCAGGAAACGGCTGCGGAAGCGACCCTGGCCATTGCGGAAAGACTTCGAAGTAAAGGAGTCGATATCAGTCAAATCATCACACTTGAAGAAACGAAATAAACCAGGCACATAACCAGGTCAGGAGTCTTTTCCGGCAGTTGATCAGATGGACCGACTGTAGCCAGTCCATCAGGAGTCGGTTTGCACACCTTTTTGCCATGGTCGATAAATGACTCCTTTTTTCCTTCGGATAGCGTGGTCATCACGCGTGTTGAGCACAGTTAAGATGATTCGAAAAAACTTAATTTTAATTTGTCTGCTGATATTATCGCCTGCAGGAACATCGGCTGAAGTCACCCACTCCGGTGTGGACTTCAGTCGCGATATCCTGCCACTACTGTCCGACAACTGTTTCAAGTGTCATGGTCCGGATGAAGCCAATCGACAGGCCGAATTACGGCTGGACAAACACGAATCGGCAGTGACTGCGTTGGCGTCCGGTTTGACTGCAGTTGTGCCTGGAAACAGCGGGGACAGTGAGTTGTTCGTGCGTGTCTCCTCCGATGACCCTGATCTGAAGATGCCACCTCCGGATTCAGGAAAGAAGCTGAGCGAAACACAGATTGGCCTGATCAAAGAATGGATTGATGGCGGAGCCGAATGGTCGGGGCACTGGGCCTTTCAGACACCAAAGAAACCGAACATCATGCCGGTGACGGAAAACCGGCAAACAAACAACGCCATCGACAACTTTATCCATGCCAAACTGAAGACAATCGGTCTGGCGTCCGAACATCGGGCTTCGAAGGAAACACTGATCCGTCGAGTAACCCTGGACCTGACGGGGCTGCCTGCCACGATTCAGGATGTCGATCAGTTTCTCGCTGATGAATCCGACAAGGCGTTTGAACGTGTTGTGGATCGTTTACTGGATTCCGAACAATACGGGGAACACATGGCGCGTATCTGGCTGGATGCCGCTCGATACGGAGACACTCACGGTCTGCATTTCGACAACGAACGATCGATCTGGCCGTATCGCGACTGGGTGATCCGATCCTTCAACGATAATCAGCCGTTTGATCAGTTTACGATCGAACAAATCGCCGGAGATCTGCTACCCGGCCCCACAGTGAGTCAACGAGTTGCAACAGGATTCAATCGATGTAACGTGACAACCAGCGAAGGTGGTTCCATCGATGATGAATACTACGTGCGCTACGCAGTCGATCGTGTTGAAACCACATCCACGGTCTGGCTGGGTCTGACAGCCGGCTGCGCCGCGTGTCATGATCATAAGTTTGATCCGATCACGCAGAAAGAATTCTATCAGCTGTTCTCCTACTTCTTCAGCCTCACCGAAAGAGCCATGGACGGGAACGCTCTGCTGCCGCCCCCGATTGTCAAAGTTCCAACGGCGAAGCAGCAGAAGCACCAAAAGCAGTACCGTGAAGAACTGGCTGCTGCCGGCAGTCAAATCGACACTCTGTTGGCCAAAATCAACTACGCCGATCCGAAGCCGACGGAACCTTTGGGTGCCCTGACCGAAGAAGAGTTCGTCTGGGTCGATGACGAAATACCAGCCGGGGCAAAACCGGCTGGTGACACTCCGTGGCAGTTCGTGGAAGCTCCTGATCATCCGGTACACAGCGGCAAAAAATCTGCGGTGCGTACCGGTCGAAGCAATGAAATCACCCAGCACCTGTTCACCGACCCGACCGAAAAACTGAAACTTCCGGGGCAGACAAAACTGTTTGCCTGGGCGTACCTGGATCCTGAAAATCCACCGCTGACGCTGCAGTTGCAGTTCAATGACGGCACGTGGGAACATCGTGCCACCTGGGGAGCGGACAAAGCACACGGGGCCGGGAAAAATGATGCCTCAAACCGGCACATGGGCGAACTGCCGGAAACCGGAAAATGGGTACGCCTGGAAGTCTCTGCCGAAGCCGTGGGCCTGGTGTTCGGGTCCGAACTCAATGGCTGGGCCTTTACACAGGTCGGAGGCACCGTTCACTGGGACACCGCCGGAATCGTACACCCGTCGCTTTCTGCGGAACAGAAGCGTTCTCTGTATGCCTGGGAACAGTTTCGCACAAAGACAAATCACACCAGGCTTCCGGATGAAATCCAGCAGGTTCTGGATATTGACAATGCCGAACGAACGCCCGAACAAACCGAACAACTGACTCACTATTATCTCAAATACGTAAATCCGGATTCACGGATACAGCTGGACGCACCACTGAAACGACAGACAAACCTCGAAACCAAACTGGATGACCTGGAAAACGCGATTCCCGCCACACTGGTGATGGAAGACCGTTTGGAACCGCGGCAGGCTCATGTGCTGGAACGAGGACAATACACCGAAAAGCGCCAACCGGTGTCATCGACGGTCCCCGTATGGCTGGCTCCTCCTGTTGAAAATGCCCCCTCCAATCGGCTTGGGCTGGCGCAATGGCTGGTTCAGCCACAGCATCCGCTTACATCGCGTGTGACAGTGAACCGATTCTGGCAGCAGTTCTTTGGTACCGGCCTGGTAAAAACATCTGAAGACTTTGGAGTTCAGGGTGAACATCCGTCTCATCCAAAACTGCTGGACTGGCTGGCCGTGGACTTCATTGAATCCGGCTGGGACGTAAAACGAATGCTGAAGCAGATCGTGATGTCGGCGACCTATCAACAGGCCTCACATGTGTCACCCGAAAAACTGGCGGCAGATCCCAAAAATCGTTTCCTGGCACGCGGCCCCAGATTTCGACTGGATGCCGAAGTGATTCGCGACCAGGCGCTGGCCGTGAGTGGATTGCTGACTGAGACGATTGGTGGGCGAAGTGTTAAGCCGTACCAGCCGGCCGGGCTGTGGAAACCCGTCGGTTTTGGCGGCAGCAACACCGCCACCTTCGTTCAGGACAAAGGTGAAAAGCTCTTCCGTCGCAGCATGTACACCTTCTGGAAACGAACGGTTCCTCCCCCGTCAATGGCCACATTTGACGCTCCCGATCGTGAAACGTGTCAGGTTCGCCGGGCACGCACCAATACTCCACTGCAGGCCCTGGTACTCATGAACGACGTGCAGTACGTCGAGGCGGCTCGTAAATTCGCCGAACGTGTGATGACCGAAAGTGATTCCAGCGTCGACGAGCGTGCGGTATTCGCTTTCCGTTCGGTATTGAACCGACGTCCGAATGTTGCGGAACAGGGATCACTGACACGTCTGTTCCACCAGAGTCTGACTCAGTTCAGAAATGACTCCAAAGCAGCTGAAAAGCTGTTGTCGGCCGGCGAGTCACCTCGCAACGAACAGCTCGATCCTGATGAACTGGCTGCCTGGTCCATGGTGACTCACCTGCTGCTGAATTTGAGTGAAACAGTGACAAAGGAATAGCAGAAGAAATGAATCACTCATGACTGCGAACAAAACCCGATCAGCCTGAATGTCCTGATCGTTGTCCAGTTCCGGTTCCAAATGTTTCAGAAAGACCAAACGTCACCACCAGTCCTGTTGTTTGTGTTTTCGTGTGGTCGGAAAAAGGTTCACCCATGCATCCCATCCGAGAAACAGAGCTCCTCGAAACCCGGCGACACTTCTTTGGCCGAACGTCAACCGGAATCGGTTCCGCAGCTCTGGGTTCGCTGGTCAATCCTCAGCTATTCGCAGACAACACTGCGGCTTCCGCAGATCCAGCCGGTGGACTTCCGGGTCTGCCGCACACTGCTGCGAGGGCAAAACGTGTGATCTATCTGTTCATGTCCGGTGCGCCGTCTCAGCTGGACATGTGGGACTACAAGCCCATGATGAATGACTGGTTCGACAGAGACTTGCCAGACTCAGTGCGCAACGGCCAGCGTATCACCACAATGACTTCGGGGCAAAAACGTTTTCCGATTGCGCCATCGACCTTTCGTTTTCGACAGCACGGCGACTGTGGAATGCAGGTCAGTGAACTCTTACCGTATACCGGGAAAATGGTGGACGATCTGGCAGTGATTAAGACGATTCACACGGAAGCGATCAATCACGATCCGGCAATCACCTACATTCAAACCGGCAGTCAGTTGCCTGGTCGTCCGAGTACCGGTGCGTGGTTTTCCTATGGTCTGGGCAGCCTGAACCAAAACCTGCCGGCGTTTATGGTACTGCACTCCACAGTCAACGGCAGTTTCGGGGGACAGGCTCTGTATTCGCGGCTGTGGGGATCCGGTTTTCTGTCCACCCGACACCAGGGAGTCAGCCTGCGGTCAACCGGTGATCCGGTCCTGTATCTGTCTAACCCCGATGGTATGTCCGAGTCCATGCGACGGCGTATGCTGGATGAACTCATGCTGCTGAATACCCAGAGATTCGATGAAGTCGGAGATCCCGAAATTCAGTCTCGTATTACTCAGTATGAAATGGCCTATCGTATGCAGACATCGGTTCCGGAATTGACCGACATTTCCGGTGAATCCAGGCAGACACTGGAACTGTACGGTCCGGACGTCTCCACGCCCGGGACGTTCGCAGCAAATTGCCTGCTGGCACGCCGTATGGCCGAACGTGGCGTTCGGTTCACCCAGATTTTTATCCGCAAGTGGGATCAGCACAGCAATCTTCCCAAAGACATCCGGCGTCAGTGTCGCATCATCGATCAGCCATGTTATGCCCTCGTCCAGGACCTCAAACAGCGCGGCCTGCTGGAAGACACACTGGTGATCTGGGGTGGAGAATTCGGACGTACAATTTATTGCCAGGGTAGTTTGTCCAGGAAAAAATATGGGCGCGACCATCACCCTCGATGCTACACCAAATGGATGGCCGGAGCGGGAATCAAAGGCGGGACCGAATACGGCAAGACGGACGACTTCAGCTACAACATCGTGGAAAACCCCGTACACATCCATGACCTGAATGCGACAATTCTGCAGCAGCTGGGAATCGATCACGAACGTCTGACCTATCGGCACCAGGGACGCGACTTCCGCCTGACCGATGTACACGGAAGTGTCGTCAAAGGGATTTTGGCGTAGTCAGCACCGGGGACGCCGAAAGTGAGGCCGGCCTGTAGTCTGGTCGTCCGTCCACGTAAGACAATCATTCCACATGTCAGATGCAAAGAAACACGGTATGAATCGATTCGTTCTGGAAGTCTTTTCTGACTACATATGACCCTGGTGCTATCTCAGTACCGTGCGTATTGAACGCCTGCGAACGGAGTGGGACATCGATATTCGCTTCGTCCATTTTCCACTGCACCCGAAAACACCAACGGAAGGAATGACACTGGAACAGTTGTTCGCCGGTCGTGGCATCGATATTTCGGCAGCGCAGGTCCGCATGAAACAACTGATGGAAATCGAAGGTCTGCCATACGGGGACCGCAGGATGACTTATAACAGCCGTCTTGCCCAGGAATTCGCCGCATTTATGGTCACACAGCCGGACGGAGAGCAGATCCACAACCGACTTTTCCAGGCGTACTTCGCAGACGGAATCAACATCGCCCTGATTGAAAATCTCATTGAAATCGCAAGCGGCATGGGAGTGCAGGAATCCGTCTGCCGTGACGAATTGAGCACCGGACATTATCGATCAGCCGTTGACCAGGACTGGGAACGGTCACGGAAGCTTGGTGTGACATCGGTCCCCACGTTTGTTGCCGGACAACACGCCGCAGCCGGTGCTCAACCTTATGATGTGCTTGAGCAGTTACTGGAACATTCCGGAGCCGTACGCAGATAAACGAGCCGTGATTCTTCGTCCCCGGTTATTAACGTTTCCCATATAAAACACGAACCGGCTTCAGCGTGAATCATGTCAGAGGCACGAGATCTGTCCTTTTTTGCGTAGCAACGGTGAAGCCGTCCGATTCGAGGTGTCTCCTACACCTAAAATCTCGGACTATGAACGGTCAAAAACACATAGTGACGACTCGGGACGGACAGTCACCGGGCGGCATTTCAACGTGAGGTAAGAGTCAGATCTGTTGATCAACCGAGACCCCTCGCCTGTCGCATCATCTCCGATTCATCTGTG
>Ga0138347_10026933_pt1 | contig 9581 bp, 2 predicted proteins | sample DeepDOM_S7_Trap__FD_200806 | JGI IMG/M metagenome (GOLD analysis project Ga0138347, IMG submission 200806) | Marine microbial communities from the Southern Atlantic ocean transect - DeepDOM_S7_Trap_metaT (Eukaryote Community Metatranscriptome)... | ecosystem: Environmental > Aquatic > Marine >... | reverse complement strand
TGTAAATACATTTTTCTCGTGTGAGACAACCATAACTGTCTATGGTTGATAAAGTGTCTAAAGTTGTCCTCATCCATGTACTGAGTAAGGATCGATCTTCATAAGTTTAGAAGCGACATCTGTAGCACCATTAATATGATACATCAATGGAGGGCCAAGATACATATGCAATGAATAATCATCAGCAGCAGCTACGTAACTAAGTAAAGGAACTGTGCGATTCTTATTACCTGGAAGGGGACACGTGACGCTATGCGTTGGAAGTATATTCCGTGCAATAGATTCACGAGTGTATTGCCCACCAGGTGAAGTGGGGTAAGCAGGCTGTTTTGTAGTAAGAAAGCGATACATACAATAGAATGGCAACTCAACCTCAATAATTGGGTTACCATCAGTGTTTGTAACAAACAACCCTCCCTCTCCACTTGGAAAGTTTTTCTTATAATCCGTGGAAAGATTCTCGTAACGGTTAGACTTCGCTGTCACTTGGCGAGTCTCAAATGTGGGCCTTGGCCAGGTCCCACGTGCGACCAAGAATGTAGGTGGTGTCATCTTATATTTATCATTGACAACATTATCGACATCTTTAGCCTTATACATATACTTCCATCTAATCCCACCACGCCTACAAGCGTAAGCTGGCGAGTAGAAGGACAGATAGCTTTGTTTTGCTGGGCACCATCCATACTCAGTCCGAGTCGCACTCGAAGGAGTTAAGCTTACATAATTTGGTGCCCATAATTTAAGAGCGTTACCATAAGGTTGAGGATAGTCAGGAAAGGTGTATATAACAACACTGGCTTGGTTATCTATAATACCAGTCTTGTTATGGTAACAAGCAAGAGCCATATGGAAACAGTATCTCTTCATAAGTGTACGGAGAGATACTATTGGGTCACCATAAAATACACTTGATGTCTTACTATCCAAAGGGGGAACAGGAGGTCCCAAGCAAAAATCAGCAGCACCTGATGCAACGGGTGCGTGAACAGGCTCAACCTCATCGAAACCACCATGCGACTCTGCCACCTTAAGTGTTGCTGATGAAGGTATACCCTCAGGGAGGGACGTTGTCCAATTCTGTAAAGCAGCTTCTTCAGGGTTAGCAACATCCAAATCTGGGCATGATACAAACATGTTTATATAAGCACTAGGCATGGTAGTAGAACCCGCCGAACCCGTAGCGGTGGACACCAAAGCATTGACGATATATATACCTATCACGCCATTGCTCCATTCATCCTTAAGGTTAGTATTCGCGCCAGTTGCCCCGGCTATATAGAGAGAACTGTCAACTATTGAGTGGTTACCCGGGTCAATGCCAGTTATACAGTAGGTATTGGGCTGGCCCCAACCTATATCGACAGTGAAGTCTCTATGCTCTGCTAAGTCGACAATACAGGACATCACGTTTGCAGTCTCCCATAATTGATAAGAACTACCGCCTTCTTCAACTATCTTCCGGGGATCCCATACTATCCTAATACGACCTCTATGAAACTGCGAGGCAATAATCTGGAATCGGTAACGCATGGTTCCGCGCCAAGCAGCAAAAGGCAGTGCCGCGTAGCAACAACCTGTCATGTTGTGTTGTATACTATTCTTATCGGACCTGCCAGTTGTAGCCTTGGTACGCTGTAGGAAAGGTGTGACTAGACAATTCATTAAACGCTTTCCAGCACCATACTGGTTCCCCGCGGTACCTGTGTCACCACCCCAAGTGATGGTTTGGAAATATGACTCTCTTCCTGCTATGGAGCGAATAGTCATTTCATCATTTGGAGGTAAACCTACCACTCGAGGATCTATGGATACTTCCTGCTTAGAGTCAAGAGTAAGTTTTTGACTCGTATCACCTGCATCGGTATTTGCTAGGTTACCCAAATATATTGGCTTATATGGAACAATATCTGCCACTACAGTGGGTCGTGAATAGCCAAATAGAGAGGCAAGCCTGCCAATACCATTAGCTATCAAGGAGGACGCACGAGCATAAGGGCCAATCACAGGTGCGTCTGACAATGAGTCTGCCGCTAGAGCAACACTATTGGCAACTTTGCTGACTGGGCCAGTGCCATACTCATCGTTTCCAGAGTGAGACTCAGCAACTTTTGATGTAGACACAGCAGGTGTTACAGAATTACCAAGTGGCAGCCCTTCAGGCCACGTGTTTGTAATCTTGTATGTAGAAACACCAGTGGGCTTATGAAATAAGCTGAGTCCCATGGTGGTAGCTAGAGACACCTTACAATCCTCCATCCACGCATAAGCAGTAATGGATACACGTGCGGTGTCAGTAAGAGTCAGAGAATTCAGTGAATTAAGTTGGCACAAAAATATTTTACCAAGTTTATCCACATCTCCACCAGTAAGGTCGAGCCAATTCTCTTGCCATAAGAATGGCAACTTAAGTGTGCCACCAGTGGAAGTCTGAGGCATAAGGAAAACACGTGGTTTTTGTGAGTGTCTAACTAAATGCTCTTTATCCATGGTGAAGAAAGCATGGGCTGGACGTATTCCAGAAGCAGGAACGTCTGTGACACTGGTAGGCTCAGGATAGCCAGCCGTTGTGTCCTGATACTGCAATGGGTGGTAATAGGCCATCATACAACCATAACTGAAACCATTGGCGTTAATGAGGAATTTCACATTAAGTGAACCCTGCATCAACCTATAAGTTTCAAACTTCTTGGTAATCTGCGGATTGCTAAGATAAAGATACCACGGGTCAAATACCCACACTTTGTTAGCAGTGTCGGTACTAAGCCACGTTTGGTTCCAGATATTAATCGGTCGCTTAAGAAATTCACCTAATTCCGTATTCTCTGAATACGCAACAGAACGCGTGCCATCCATAATAGATGGCACAGCGGTGCCCCATCCGGGGTCTTGATCAGTGAACTGAGTCACTTGCGAGCGCACGTTGGGTGAAGCAGATGTGCTCACCACAGGCGCATTGTTTTCAGATGTTATGGCATCTGATCCATTTTCGTTATTGGAACTAGCAGTGAGTTTATGAATTTAACAAATACTGAGATTCACTACTCCCAGTTTTGCGAGCCAATTGTGTGTGTGCGTGGCACACCGACTGTAAATACAATCTATCTACCGTACACGATGCATGCTCGTGGAAGACCCGGGGGTTGGCACCCGTGACACCACCAGTAATCTGTACATCGCGTTGCAGTTTTCTGCCATGCTGGGCAGGAGTTTGTAGTGGTTGAAAGAGGATATTTTCGCGCATATAGTCGTGAAACGAAATGCTAGAGGGATCAAAATAATATGGGTACTTATCAATTATACTCTGAAACCAGATGTTTGCACATGACCCCACGTATTTCCCACTAGCTCTTTCCAAATTATATAACGAAATATATTCTCTTCGATGTGATTGCATGTGAATACGTGCCCAATCGTCGAACTCATAATCAAGATGCAGGATCACAGGACTCCACCCCTGTGATTCAGCAAGCAATCGTAATAAACGAATCTTATCATCGAAGACTGTCCTCCCGTGATAAAAGAAGGTCCTAGCTGCTAACGTTAAATTAGACTGCGTAACAGCTTCCACAGACTCCGCGCCTTTAAGCACACAACATAGGGATTTTAAAATGGAATCCTCACACAGCGCACCAACTGGCAAGAAGATCTCGGGGACATAAACTGTTTTCCTTTTGAGAAAATCAACACTGTCCTTGTGAAAGAAGGTGATATCCTTATCCTCACTTTTGTCAGGCGGAGTGAAAACAATACCATGAGTTTCAAGGTACTCTTTCATCTGCCTAAAACAAAAAGTCTTGGCTAGGCACTTATTAACAGTGGCGATGGCATCGTCCCCATAAAAACTAGCAGCACAAATGGTCCTGAAGGGACGCACATGCTGCTTATTGAGATGTTGCTGCGAAGCAAAATATGCGCACCTAAAAATAAGAGAATTAACCACAGAATTGACATACACTGTCAGGTTATGCCCGGATGGATTAGACCCCAAGAGACCCACAACATCACCATTCAAATGGACTAAGGGGTAGGATAGCTCGGTTACCAAACCATTCATAATCTTAATATCATCTGCGGAATATTGCGGGCATAGAGTCGCACAATGAACCATAATTTTGAGCGCTAATGTAGACAACTGGGCAGGCATACGCAAATCATATTTGGAAAAATCCCCCGCTAGTACCCTAGAGGGACCAAATTTGAAGATGTGTGAGTCCCATTGATACCACTCAGGACCCTCTGCTGAAATACCAACAGCACACTCGGTAACCAGTGGATTGCAAGAGAATATACGAGCTATAGGCAGAAAGTATTTTCTCACCAGTAAGGACAATGCTAAAGGTGCCGATTGGAATATGCGCACCTTGGTCTTAGTTGTCTTCGTCGGCTCATCCTTTAAAGATGCATAAAAGATACACATGGGCCGCTCACCTTTCAGTAATAGCTTCTCACATCTAGAGGCTTCTTTAAAGAATTGACCGTCCAAGGAACGTGGATGTTGATAGCCGTGATATAATTCATTGGATACATCAACATCACCAACAAATTCTGTTTTAGGGCGGTTGATAGGGTACCCCACAGAGGTAGTCATTGTTAATGCGTCTATAAAACGACATTGAGGAATGCCATTAACATTAGCAATCTCAGAAAGGGGCTTAGCTGCTTGAAAGAAGCTCACATCTATACCCTCTTCAACTTGCTTAAGATAATCGGCGTAAGCAAAAGAAACGTGTGAACATGGCAGGCCCATGGGGCATTTGGCCGCATGAACGAGATAATCCACATTAAAGATCCAATCCTTGTGGAAAGCGGGTCCATCCCAACAGTCATGAATGTTAAAGAGGTCCCTAACGAAAGCTGAAATAGGTGTTTGAACACACTTAGATCTGTATTTCATAGGGTGAGATCCGCTGCCAAGGTGCATGACTGTGGTAGCTACTGCACCCTTCTTCTGGAAACAGACGGCAGACTTGGGATGCACAACAGTGTTAGACAACACATTCTTTCCGTAAAGTTGATCAGGAACTTCACCCCAACTAGCATGAGAATGCACCAGTGGGGACTCACAAAGTACTGTTATACCATCACTAATCTGTTTTGGTGAAATAGTTCCAGCCAAACATTCTTTGTAAGGATTATCCTTATCATACACAGCACCTAAATGTAGCCCCAAAATACACATAGGACTATCATAAGATACTAAGGGTGCACCACACAAACCTTGGTAGCTCTTCACATCACCATGCAGAAATGAAGTGTATCCACTAAAACCAGAACACATCATTCCAGTGGTATGAAGGCTATCACTAAAGGACTGTATGTTGCACTCCCATGTTGCGTCAAAATTGTCAGAATCTTTGCTTAACAATGCTCCATAATGCACATCCTGCGCTTGTGACGAGAAGAACGCAGTAATGTCGCGGCACTGGTTAGACCTAGAGAAGGAAATGAGACAAATATCCGTGTTGGGGAACTGATATAACATGCTACGGTCAAGCAATGATTCAAAAGACCCAAGTGTCGAGTTCTCGGGACCTTGAGACACCATAACATGTCCATCTGTAAAATTACGCACGGCATGTGCAGGTATTAGGCCGAAGTTCCCTTGGACCATAAGACACTGACACTTTGGGCGCTGATTCATTCTAATGTCGTGGAAAACTAGTCTGCGCACATTATCGTGCACTATACGCAGAAAATCCTCACGTACCATGCCCTCCGTGCGTATGAAGCTACTACGGACTTGGTGCGCCTTTTGCCATGGTGAATCTTCAGTATCCCTAGCACGAACTTCACTCACGTGCTTGGGATTCAAGTTGCCATGTGAAACATGCCTACGTGCATATAACACTCTCTTGGCAATATTGGAACAAACAAACAACGTGGCTAAACTAACAGACGACCACATTGTTATTTTGATCCAATTAGCGCTAATATAATCAAAAGCACAAGAAGAAACCACTCTGGAGCCAAAAGAGAGTGCCGCAATGCGTAGCTGTCGAAACTTACACACGCATACATCGAGTGCCAAGCTCAAGCCAGTCGCACAGCCAATTGGGATAGCAACGACACTCAGCCCAACACATAATGCACCTGTGGTAGCAAAAGCACCCAGGGCATAGCGCCATGCGTTTGGCTCATTACTGGCAAAAAACTGGGAACATTGCCAACGGGACACTCGTATAACTTTTTGTGCTATGTATTCAGTGTCAGGAAGCAAGCTAGCCACTCTGAAAATAACGTTATTATAAAGTCTATCAAAGTATGCTATAGCGCTATTCCTATTTTCTCCAATACGCACTTCATCACTGCTCATCCCTTCATGACTAGAGATAAGCCTGAAACGAGACGAGCACCGTTTGCGAATCCATTGCCAACAAGCTGACACCCAACCAGTATTTTCAAAGCCTGAGTGTTGTTCTGCAACAAACTCTTCACTGTGTGGCATGTCTGCAACCGAGGGTGCAAAGTCGAAGTCGAAATCACCAGTATGGTAAGAACTTTCATCATTTGTAGTCAAAGAACTACACGTGCAAAATTGGGAAGGCACTCGGCAAACCTGGCAGATTGCACACATATCTCGCAGGTCAGCATCACTAGACGTAATGTGGGACTGATTGATATAATGCTTATGGGAGACATCATCCAAATATTTAAAAAGGGATTGCCAACCCATATTTGTCAGGCTTAACGGTGTACCGTCTGGAAGAGTGTGCATAAGACCAGTCACTCGACTCAATTTACTTGGGTCTAGTGGGTCACGTTGAAAATGGTATATGGTAAAAAGAAAAGCATCAACCCACGTTCCTTTGGAATAGGTAGACATGAGAGCTTTGTTGAGAGTACCTTCTGGAGTACTAAATTCTGGCCGTAACTCAACTTCAATACACACATCACAACGTCGAGTTATGGAGAGTGGCTCAATAGAATATGTCTTAGCTCCAAAATCCACGAGGTTCGATGTCATAACAACGGCTTTGGGTCTTATTGGAACTGTAGCTTTATCCTTCAGGTCGGCTTTTACAGCTGTAGCTGGCATATTATTTACGTAGCGCAATATGCGCTCAGTAACTGCAATACCATTGTTGCGCTCAGCTATAGTATTTGCCACGTCATCAATGATAAGGCCAATTGTGTCCGGGTACAGATTTGACTCATACTTATCAGCCAAATCTACACGCGCTATAGCGTTCTCTGACGTTGCTTTGATTCCATTAGATGCAAAGATGAAGTGTAATAAAGCAGGGGCAATAACTGACTTGCCCACACTAGTACCACCATACAAACCTATAGTGAATGGTGCATCCCTGTTCGTACCAATCAGATACTTTGAAGTTGCCTGAGCTGCAATCTCACACAATTCCTTACAGTGACGATCGATACGCATAGTAGCAAAACCATCACGCAAGTCTGAACGATAGTAAATGAGATCTTGGCGCAAGTCGCGCGCATCTGCAACGAACTCATCTGCTGTTATACCAAAATCTTCAAACTTGTTGGCATTATAACCAACAAAACAGTTGATTTCGTGTATGCGCTTAAAGCGTTGCTCGAGGTTTTGCATATTGCGACTAGTGCCAAGGAGTGGGTAAATGCTACCTTCTCGCACACACTTATTAATGTTTTCACCTACGATCACTATTGTGTGCAAGAAAGAGTCAATTAGCGAGGTGGCCGTGTAAGTGCGTTTGTTGATGACTGGGAACAGAGTATTAAGCAATTGTTGCTTTTCATTCGATAAACCTGAAATGTCAATCAACTGAAGTGCTATAGAAGCGAGGAAGAGCTCACGCAAGTGCTTAAATAAAGTGTTATTGCGTAACCCATCCCAGTTACCAACTAACTCACGCAAAAAGGTGAGAGGAATGAGGTCATTATCTGTACAGTATTGAGAAAAACTCGAGCTGTCTGCACTTAATTCATCACCAGAGTGTGACTTGGCTATGGCACTGTGCAATTGTGTGTATGCACGAGAGCTGAGGTGATTAAAGGCACGAACACAGGAACTAATAAGGTTCCACTCAGTGGGCCCTAACCATAAGTACATGACTCCCCAGCTGGTATTCAAGTCGTTAATATTGGTAATACAGTTAATCATAACACCAAAGCGTGTAACCAATGAAAGAAATTCAAGAGTAATGGGTGATTTGCCAAGAGAAGCAATTTGTGACAACAATTCAGTTATGGGGACAAAACACCACCCAGCACTTAGACAGTACTCATCGAAAGTGTTAGACATTGCCTTATGTATGGTTTGTGAAGTATTATCCTTATTAAAAAGAACACGCACGAAATCCGCAATAAAATGCGTGCTACCAAAAAGAGAGTGTGAGTGAGCTATCTTTGGTTGCTTAGGTTTACGGCGGTTTTTATTATGCTTAGTAATTGAGCGTTGCTGCTTAGCGTCAGCACGTCCGCAGCGCTTGGGATCCTTCCATTTACGTGGAAGTTGAGAAGAAGCAATGTTCTTCGATTGAGAATTGACAAGAGTCCTTTTCCCTTGGTTGGGAGTTTTGGACTTCTTTTGTTTAATAGTTAATTTCTTAATTACATCAATAGTATTCCCTAATTGTTTTTGTAGGAAATTCTTCTTACACGCAGACTTATAGTTGTCAAAACAAGCATGTGAAGTTGCATGTCTGCAAGATGTAACACTAGGAAAGGTGCTACTACCAATTAAGAAATGTAATATAAAGTTGTCAGTCGAGGTATTAATATCAATAAAAGGGTAAGCGTATATTTCTCCTGAGGCATCCATTTCTGTTAAGTTTAAGAATGAAGATGCCCAAGAGATCCATACACCAAAGGGTGATAGGAAATTCAGGGGCGGTACCATAAGAGTAGTCACCAGAGATCCAACTAGGATTCTCTAAATGGTGATGTTCTAAATAGGGTACACTAGTTTCATTGTGACTATCAGTATGATAGTCCCAACTACGAGTGATTTAAGTGCGATTCATTATTCTCCACAATCGCTTAACTAGGTGGGGGATAAGTTTTGAGGGACCATAAAACCTCAGGTATTCCAAACACTAACTCGAGATAACCGAAAGCAAATAATCAATTTGCTCCCTAATTACGGCGAGATGCCAGTCAAAAATAGAACTTTGTATTAATTCGGCTAATATATTGTGTCCGCCAAATGAAGAGAGCATAATAAGGTGCCGCATGGCACTGCAGAAAATAAAAAGGTGTGTGGTTTTGGAAAAACCGCAAAAACTTATATGATAAGTAATGAAAAGTGATTAAATCACTGAAAATAGAACAAGAATACCTAGAGAATCAGAGACGCTCTAGGTAAAAGGGAGTTACAACACTCCCAAAAATGATATGTAAAATATCGGTAAGCAATAAATTTAATGTATATGATATAAAGTTTGCTAAAGACAGTCGGCATCACTTGTAAGAATATTACAAGGAGGGGCATTAAATAATTGTTGTAAAATAATCTCGTAAGATTAAAATTTTTAATATAAAAGGAGGAGATATACTCCGGTATTGAGTTGATCAGTTGGTGGTTATTAGATACCACAAAACGTCGAAAGACAAGGCTGCACAGCAGTAACTGCACAGGCTCATAT
>Ga0138347_10446730_pt1 | contig 9660 bp, 7 predicted proteins | sample DeepDOM_S7_Trap__FD_200806 | JGI IMG/M metagenome (GOLD analysis project Ga0138347, IMG submission 200806) | Marine microbial communities from the Southern Atlantic ocean transect - DeepDOM_S7_Trap_metaT (Eukaryote Community Metatranscriptome)... | ecosystem: Environmental > Aquatic > Marine >... | reverse complement strand
TTTGAGATTTGACACGGACGTGGGGCGGGGCGCAGCCTGCGCAAACTTTACACGCACGTGAATGAACAAATGACACTCCCACACAGCACGCACGATTCTTGCAAGCACACCACCACACCACACCCAAGCTTGATACGGGATCCGTTGACGTACACGCTCACAATAGTAAACGTGCTCTGCCAAACACGCTCTGCCAAACACGCCATGGCGCACACATTTCAAGTGGCGTGCGCAAACGGCCGCTTGGCCGAGGTGCAGCAGCTGCTGGCGCTGACCGGCGACCGCGCCATCAATGTGCACGACAAGAATGAGCACGCCTTTCAATTGGCGTGCGCAAACGGCCGCCTGGCCGTGGTGCGGAAACTCCTGGCGTTGACCGGCGACCGCGCCATTGACGTGCGTGCCGAGAATGAGGCCGCCTTTCAATTGGCGTGCGAGAACGGCCACCTGGTCGTGGCGCGGGAACTCCTGGCGTTGACCGGCGACCGCGCCATTGACGTGCATGCCGAGAATGAGCACGCGTTTCGACGGGCGTGCGCAAACAGCCGCTTGGTCATGGTGCGGGAGCTGCTGGCGCTGACCGGCGATCGCGCCATTGACGTGCATGCCAAGAATGAGCACGCATTTCGAGCGGCGTGCGAGAACGGCCACTTGGCCGTGGTGAGGGAGCTCCTGGCGTTGACCGGCAACCGCGCCATTGACGTGCACGCCGAGAATGAGTACGCCTTTCAATTGGCGTGTGCAAACGGCCACTTGGTCGTAGTGCAGCAGCTGCTAGCACTGGGCGGCGGCCGCGCCATTGACGTGCACGTCGACGAGGAGCACGCATTTCGAGCGGCGTGCGAGAACGGCCACTTGGCCGTGGTGAGGGAGCTCCTGGCGTTGACCGGCAACCGCGCCATTGACGTGCACGCTGACGCGGAGTACGCATTTCAATTGGCGTGTGGGAACGGCCACCTGGACGTAGTGCAGCAGCTGCTAGCACTGGGCGGCGACCGCGCCATTGACGTGCACGTCGACGAGGAGTGCGCATTTCGACTGGCGTGCGCAAACGGGCACTTGGACGTGGCGCAGCATCTGCTGGCGCTGACCGGCGACCGCACCATTAACGTGCACGCCGACGCGGAGTACGCATTTCAATTGGCGTGTGAGAACGGCCACCTGGACGTGGCGCAGCGGCTGCTGGTACTTACCGGCGATCGTCGCATTTACGTAAACCCCGTGAGTGAGTACGCGTTTGAAAAGGCGTGCGCAAACGGTCGCTTGGCCGTGGTGCAGCAGCTGCTAGCACTGGTCGGCGACCGCGTCATTGACGTGCACGCCGATGACGAGGCCGCATTTCGAGCGGCGTGCGAGAACGGCCACTTGGACGTGGTGTGGCAGCTACTGGCGCTGACCGGCGACCGCACCATCAACGTGCACGCCATGGACGAGTACGCCTTTCGAATGGCGTGCGAGAACGGCCACTTGGACGTGGTGCAGGAACTCCTGGCGCTGGACGGAGACCGCACCGTCGACGTGAATACCGATGACGAGTACGCATTTCGATGGACGTGCATGTGCGGCCACCTGGACGTGATCCGGGAACTCCTGGCGCTGGACGAAGACCGCGCCATTGACGTGCACGTCGAGAATGAGTACGGATTTCGAGAGGCGTGTAAGAACGGCTACCTGGACGTGGTGCGGGAGCTGCTGGCACTGACCGACGATCGCGCCATTGACGTGCATGCCGAGAATGAGGATGCATTTCGAATGGCGTGCGCAAACGGCCGCCTGGCCGTGGTGCGGGAACTCCTGGCACTGACCGGCGATCGCGCCATTGACGTGCATGCCGAGAATGAGGATGCATTTCAATTGGCCTGCGGGTACAACCACTTGGCCGTACTGCGGGAGCTGCTGGCACTGACCGGTGATCGCGCCATTAACGTGCACGTCGAGAATGAGCTTGCATTTCGATGGGCGTGCAGGAAGGGCCACCTGGCCGTGGTGCGGCAGCTGCTGGCACTGACCGGCGACCGCGCCATTGACGTGCACGTCGAGAATGAGTGGGCATTTCGATGGGCGTGTGAGAACGGCCACTTGGACGTGGTGCGGGAACTCCTGGCGCTGAGTGACGGCCGCGCCCCGTCTTGTGCAGCGCAAATGCGGCACCTGGATGTCTGCAAAGCCGCGGCTGACGCGTGGACACAGGACCTGCACGCTTGGAGACGCAGTGGCGTACAACTGCAGACACTGTGCCCAGCTCTTCGAGAGTACGTGTCTGCAGCAGCAAAAACGCTGAACTGGAGACATCGCACCGGTCCCATACTGTCGCGCATTCGTATACGAGACAACAGACGGAAACAGCGTCAGCAGCGCCGCCGTGTGGAATATTGAGTGCGTGCGTACAGCCTGAATTAAGTATACACCCCAAGTGTCTCTTCATTCGAGCAGCGCTTTGCGGACTGCCCGCGCAGTGTTCTGTCGCAGCGCACGGCAGCTGCGACGACAACACAACATATTACCTCCGCGGGGCACGGCGTACGCGGATGTATGCCGCAGTGCCGCCGAGCGCACATGCCCCGCGACAACAAAACACACCACACTTTCGACGGGCCTTCGAGGTACACGCACCGTAGCCTGACACACACACCCGCAACACACGTGGCGTCCCAACGGCATTCGCGTATCGGCAATGAACGGCACCGCGTCTTTGGGACCACAATGGGCCTTTCGTCAGGCGTGCCGCGACGGCCGTCTGGACGTGGTGCGGCAGCTTCTGGCACTGGCCGGTGGTCGCGCCATTGACGTGCATGCCGAGCATGAGTACGCATTTCAATTGGCGTGTGGGAACGGCCACCTGGCCGTGGTGCAGCAGCTGCTAGCACTGGCCGGCGATCGTCGCATTGACGTGCATGCCCATGGTGAGGCCGCATTTCAATGGGCGTGCGAGAACGGCCATCTGGACGTGGTGCGGGAGCTCCTGACGTTGACCGGCAACCGCGTCATTGACGTGCATGCCGAGAATGAGGACGCATTTCGAATGGCGTGCGCAAACGGCCGCCTGGCCGTGGTGCGGGAGCTGCTGGCACTGACCGGCGACCGCACCATTGACGTGCACACCGAGAATGAGTACGCATTTCGATGGGCGTGTGAGAAGGGCCACCTGGCCGTGGTGCGAGAGCTGCTGGCACTGACCGACGATCGTCGCATTGACGTGCATGCCGAGCATGAGCTTGCATTTCGATGGGCGTGTGAGAACGGCCACCTGGACGTGGTGCGGCAGCTGCTGGCACTGACCGACGATCGTGCCCCGTCTTTTGCAGTGCAAATGTGGCGCCTGGATGCATGCAAAGCCGCGTCTGGCGCATGGACACAGGACGCGGACGCTTGGCGACGCTGCGGCGTGCAACTGCAGGCGATGTGCCCAGTTCTTCGAGAGTACGTGGCGTCCAAAGCACAAGCAGCGCTGTGGAGACATCGCTCTCGCCTCGTTTTGGTACGACAGCGTCTGAGGCGTCGCAGGAAATGTTGAATGCATACATACGGCTTCACACCCTCTTCCACTTGCAGCCCCTTGGAAGCATACCCTCGGGGGGCGCGGCGTCCACAAAACACACCACACTTTCGACAGGCCTTCAAGGCACACGCACCGTAGCCTGACACACACACACCCGCAACACACGTGGCGTCCCAACGGCATTCACGCATCGGCAATGAACGGCGCCGCGTCTTTGGGACCACAATGGGCCTTTCAAGAGGCGTGTGGGAACGGCCGTCTGGATGTGGTGCGAGAGCTGCTGGCGCTGACCGGCGATCGTCGCATTGACGTGCACGCTGAGAATGAGTGGGCATTTCGATGGGCGTGCGAGTACGGCCACCTGGACGTGGTGCAAGAACTGCTGGCGCTTACAAAAGAACGCAGCATTGACGTGCACGCTTGCAGTGAAGCAGGCTTTGAAGTAGCATGCGCCAACGGACATGTTAACGTGGTGCGGGAGTTGCTGGCACTGACGGGTGAACGTGCCATTGACGTGCACGCCCATGAAGAATATTGCTTCCGAGTGTCGTGTAAACAAGGACGCTTGGGTGTAGTGCAGGAGCTGTTGGCGCTCACGGGAGAACGCGCCATTAATGTGCATGTCTGGGACGAAGCCGGCTTCCGAGACGCATGCAAAAATGGTCATTTGGACGTTGTGCGAGAGCTACTGTCGCTGACGGGAGACCGTGCCGTCGATGTGCGTATCTGCGAAGAAGTATGCTTCCGAGCAGCGTGTTCATGTGGACATACTGGCATCATGCGAGAGCTACTAGCTCTCACGGGGGACCGAGCTGTCGATGTGCACATCCATAGCGATTTTTGCTTTAGGCGGGCGTGTGAAAATGGTCACCTGAATGCAGTGCGAGAATTGCTGACGCTCACAGGGGATCGCGCAATTGATGTGCATGTCTGGCACGAAGCTGGCTTTCGAGCAGCATGCTTATGTGGACACATTGATGTCGTGCGGGAGCTGTTGGCGCTTACAGGGGACCGCACCGTCAACGTCCATGCCTACAACGAGGAAGGCTTTATGGCAGCGTGTCAAAATGGTCGTCTAGATGTGGTGCGAGAGTTGCTGGCGCTTACTGGGGACCGCACTGTTGACGTGCACGTTTACGGTGAGGTTTGCTTTCGAGTGTGCTGCGGTCAAGGACATGTAGACGTCGTACGAGAGCTGCTGGCGCTCACGGGGGATCGTGCCATCAACGTGCACATCAACAACGAAGCCAGTTTCCGAACAGCGTGTCAAAATGGTCGTCTGGACGTGGTGCGGAAGCTACTGGCGCTCACGGGGGATCGTGCCGTCAACGTGCACGCCCACAACGAGGAAGGCTTTCGAACAGCGTGTGAAAATAATCACCTGGATGTGGTGCGAGAACTGCTAACGCTTACGGGAGACCGCACTGTCGATGTGCATGCCAACAACGAAGAAGGCTTTCGTGGGGCGTGTGAATATGGATACATAGACGTCGTGCGAGAGCTGCTGACATTGGCTGACGGCCGTTCACCCACCTTCCGCGCACAATTGCAGCACCTGTCTGTATGCAGGCGCGCAACAGATGCGTGGTCAGGCAGCCATCATGCATGGCAAGTGTGTCGTATGCACCCAGACGCACTGTGCCCCGAGCTGCGTCAGACAGTGTATGCTCAGGCGCGTAGCATGCTGTGGCACCACCGCGCCCCACTTATCATTGCACGTAAACAACGCAGTAAGCAGCAGCACACCTAGTGAACATAGCACGCACACTTGCACGTATGGCTGAATTTAAACGCGCATGTGAACGCGGAGACTTGAATGTCGTGCGAGATCTGTTGGCGCTCACGGGAGAACGCGCTATTGACGTGCACGCCAACAATGAAGAAGGCTTTCAAGTGGCGTGTGGTCGAGGGCACTTGAATGTTGTGCGAGAGCTACTGTCGCTCACAGGAGACCGTGCCGTCAACGTACACGTCCACGACGAACACGGCTTTAGAATAGCGTGTTTATGCGGCCATATCGACATTGTGCGAGAGCTACTAGCTCTCACGGGGGACCGTGAAGTGAACGTACACGCACGTGATGAATTTGGCTTTCGGCGGGCGTGTGCAAATGGCAACTCGAATGTAGTGCGAGAGCTGCTAGCTCTAACGGGTTACCGCACTGTCAACGTACACGCTTGCAGTGAGGATGGCTTTCGTGCGGCATGCGAATGTGGACATGTGGACGTCGTGCGAGAGCTACTGGCGCTCACAGGGGACCGCACCATCAACGTACACGAGATGTACGAAGGTGGTTTTCGTTGGGCATGTGCGCGTGGACATGTAGACGTCGTGCGGGAGCTACTGGCACTAAGGGGGGATCGCGTCGTTAACGTACATGCCTGGAGTGAAGCTGGCTTTGAATTAGCGTGTGAAAAAGGCCACGTGGACGTCGTGCGAGAGCTGCTCACACTGACCGACGGCCGCGCGCCCACGTTCTATACACAATTACTGTACCTGACCATGTGCAGACACGCAACGCATGCATGGACGCAGAGTGTGGACGCATGGCACACCTGTCGTATGCATCCTAACGCACTGTGCCCCGAGCTACGTCAGACAGTGTACGCTCGGGTGCGTATCATGCTGTGGCACCACCGTGCCCCACTTATCATTGCGCGTATACTGCAGTAAGCTGTAGCACACTTAGTGAACATGGTAACATAGCGCGCACGTACACATAAATGGCCTTTATACACCAAGTTCAGTTCCGACGCGCGTGTGAACGCGGAGACTTGGTTGTGGTGCGAAATCTGTTGGCGCTCACAGGAGAACACGCTATTGACGTGCACTCCATCTACGAGGCCGGCTTTAGAGAAGCGTGTATACGTGGGCACTTGAATGTTGTGCGAGAGTTACTGTCGCTGACAGGAGACCGTGCCGTCAACGTACACGTCCTCGATGAATGTGGCTTTCGTGAAGCGTGTTTATGTGGCCGCGTTGACATTGTACGAGAGCTGCTGGCTCTCACAGGAGACCGTGCAGTGAACGTACACGCCGGTGGTGAACAAGGATTTCGATGGGCGTGTGACAACGGAGACCTGGAAATAGTGCAGGAGCTGCTGGCTCTCACGGGGGAACGCGCCATTAATGTGCACATCAACAACGAAGCCAGCTTCCGCGGAGCATGTACATGTGGACGTCTAGACATTGTGCGGGAGCTGCTGGCGCTCAAGGGAGACCGCACCATTAACGTGCAGGCCTGGGGCGACGGCGGCTTTCAAGCGGCGTGTAAAAACGGCCACGTAGACGTCGTGCAAGAGCTGCTCACACTCACCGACGGCCGCGCGCCCGCATTCTATACACAATTACTGCACTTGGCTGTCTGCAAACACGCAACGCATGCATGGACGCAGAGTGTAGGCGCTTGGCGACGCTGCGACGTGCAAGCGCTGTGCCCAGCTCTTCGAGAGCACGTGTTGTCTAAAGCGCAAGCCGTGGTGTGGGGGCATCGCTCCCGCCTCGTCTTGATACGGCGTCATGAATTTCTGGTTAAAAACATAGAATTGTCAACGGGTGCGCCCGAAAACCTGGGGAGGGGACCAAGCCCGGCCCAGCACTGTAGTCAAATTACTGTTGCCGTTCACTCATAGGCACTGTGTACAAACAGGTTACCGCCGGTTAATGCACATACGCACACCCTTTACAAGCAACATGTCACATACGCAAATTCGTAGCATTCATGTCCCGGAACGCACCGAGTTGGGCGAGTTGCCGTTCCCACCCACACATGGCGACCCATATGATACAACTGGCTTGGACGCTTGCTGCTCAACGGCAGCCGACGACATCTCCCTGTTTCTCTTGAATTGCATTCACTTGTTTTCACCTGAACGAGGTCTCGACGGCAACGGGCCTTTGAAAACGTACACACCCGGCACCAAGCCATACGATTACATCAACAAGGACATTTATCGCCAAGGCGTAAAGCTGGCGTGTGCACACGGGCATACAGATCAAGTCAAGTACCTTGTGAATGGCGACGGTGGTGCCCCAGATCCAGCCATACGGACGCACATGACGGACGCCGTGATTAAACAAGCTCTCACCGAAGGCTTGCAGTTGGCTGTGCGGTATGGCCACACCGATCTGGTAGATTATTTGCTGAGTCCTGCTCTGGTTGACTTTGTGGATACAACGGCCAACCACTGCGGAGCGTTCATGGAGGCGTGTGAACAGATGCGTGACGATGACACCACCATGGTGCAGACGCTCCTGCGTCAAAAAATGGTTACCACGGCGTGCTTGACGTTTGCAAAGCAGCGCTTTGAGTGGTTAAACAGTGTGATACAAAGCGTGCATACAGAACCCGTGCAGTCCTTGCCGCCGCGTCTAGTGTGTGATGTTTGATAGTGTGCACAAATGTACATTCACACGATTGTGGAAAATGTAAATCGCTGCGTATCCAATACATTCAAAGTTAACAGCCAACATTCTTGATCAGCTCCAGCGTACACGTGTGCAATCAATTTTTTTTGCTGTAGCACGCGCCGACACGAGACTCGCACGGTGTTTCCACAAAGTATTTGTTGCACAGCGGCGTGCATACTGTGCCAGAAAAGGGTTCAGGTGCGCCATATTTGGGTTGTACTGACGCAGTGTGTGCGCACTGCACATCCATTCGTCCACAGCGCGCAAGCACATGGTTTCAATTTGTGGATTTTCAATCATGTAAGATGGAAACGCACGTGTGCTCCGTGCTAGCACCCATGACAAAATGGATGTGTTGTGCTTTGCACACGCGAAACGAAAAGCGTGGTTGTTTCCGCCATGCACGTCGATGCAACGGTCGCCTTCCAGCATCATCAGCTCGCGTACCACACTGGAGTTGCCGTACTGACATGCCCGGCAAAAAGCCCACTCGTTTTTGGCGTGCACATCAATGCGACGATCACCGCATAATGTCAGTAGGTCTCGTACAACATCAAGGTGATTGTGTTTGCACGCGCGGCGAAAAGCCCACTCATCTATAGCGTGTACGTCAATACGACGGTCTCCGTCCAGTGCCAACAGTTCCCGCACTAGGCTTATATGGCCATGTCCGCACGCCAACCGAAAGCAATGTTCTTGTTCGGTGTGAACATCGACACGACGGTTGCCGGTCAGCGCTAACAAAACACGCACTACATCAATATGACCCTGCTTACACGCCCCGCGGAAAGCCCATTCATCCTTTGCGTGTACATCGACACGACGGTCTCCGTCCAGTGACAACAATTCCCGCACCACATCGATACAGCCGTTCGCGCACGCCAATCGAAAGCCATATTCGTAATCGGCGTGAACATTGACACGACGATTGCCGTCCAGTGCTAAAAGTGTTTGCACTACATCCAAGCGGCCGTTTCTGCACGCTCGTCTAAATGTGCTTTCGTTCCACATGCACACGTCAATACAACGGTTGCCATCCAGTGCCAGCAACTCCCGAACCACACCCATGTGACCATGCTCACATGCCCACCGAAAAGCCAACCCGTCCCTAACATGCACGTCAATGCGGCGGTCACCGTCCAATGCCAAGAGCTCCCGCACCACATTCAAATGACCGTTTCTACACGCGTCGATAAATCCGCGTTCATCTTCGACGTGCACATTTATGCGGCGGTCACCTTTCAGCGCCAATAGCTCCAGCACCACATCTAAATGACCATTTCCGCATGCGCAAATAAACGCACGCTCTATCCCGGCATTAACATTGACGCGGCAGCTGCCCTTTAGGGCCAATAGCTCTCTCACCCTATCCAAATCCCCGTCTCTGCATGCAAACACAAACCTGCCCATGGTGTATGCGTGTTTTCACTCAGCACAAGATAGCAACCAGCTGTGCTAAAATGTGCAAAAAATGCATTTTGGCGAATATAAAAAATACAGTTAGAATGTATAGACAGGTGTACATGTGTACTTGTTTTTCACTTCTGTTCACCCTCTGTAGTGTATACTTTTTCTTGCAACAGTGCGTGCCATCACGAGACTCGCATGGTGATCCCATAAAGTGTTTGTTGCTCGTCGACGTGCGTACTGCGCCAGAAAAGGACTTAGGCACGCTATATTTGGGTTATACTGACGCAGAGTGTGTACACTGTGCAGCCATTTGTCCACGGCGTGCAAACACATGTTTTGAC
>Ga0138347_10325756_pt1 | contig 9675 bp, 7 predicted proteins | sample DeepDOM_S7_Trap__FD_200806 | JGI IMG/M metagenome (GOLD analysis project Ga0138347, IMG submission 200806) | Marine microbial communities from the Southern Atlantic ocean transect - DeepDOM_S7_Trap_metaT (Eukaryote Community Metatranscriptome)... | ecosystem: Environmental > Aquatic > Marine >... | reverse complement strand
GTGTGGTTGATTTGCCTTAGAACATAAAGAACAAATAACTGTGATAATCCATCATAGGATACGTAAAGAATTTCAGCAGCTTTTCAAGCTTTCTCAGTCCACAGTCGATTAAATATTCTTGTCACTGATAAAATAACTACTGTAGAAGATTGAAAACTCTTCTTTGGCTCTGGATTTGAGCTACTTCGCAAAGTTGCGAGTCGTTCAAGTGAGTCAATCGAGGATCAAAGAGGCTTACTTGATGAGCTATCCACAGAAAGTCCACACAGGTGCTGAAGTTGTGTGCAAGAGGCAGACCTTTGTGCCAGTCACCAGTTGTGTAAGATCTCTCGTCACCTTGTCATGACTATGATTGACTTGCATGTCTTCGCCAAAGTAGTCGAATCTCATTACTACGCGTTGTCTTTAGTTTTCAATCTTTCATGATGATCCATAAGCTGTTTTGAAATTGGTTTGGTATTCTCAGCTCACTTTAATCAAATGAGCGAGATATCTGCGTCACACGGGCTTTGGCGACGACTTGTGGCCTCAGGCCGCTCACTCAGGAGCCATGACGAGGGCGACACCGGCCAAGATCCACTTGGACACGTCCTGCTCTTCACTCTCCATCTGGAGGCCAGCAGCAAAGACGTAAGCGGGACCTCTGCCAGTGGTCTGGTAGACGGGGCACTCGTAGATGGCGATCGTCTGCTTCTCGACGCGACGAATGGCGGTCACGTGCACAATGGGCACAACAGGATGGAGTTCCTTCAGCTGCATGTCAACCAGGTAGCCTTGCTCATCGCCACGGCCCATTTCCCAGCCAGCACCTTCCAAGAAGAAGCCAGTGATGTAGGCTCCCTTAGCCGCGAAGTTGGGGAAGTCACTTGCCTCGAAGGTATTCTTGACGTCAGTCTTGAGGCAGATGTCATCGAGAGGCAAGTTCTCGGCTCTGGCAGTGACCTGCATGATAGCCGTCAAGTAAGACATTGGGTTGAAGAGGGCTGAGATCCACAGCACAGCTGGTGTCTCAACATTCTCTGTCCATTCTTCGAGCTGCTTGATTCTCAGAAGCAAGTCAGCGAACCACTCTTGAAGCATCTTCTTCGTTGGATTAGTGTTTGCTGCCCATCTTGGAGGAATGATGTTGATCTCAAGCGACTTCTAGAGTGTCTCCATCGCGTCTGTGATGTTGAGTGCACCGTCAAGACCTTGATCAAGCTCGTTAAGAGAGAATCTCATCTCATTCAGGAGTACATTCATCTTGTCACACTCTTGAAGGGCGACAATGAGATATGGAGTCTTCTCTTCAATCCTAAGATTGATCTCGAGCAAGTTGAAGTTGGGTGGCAGCTCCTTAAGGAAGGTGGAAATGATTGTTCTGACAGCAGATTCGCCACCACCAGCTGCAGAGCTGGCACCTGACACGGACAAGATAGTCATGAAGAGACTGTCACCGAGCTGAGTGAGGTAGCCGATCTCAGCGTTAGGATGAAGACCGAACATTTGAGGTTGCTCAATTGGAAGTTTCTCCTCAATGTAGTCCACGTACTACTTGCGCTAGAACTTAGCGGGATCAGGACTCTTGAAACCAGGCTGCAGAGTCAACTGCATCTGAGTCATGATCTCAGGCCTGATTAGCACTTCCAAGTAAGTTCTATTGGTGCGACGATCCCAGTCATCGGTGATATGACCACCGTACATAATCTCACCATAAATGTATCGGAGATCCTCGTAGGGCACTTAATCGTACTTGCTAAGGTAGTTGTGGAGCACATCTCCGCAAATAGTCAAGTCACCATCGTTGAATGAGTAGAACTTAGACCAACCTTGAGATCCGAACTTTCTACGTCCAAGAATGAGGGCATGGAACATGACAAGTCCGAAAATGAGTGCCTTGAACTCGTTGTACTTGTGTTCCTTAGCCTTCTCGTAGTAGTCTTCGTCGAATTTGCTGATAGCGCGACGCAAGTTTGCCTTCAGATCCTAGGGAGCCTGATTGGAAACCTTGATGGAGTTCTGAAGGATAGACTCTGGAATGATTTCCATGTGTGGTAGACCAGGAGGCTCGGATGAGATGAAGCATCTGAATTCCTCGTGGCAGCCCTCTTCTGTGGCGATTTCAAGTGCGCGCTCGAAATCTTTCATCCACTCAGTCATCAAATGGACGTTCTAGACCATAAGCCAGTTGCCCTTTGCAGCAGCGTCCTTAAGAGCGTTTAGAGCAATCTGCTCCTGACCTTGACCCATGGAAATGTTAGTGTAAGTACCGCCTTCAATAGTCTTACCGTACTTCTCACCGACTGCGACGACATCAGGGTTAGGATTAACACCAGGGAAGAGCACGAAGAAGGCAGGAGTCTTGTAAGACATCTCGTTGTAGACAATTTGCATGTCGAAAGAAGGTTGCTCGACAAACTCAACTCCCATGCTCTGAGTGACGTACTCTGTTAGAGCGCCCTTCAGACGATCTGGACGAAGAGCTCTAAGCAGAAGAATTCTATGGAAGAGTGAGATATCCTTGAATGACTTTGGAAGCTCAGCGATTTCAGCCTTCTCGTCACCGTACCACTTCTTCCACTGAAGTGCTTCAGACTCCATGGACGAAGTCAAGTTTTCAAATACCTTGACACCCTGTAGACCAACTAGTGCTGGCCAAAGAGCTTCGGGGATGAATTTAGCAAGGTTATCTGGCATTGCAGGTGGATCAAGAGCGACTTCCTTCTTAATAAGAGCTGTCACTTCCTCCTGCTTGATGAAACCTTTCCTGACATTGATTCTCAAACAGAGCATCGTTGCAAGCACAAGTTTGTGAGCCTCAAAGGTACCTCTTCTGGTGTAAGAGAATCCTTCAAAGGTAATTTACTCGAGAATCATCTCAACACGCTTGGCGAGAGTGCGAGGGGTCATCTCAGCCTCCTCTTCTTCTTCCTCCTCTTCCTCTTCTTCTGCAGCAGCCTCATCTTCAGCTCCTTCTTCCTTGTTCTCCTCATCACCTTCTTTGGGAGCCTTGTTCTTCTTTGGATTGAGACGGTCAGCGACAATGTCGATGGCGCGTTTCACAACAATGACGAAGGAGTCGAGAGAGAATCTGTAGAAGGAGTGGATCTTGAACAGTTCGTTCATCAAGAAGAAAACGAGAGCACCTCTATTAGCAGCAGGACGGTACTGCTCAGAAGTCTCTGTAATCTGTGCTGAAATAACTGTTGCCTTGGCCACGTTCTCGTTGGTCTCAACAGAGACTCTCTTTGCGTCTTCAAGGTTCTCAATGAGCTGGATATCATCCAAGATGTCTCCCTTTTGCTCAGCCAGCTGCTTTAGCAAACTGGCCTGGATCTGGTTGAGCTTGATCTTGTAGCCATTGAGGTCCTGAATGAGCTGCTCTTTAGTGCTAGCGAGATCGGGACGCTCCTTCTTTACGACAAGAGCCAAAAGCTGATCCTCGAGACCAGATTCAGTGACAGTGAAGTTAATCAGGGCGCACTCAGCCTAGATCTCAGGAGGATAGTGAGGACTCTGCAGCTTGGTGTGCAAGTAGAGGTTGAAGTTGGGATGTAGCGACAGCTCCTTGTCTCCCATCTTAATGTACTTGCTCTTACCACGCTTGATGACGGCTCTGGCATAGACTGGCTGAATAACAGCATCAATCGAGTTTTCAAGATTTTCGATCATAACTGGGTTTCCTTGCTCAATAGCTGCCTCAAGAATCTTGATCATCTTGTTGTTAGATAGACGAGTGACCTTTAGGTCATTGGCCTTCTCCTTTTCTTTGAGCCAGGTGATACCCTGGAGCTGAGGATCAATGATCAGCGAGTACCTATCAGAGCTGGTTAAGATAGCTCCATTCTCAGTTGACACTCTATCAGATGGGAGCTTATTGTTGTTCCACTGAGCTACCTGTGCCTCATCAGTCAAAATAAGGAGAGGATCGGCAGCGGGGCTCATTGGAATCTCGTTGTCCTTGAAGAATCTCACGAAGCAATCGTTCATGATCTAATCTCTAAATTGCTTGTTGAAAGGTCCAACATATGAGACGAAGGCAGATGACAGAAGCACATCACCGTGGACGACAGTCAGCTCCTGAGTCAACCTATCGATGGCGTCGAACCAACGGCCCTTCTCAGAGCCGAGAGCTGAAACCAAACGGTTGGCCAAGCTGAGACGTCGCTCGCAACGAGCAGCCTCGTCTTCAGCTGCCTGCTTCTTGTCCATGGCAGCAGTGTAAGCCTTCATGAGGACATCGAGCTTGTCTTGCAGCTCCTTGACAAGAGCGTTCATCGTCTCTTTTGTCTCAGTGGCTTCAGCCAAATCGATCTTTGCCTTCTCGACAGCCTGACGCTTTGGTTCGGTGTTTACGACAACATCGTAGTACAGGTTGATATTCTTAATCCAGTTGCAGACACCAGCAGCAGCCTCAGCCTTTGTCTTGAGGTTCTCAGGGGTGAATGTCTCTTCGTTGATGATATCTTGAATCGCAGCGAAGTTCTTCGGTGGGACTCTCATCTCATCAATGATTTGCTTGTAGGCATTGAGACCTTCCATGAACTTTAGAGGATCCTTCATCATGTTCTTTGAAATCTTCCAAGAATCTTCTTGTTTGACAGCAATTGCGCCTGTTTTGGTGGCTGGAATACCGTAATCTACATCAGTAATGCCCACATACAAGTTTTGCACTGCGAAGAAGCAAATTCTGACATCTCCAGGAGGATTGTTAAGTGCCTTAAGTGTGTCAAAGTCTTTCTTTTGAAGACCTGCAAGAGCCTTTTTGGCCTGCTCGACCAGAGGCTCAGCAGCATCGAGATCTGCCTGCACAGAGGCAAGAAGAGTAGCGACTTCATCTGCGATCTTGTCAGCCTTGTCTGACTCAATCTTGGCCTCGGCAGCCTTTGCGTCGACGATTTCTTTCTCTGCGCCGACAACAGTGGCCTGCTCGTTGGCTTCTCTCTTACTCTCTTCGACTTCGACTGATTTAACCTGGAGCTCTTGCTCAATGACAGCGACAGCTTCTTCGGTGTCCCTCAGTTTACCGACTCCGATCTCGAACTTGGACTTTTCGTCTTCGAGGAAGGTTAGTTTTTTGTCAAGCATGCTCTTGAAAAGCTTAACCAGCTCCAAGAAAGACTTGGGAGTGGTGTATACATACCTTCTCTCCTGCTCCTTGATCTTGACGGAGTAGTCGTTGACCACTCTGAAAGAGTATGGCATGAACTTAACGACGGAAGCGCGAACCTCGTCAGATGGCATTTCGGTCTCTTCCAGGAACTTCTCCGCCACAGAGAGCAGAGCATCATATGGCCATGGATGGAACCAGTCGATGACTGTGTTGTTGATCAGAGCTGGGAACTTCTTTGCCCTGTTTCTGAAGTCATCACCCACAGGCGAGAAGCAGAGCGACATGTGCAAGTTCTTGCGAACACGATCCAAGAAGAACTTCCAGCAGTTTTCTTTGTTGTCAACCATACCTTCGCTCTTGACAGCACTACGAACAGCATTCACAATGTTGTCAACGTCCTCAGTTGGGAACAAATCAGCGATCTCACCAGAGGAAAGCAAATCATTGATGAACACGAGGAAGCGTTCGTTGGTGATCTGACCTTCGGTGAAGAGGAACAAAATTCCTTCGTTCTTCTGACCTGCCTTGAGGTACATCTTCTGCAGGTCTTCCTTCAGGTCGTTCATGCCGTAGCTGGAGGAGATGACGATGGTCATGGTGGAGAACATGCAGATGGCAGAACTCAATCTGGACAGAGACTGCTTACCTGAGCCTCCGACACCGACCAGGAGGGCGTGGCCGCCGTCGTTTGAAACTATTCTGGAAATCTTACAGATATGCTTCATGGCGTCCTCGAACAACACAAGGTCCATCACAGCGTTGGTGTCGTTGTAGTCACGCAGAGCTTCGTGCAGACGATTTGACATTGCGTCGAAGCTTGGGAACCTGTCGTAGAGCTTGTCATCGAGAGAGGCCACGAAGTTGGCGAAGATTAGAGGCTCTGGATTCTGCTCCTGATAGAACTTGCCCAAGTTGGTACGTGGGAAGGCCTTCTTGGCTGAGTCAGCAGCAAAGGCCTTGAATTGCTTGAGATGCTCTGGGCTGACCAGTCTATCACCGTAAATTCTCTCGCACTCGTGAGCCCACAGTTGCACAAGGTGGTCTGGCTCCTTAATTGCCTCCTGTTTTGCCTGGAGGATACCCTGGAACACATTGGCCAAATGACGCACATTGAACTCGTAATGGAAGTTGATCGACGTCTTCTGGAAGGTGCGCTCAACTTCAGAGTGCAGAGTAAGAGCAGTTTTGATCATTTGGGCAACCAATTCCTGCATTGAGCTCTTATACTTGCTAAAGTGCTTGTTTAGGAAAGCACTGAAGATAGTGAAGAGCGACTGCTGTTCTGGGAACTGAATGGCGCACAAGAAGAAGTGTCGCTGCAGACGTGGGTTGACCACGAAGGAACCGGCAGTTGGGTTCATGGCAGCAACGTACATAGTGCTCTTGATCTCCTTGATTGTCAGCTTCTGGCGATCGTACCAATGCTCGTAGTCCTTGTGTTGACGAACGAGAGCAATAGCGCTCTGAGTATCGTACTTGTCAAGGGCGGGCATGTTAAGATCATCAATAAAGTAGATGAGCTTATACTTGCCAACTGGTCCGTAAATCTTACCAGTGCGACGCTCGAGCTGCTGCTCAAGAATGGTCTGAAGCAGCATTGAGTCAGTATAGTAGTTGAAGTTAATGATCTGCTGGAGGTAGTCCTCAGTCTTAGTAGTCAAGTCGGTGAGGAGACCTTTGGTGATTTGAGTCTTACCGCAGCCGGCCTAACCAATCAAGAGAGGAGAGTGACCGACCTTGATAAAGCTGTTCATGATGTACTGCGTAGCAATCGTGTCAACAGTTGGCACGGTGAAGCTGGCAATAGACTTGGATGTGTCGATCAAAGAGGAGACATCCGTAGTCGAGAGCTTGCTCCACTCTTCGAACTTGGTATTCTCGAAGTCAACGTAGTAATCAAAGACAGTCTTGGCGGTGGGGAATCTGACAATCTTCCACTTTTCTTTCCACCAGTTGGAGAACTCCTTCCTGTACTGACGACCATCCTTCAAGTCGAAGCCAGCACCGAGGCACCACACGCAGCAGAAGACAAAGACGAAGGCGAGGCCCTTGACAGCTGGGTTCTTCAAGATGCTCTCAAGAAGTTTACAGAGGGAGGTAACCATGCTGATCTCCACCTGTGGGATGAGGTACTTGAAGTTTCTTCTGATGTGGCTGAAGGACTCCTCGATGTATTGATCGAAGTAACCCTGGAGCTCCTTCTTACGTTCAGCGTCATATGGCATCTGGTTGAGCCATGACTTGACATAAGATTTCCACTGGTAGCCAGAGCTGTCAGAGATGAAGAGAATACCAGCACGTGAGACAGTGGCGGGAGTAGCGAATCTCAAATCTCTGATTTCGAAGATCAGACGCATGTGAGCCTTAAGAGGGATTCTCTCGTTAGAGGCGAGCGTCAAAATCTTGTTATCGTCCATGACAGAGTTCATGGACTCAATCCAGTTGGCATCAAGATCACCATCTAGAATAATCCACTTGTTGTTAGTGTCTGGGATCTGTCCAAGACGACGCATAGTGCTTGACATGAGTCCATCGATCCACTCACGAGTCTGCATGTGCACAACACCGTACAGCTCATCAGTCTTGACGACCTTTGGATTCAAGTCGTTATAGATAGTCTTGTTTCCATTGCGAGTGTTCGCATCGGCAAGAGTCTTCCAGGTGCTAGACTTTCCAGAGCCTGGTGGTCCCATCACGAAGACACAATGACGCACTTGAAGAAGTTCGAAAAGCTGAACGACCTTCAGGATGAATTGGTCATCGGGATAAAGCTTGAAACCTTCTGCGGCCTCGACGCACTTGGCCTCGAACTCCATGTCTCTCTTTCTTGGTGGGTCAATTCCTGGGAAGAGATCACCGAGCAGAGCCATGAAAATGTCCAGATCTTCAGCGATGATCTTGGGCAAGTTGAAATCTCTAAGCGCTCTCATGAGAAGATCGGGCTCAGGAAGATCAGGCTCGGCTCTCTTGAAAGTACCGGCGACGACGAGCACGGACTTAATGGCTCTGAGACCCCAATCGTAATGAGGAGCCTTCGAGAGGAGATCCTTACAGAGGGCGTAAAGCGTCGTGAACTTCTTGGCAAGAACCTTGGCTCCGACGAAACCTTCAGCCATGAGCATGTTCTCGCAAATGAGCTCGAGATCAGGCACGACGACAGTGATGGGACGGAAAAGAGCCTTGAGACCTTCAGGAAGCTCGGCACGACCGAGATAACCTGGGTTCATAGTGATGAACACACCGCATGTTGGGTCAAGAGAAATCTCATCATCCTGAAGTGTGAATCTGAGGCGCTGAGCCTTAATGGCCGAAGTCACAGCGTAGAACTGGACTGAGCACACTGAGAGCACAGAGGGGAGTAGACGGTTGAACTCGTCGAAGCAACCCCAAGATCCAGAGGAGGCGAGTCCCTTGAAAATACCTCCCATGCCTCTGTAGTCCATCTGATCAGAGCAGTTGAACACATAGATGGCTTTGGCGAGGGCAGAAGACAGATCCTTGGTAGTCTCAGTCTTACCGGTACCGGCTGGGCCAGCAGGGGCGCAACCCATCTTCAAGTGGAGCGCCTGAGTGGCGGTCACGTAAATTCTATCAGTCAGAGGCGTGATGACGAGTCTTGGACCGTTTCCGAGGTACTCATAACCGTAGTTAAGGACGGCATCAGCGATCTTGAATTGGTAATCATTGATAGTGCCCTCCCAATAGGCCTTGAGCTGTGACTGCCACTGGAAGTCATCAACAGAGTCGACTTTCAAGTCGCGCAGCCTCTCAATGATATCACGAGAGTGGGCATCCATGGTGATCATACACATGATCTTCTGACGCATGCTCTTGTCCAGATCGCCCTGCACCATCTTAATCAAGTCGGTGAGGAGTGTGCACTGGTTATCGTAAGCCTCAGCCATGTTGTTGTCCTTGAAGGCTTGCTCGACGCTTCTCACCCAGTTGCACAAGTTGATTAGAAGAGTAACCTGAGCTGGGTCCTGGCCGAGCCACTCCTGCTTAGTGTGCTTCTTGAAGCGCTTCAGCGAGTCAGCAGCAATCTTCTTGATTGACTCGCGCATCCTGTCAATGACCTTCTGGAGGTAGCTCTCGACTTTGTCAACAAGCTGAAGGTCTTCGCAGAATTCGACGTACTCCTTTCCGACAGAAGAGTGGATACCTTTAGCAGAGGGACGCTGGTCGGGTCCATTCTCAGCCAATTCAAGAGTGTCGATAGCCTGGAAAATCTTTGGCATATGGACCATAACCTTGCTTGGGTTGTTACCGTTGGACAGAATATCCAAGAGATCGTTCTGGGCCACGAAATAGAAACGTGGGAAGGCACGTCTCTTTGAGTCCATGAAATCAAGGAGAGCCTTTTCGCAAACGGAGAGCTCCTTCTCTACACGCTCAAGGTCTGGCATCACCCAGTCTTGTGTGCAGTAATCAAGAGCGATCTTCTTTTGGAAGGCATCAGCGAGGATTCTCTTGACATCAGCATCGATTCCGATGAACTGCTCAGACTCCTTTGGCAACTCCTTCTTCACCTCAGCGGAGTGGATGAAGAGCTGCTCCAAGAAGGACCAGTTTCTCTGAACTTC
>Ga0138347_10026445_pt1 | contig 9708 bp, 8 predicted proteins | sample DeepDOM_S7_Trap__FD_200806 | JGI IMG/M metagenome (GOLD analysis project Ga0138347, IMG submission 200806) | Marine microbial communities from the Southern Atlantic ocean transect - DeepDOM_S7_Trap_metaT (Eukaryote Community Metatranscriptome)... | ecosystem: Environmental > Aquatic > Marine >... | reverse complement strand
GATCTTGTGAGCAAGGATCTGATGGAAAAATTCCACCAGTTCCTCGCCAACACTGAGGTGACCCTTGGTCTGGTTGAGGGCAAGACCAACTTGCCTCTGCCTCCCGCTGACGTCACCCAGTCAGAGAAGACCTCCTCCAAGGACAAGGCTGCAGTTCTTGAGAACGCCATCAGCCACTGGACCAAGCAGATCAAGTCTGAGCTGCGCAAGGACCCAGAGGCCGCACTCAAGAAGGCCAAGCATCCAGGTCCCATCACTGAGCTTGACTTCTGGAAGAACAAGAGCGAGAACTTGAACTCTATTTGCGAGCAGCTCTCCGGAGAGCGCATCAAGAAGGTGCTTAAGTTCCTTGAGTAGAACAAGTCAACCCAGACTAGCGCCTTCAGCAAGCTCCAAAAGGAAGTTCAGATTGCAAGGATGGAGGCTGACGAGAACTACAAGTACCTCCAGACTCTCTCGCAGTACTTCTACAAGCTTGAGGACAGGTCGTAGGAGCTCTCCGAGTCCATTGAGCTTTTCGAGCCCATCATGTGCACGATTCGTCTTATCTGGATGTACTCGCAGCATTACAACACACCTGCACGCCTATTGGTGCTCATCCGTGAGATCTGCAATGCCATCATCGACATGTGCCGCGAACAGGTCGATAGTGACAAGATCTTTGGTGCCATCAAGAATGAGGACCCAGGTGATGCCCACAGCAAACTGAATGCATGCATGGACTACTGCACCAAGTTTAAGGAGACCTACTATTACTACAAGGCCAAGGCGAAGAACGCATGGAAGATCACTCCAAGTGCCCTCTTCGTCCGCCTCGATGCATTCATCGAGCGCTGCCAAGACATCATGCAGCTCACTCAGACCATCCAGCAGTTCAACAAGCTGAAGAAGATTGAGATTGGTAACACCAAAGGTAAGGCCATGAGTGCCGCTATCGTTACCATCGAGGCTGAGTTCACTCAAGCCGTTGAGACGTTCATGCTCGTTACCTACGACATCATGGACATCGAGAAGAAGCAGTTCGCCGACGACTTCTTCAAGTTCCGCCAGAGAATCAAGGAGCTCGAGAGACGCTTGGCCTCGATTCTCACTCAGTCATTCGATGACTCTGACACTCTGATCGGCAAGTTCAAGCTTCTTGAGAGCTTCGAAGGTCTTCTTACCCGCGAGATCATTCAAGACGAGCTCGAGAAGAAGCAAGTCACGCTTTTGGAGCTATACAAAGCTGACCTTAAGACTGTTGGTCAGATCTTCCAGGAGGGCCGAGTGCTTGTTGACAAACAAGATGAGAACTCTCCTATTTCGAGCAACATGCCTCCCATTGCTGGTGCTCTCTCATGGGCTTCTGGCCTCTTTGAGCGTATCAAGGACCCAATGGAGCGCTTGATGACCATGCAGCAGTCCTTGCAGGATCGCGAGGAGTACAAGGATGTTGTCAAGCTCTTCAACTCACTCCAAAACAACTTGGACTAGTTCACTAGAGTCAAGCTCGACGAGTGGGAAAGAGGTGTAGAAGAGAATACTGAAGACCAACTCAACAAGTTCTTGCTCGTCCGTGAAGAGACAGAGCTCGCTGAGGAAGGTTTCGTGCGTGTTAACTTCGATCCAATCCTTGTTCGTTATCTCCGTGAGGTCAAGTATCTCCAGATCCTAGATCACGGAGTGCCAGAGCGTGCTGACGCCCTTTTCGCCAAGGTAGATACTTACCGTCGTTGGACTGGAAAGCTCGACCTCATCGTCGAGATGTACAACAACATTGTTGGCACTCTTCTTCCCGTTGAGAAGCCTCTGCTCGCCAAGAGAATTGCTGACTGTGATGCCGCTCTATAGGCCGGTATTGACAAGCTCAAGTGGAACTCAAACGGAATCGACCAGTACATTGACAAGGCCTTCGACTGCGTCACCATCGCTGATGAGGACATGCAGAAGATGAAGACAAACGTCCGCAAGATGATTGAAATCATGGAGAGATGGAGTGCTACTCCTCTTTTCCAGCGCAAGAATAGAACTCAGCCTCCTGAGGATGTTGAGACTTTCCATACCGCCTCTGTTGGAAACAGATTTGAAGTGATTAAGGGCGAGGGTAAGGAGATCCACAAGCTCATGAAGGAGACTGTTGATTAGATCAAGCCAGATAAAAAGAGCCTTTAGTGGAGAGACTACTAGGATTACATTAACGGCCTTGTGATTGAGGGCATCACCAATGGTATTGACTCCTCAATGACCTACCTATCTGAGCAGATCAGCATCACATACAATGAGCAGAACATGCTTGCCCCAATCTTTGACATCAAAGTTGCTCTTATGGACCGTTGCGTCCAATTTGAGCCATCTATTGGATGCAACGACCGTCAGAATGGTATTCGTGACATTATCAACAAGATTGTTGAAGATTTCATCTCGCTTGCTATCCAAATGCCAGCTAGATTCGACTCTCCTCAGGGTGACTACTTGGTTGAAATCAAGGATCAATTCCAGCTCTTTGGAACAATCCAGTGCATTACCAACAATTTGAACGAGATCGAGATGGCTTCAGCTAATTACCTCGATCAGTACGCTGACATTGCCTTCCTTTGGGAGAAAGACCTCGAGACTTCTTTCCAAGAATTCTTGGGACAAGGCCCAGATTTGAGAGACACTTTCTTGGCCTCACTACAACAAAAGAAAGAGAATGATCCAAACTTTGAAGAGGAGCAGTTTGAATTGGAGGTCGAAAACTTCGATGCTATGTCTGTAAAGATCCTCGATGGAGTTGTCACTCAACAGCCAGCTCTTGATGTTTTCGACGCTGAAATCACTCGTCTCTACGAGTACAAGTCTCGTATCAACAGCATGAAGGCAAGTGATGACATCGGCTGGCTCAAAGTTAACTCGAGCCCTCTTATCAAGGAGCTCTAGACCATTATTAACAATTGGATCAACCGCTACACTAGCTTCCTGTACGAGAACACGACGAAGCAGCTTAAGAACATTCAAGACTTCATCAAGGATGTTTCTTCTGGAATCAAAGTGCTTCCTAAAGATCTCCAGTCTGAAAAAGATAAGCAGCTCCTCACTAAGGTGATGACTCACTTAAGAGATGTGACTCAGATAAAGGATCAGACGATCGAGAGATTCCCCACCCTTCGCGACACTATCCAGCTTCTCAAGAAGCACAACGTTGATGTGTCCGTCTCCAAGGGCGTCGATCTTCTCGTGACCATTGAGAATGCGCGAACCGAGTTGGATGACACAGCTGACAACGCTCTCGGACCTGTTAAGGAAGCTATCCTTCCTCTTCAGTCGAAGGAGTCTGACAATGTGAAGTACCGCGTTCGTCAATTCCAGATCAAAGTCTTGGAGTACAGAGAAGAGTTCACACAGAAGTTGCCCTTCCGTGAGACTGAGACTGACCCAGCTGTCATCAACGATGCTTACTTGAAAATCGGCGAATACTATAATAAAACCAAGGCTATGGAGGAAGAGGCCAAGCAACTCCAGGTCTTGGAGTAGCTTTTCGAGCTTCAGAGAACAAAGCAGAAGGAGCTCAATGACTGCAAGAACGAACTTGTCCAGCTCAAGCAGATGTGGGATCTCATCTCCATCATCGATGGCCAATTCGAGTCCTGGAAGGAGACTCTTTGGGACAACATCGATGCTGACAATCTCGAATTGCTTCTCAAGAACATGAAGACAAATCAGACTGCTCCTAACCTTGCACAGAACAAAGAAATCAAGGGTCACAAGGCATTCCAAGCTCTTAACGACCGTGTCAAGAACATGGACGTTATTAGACCTCTTATTCAGCAGCTCCACTCTCAGTTCATGCAACCTCGCCATTGGAAACGTCTTAACGGTATCTGTGGCAAGACTGTCAACAGAAACGATCCAAAGTTCTGTCTTCGTGACATCATCAACCTCGAGCTTTACAAGTACGCTGAGGATGTCAACGAGCTTGTCGAGTCTGCTCAGAAGGAAGCCGGTATTGAGAAGAAGCTCACGAACATTGTTAAGACTTGGGACGACACAACTGTGCTCACCTTCAAAGAATACAAGGACACTAAGATCCTTGACACTGCTATGCTTGAGGAAATCGTTGAGAACGTCGACCTTCAGTCCATGGACCTCATGACCATGAACGCTTCCAAGGACTCAGAAGAGTTCAAGCCTCAGCTGCTCAAGTGGCAGAAGGTTCTTAAGACGATTGATCAGGTGCTCGTCCTCTGGGTCAAGGTCCAGAAGAACTGGATGAGACTTGAGCCAATCTTCCTTGCCTCTGAGGATATCAGAGCTCAGCTCCCAGAAGACACCAAGCGCTTCGAGAAGGTCGATGCCGAATGGAAGGGACTCATGGGAGATGCAAGTGATGACCCAGCCGTCGTTGCTGCCACTAACACTGAGGGACGTGACAAGATTCTTGAAGAGTTCATCTCTGAGATTGACCTCTGCGAGAAGGCTCTTAATGAGTATCTTGAATAGAAGAAGAAGATCTTCCCACGTTTCTACTTCGTTTCCAACTAGGCCCTGCTCGATATCCTTTCTAACGGAAACAACCCTGAGAAGGTCAACGAGTACATCAGCGATTGTTTCGATGGAATGAAGGCAATGAAGTTCATCGAGGAAGGAAACCGTCCCTACAGAACTGCTCAAGGTATGTTTGCCAAGGATGGTGAATACGTGCCTTTCCAGACTCCTTTCACTTGCATGAACGCGGTCGAGAACTACCTTTGTGACCTCGAAAAGAAAATGCAGGACACCTTGAAGGGCATCATTATTCAGGCCAAAGAGACTACTGATGACTGGAACGTTGACAACCCAAGAGAGAAGTGGCTTGATGGCTACTGCGCTCAGCTCGCTCTCCTCGCAACTCAAATTGAGTGGACCGAGGGCACCATCAGAACCTTCGATGACTTGGAAGGTGGTGCTGAGACTGCCATGAAGGAGTTCCTCACCCTCATTAAGAATAGAATCACGAAGCTCATTGGTCGTGTCAGATCCCAGCTTACTCCTGAGATTCGTGTTAAGGTTATCACCATCATCACTATTGATGTGCATTCAAGAGATGTTATCAAGATGTTCGTCGATCGCAAGATCAACGAGCAGGGTCACTTCGCTTGGACCTCCCAGCTTAAGTTCGGTATGGCCAAGAGAAATCCCAAGGATGAGCAAAAACAAGTCGTCGCCACGATTTGCGATTGGACAACCTGGTACAACTATGAGTACATTGGCAACACTGGTAGACTCGTCATTACGCCTCTCACCGATAGATGCTATATTACTCTCACTCAGGCTCTTAACCTGTCCATGGGCGGTGCCCCTGCTGGCCCTGCTGGTACTGGTAAGACTGAAACGACTAAGGATCTCGGACGTGCTCTTGGACTCCAGGTCGTCGTCTTCAACTGCTCTGATCAGATGAACTACACCGGTATGGGTCTCATCTTCATGGGACTCTCCCAGGCTGGTTCATGGGGTTGCTTCGATGAGTTCAACCGTATCAAGATCGAGGTGTTGTCTGTGGTCTCCACTCAGGTCAAGATCTGCCTCGATGCTATTGTTCGCCTGAAGGCAAACCCAGCCAACAACATGTTCGTCTTCGATGATGACAGCATCCAGATCAAGGTCACTGCTGGTTACTTCATCACGATGAATCCAGGTTACGCTGGCAGAACTGAGCTTCCAGAGAACTTGAAGGCTCTTTTCAGATCTTGCGCTATGGTCGTTCCTGACATTGTTCTCATTTGCGAGAACATGCTCATGGCTGAAGGTTTTGAGGAGGCTCAGGACCTCTCTAAGAAGTTCATGACTCTCTACTCGCTTTCCAAATCTCTCCTCTCGCAGCAAATCCATTACGATTGGGGACTCAGAGCTGTCAAGTCTGTGCTCAGATAGGCTGGTGGTCTCAAGAGAGCTGATCCCGATGGTAGCGAGTACATTATTCTCATGAAGGCCCTTAGAGATTTCAACTTGCCCAAGATTGTCGTTGACGACAGAAAGATCTTCGGTGGTCTGATTAACGATCTCTTCCCAGACATGCAGTCAGAGAAAGCTCAGAATGAAGAGCTTACTCTTGCTTGCTAGACTGTCGCTCTTAAGGCTGGTCGTCAGGCCGAGCCAGGTTTCATTGAGAAGTGCGTCGATCTTGCCGAAATTCTCGTTGTGCGTCACTGCATGTTCGTTATCGGAACACCAGGTGTCGCAAAGACAACGATCTGGAAGAATATGGCCGAGGCTTTCTGCCACATTGGCCATGAGACCATCTATGACATTGTCGATCCAAAGGCTGTTACTTCAGATGAGCTCTTCGGTTGCATGAACGTCAAGACCAAGGAGTGGAAGGATGGTGTCCTTTCCGTCATGATGAGAGATATGAACAAGTGTCAGGGCAAGTTCAAGACTACCCAGAAGTACAAGTGGGTCATTCTTGATGGTGATGTCGACCCTATGTGGATCGAGTCCCTAAACACTGTCATGGACGACAACAAAGTGCTGACGCTCGTGTCCCAGGAGCGTATCCCACTGACTCCATCGATGAGACTTATCATCGAAGTCTCTCATTTGAGGAACGCAACGCCCGCTACTGTCTCTCGTGGTGGCGTCTTGTACGTCAACGACACTGACGTCGGCTGGAGGCCATTCATCGACACCTGGTTGAGCAAGTACAAGCACCAGAAGAAGGATGAGACTGCCGTCACTTCCTTCACTCTTTTCCTCACCCAGTACTGTAACGAGAACTACCTTGAGGACTTGAAGCATCGTGAGAAGATTGCTCCCACTTGCGACATGGGTAGCTTCCAATCTCTCATCTGCATCATTGACTACCAGTATGACCAGCTCTTCGAGACTAAAGAGAACCAGGAGCTGATCAAGCGAATGAAGGAGGACCCAGAGACCTACACTGACAAGATGAAGATCATCTACGAAGGTTTCTTCTCCTTCGCCTTCATGTGGTCATTCGGTGCCACTCTTTCTGAGGACAGAATCCAGTTCAATGGACAGATGCGTTCCATGTGCAAGGTTAAGTTCCCAGAAGGTGGTATGGTCTTCGACTACTACTTCAGCCCAGCTACTCTCCAGTACGAACCATGGAACGAGAAAGTTGGTTCCTTCGAGGCAGACTTTAGCGATCTCTTCCAGAACATCGTTGTGCCAACTGCTGAGACTACTAGACAGCACTACCTCATCGATGTGCACAGATCCATTGATAAGGGCATGCTCTACATTGGTACTGCTGGTACTGGTAAGACGACCGTCATGAAGAACTACTTCACGACTCTCGACCCAGAGAAGACCATCCATGCCACCATGAACTTCAACTCTTATACTGACTCCAAGGCTCTCCAGGTTGTCGTCCAAGGTAATGTTGATAAGCGCTCGGGTAAGATTCTCGGACCCGCCGCCGGACGTCACATGATCTTCTTCATGGACGATCTCAACATGCCCACTGTCGACACTTTCGGCACCCAGTCTCCTCTCTGTCTCATCCGTCAGATCATTGACTACGAGATCATCTTCGATAGAGACCATCTTGAGGACCAGTTCATCCTTAAGGATATCATGTTCGCCGCTTGCATGAATCCAAAGAGCGGTTCCTTCTACGTCGACTTGCGTACCACCCGTCACTTCACTCAGATCATGCTCGGTGTCCCAGAGAAGGACATTCTGTTGACCATCTACCAGCAGATGATGACTAAGCACTTCGCACCCTTCGACAACCAGTGCCAGAACATCGCTCCCAAGCTTGTTGTGGCCACTGTGAACGTGTTCACTGGCATTGCTCTGTCTCCACAGTTCGCCCCCACTGCTATCAAGTTCCACTACCAGTTCAACATGAGAGATGTTGCCAAGATCGTGCAGAACTTGATGCTCGCTCAGCCTTCGGCTTACAAGGGCAACCCGACCGCCTTGGTGCGTATGTGGGCTCACGAGTGCCACAGAGTCTGGCTTGACAGACTTCTCTTCGAAGACGACATCAGCATGTACATGAACTTCATGAGGAACGGCCTCAAGGAGCTCACTGAATACAAGGAGGAGACCGTCTTCGCCCAGCCCCTCATCTACACTTCGTTCATGGCTATGTGCGCCGGTCACGAGCCAGCCTACAAGCCAGTGGATGAGTACGAGCAGCTCAAGAATGTGCTTGAGGCCAAGCTCCTCGAGTACAACGAGAGCATCTCCACGATGGATCTCGTGCTCTTCAACCAGGCCATGGAGCACATCACCAGAATCGCTAGAATCCTCTTCCAGCCTTGCGGAAATGCCCTTCTTGTCGGTGTTGGTGGCTCTGGTAAGCAGTCTCTCTCCAAGTTGACTGCATTCATCCTCAACCAGGACATCTTCAGAATTGTCGTCGCATCCAACTACGGACTTGCTGACTTGAAGACTGACATCCAGACTCTGTTCACCAAGACTGGTGTCTCTGGAGCCGAGATGCTCTTCCTGTTGACTGACTCACAGATTGTTGACAACAAGTTCCTTGTGTACATCAATGATATCCTGTCTGCAGGTTACATTCCTGAGCTGTTCGCTCCTGATGAGCTCGACACGATCCTCGGTAAGATCAGAGGTGAGGCCAAGCAGGCTGGCGTTCTTGACGCCCCAGATACCTTGATGGCCTACTTCATCAACAAGGTGCGAAGAAACTTGCACATTGGTCTCTGTTTCTCACCTGTCGGTGATGCTTTCAGATTCCGTGCTCGTCAATTCCCAGCCCTGATCAACAGCACAACTATTGATTGGTTCTTCTCGTGGCCAAGAGATGCCCTCGTCGGCGTCGCTGAGAGATTCTTGGCCGACATTGAGTTCCCTAGCGAGGAGATCATGTCTGCTATTGCCAACCACATGGCCAATGTCCATCTTTCCATTGAGGACGCCAACAAGGAGTTCAAAGAGCGTGAGCGTAGATTTAACTACACTACGCCCACTAGTTTCCTTGAGCTGATCAACTTCTACCAGAAGTTGCTCAAAGAGAAGCAAGGATCCATCATTGATGACATCGCTCGTCTCGAGAGAGGTCTGACCACCATGGACCAGACGACCAAGCAGGTCGATATCCTCAAAGAGAAGCTCGTCCTCACTATGGAGAACGTCAAGGTCGAAGAAGAGAAGACTGATGAGCTTATCCAGATTGTGAACAAGGAGGCTGAAGATGCCGAGAAGGAGCAAGCTATCGCTCAGAAGCAAGAGGAAGAGACTAACGTCATTGCCAACAACGCCAAGAAACAAATGGACGAAGCCAACGAACAACTCGCTGCCGCTATTCCAGCTATGGAGGCTGCTGAAGGTGCCGTTGATTGTCTCTCAGTCAAGGCTATCGTTGAGTTCAGTGCTTTCAACCAGCCACCTCCAGGTACCGAGCTTGTGACCAGAGCAGTCCAGATTCTGAAGGGTGTCACCAACAAAAAGCAGCTTACAGATTGGGGTGCCCAGCAGAAGATGATGAAGCCTCCTCAGAACTTCATTGACTCTCTGAAGGCCTTCGATAAGGACAACATCTCAGATAAGCAAAAGTCTGATCTGAAGACGCCTGAACTTTTGAATAACCCAATCTTCACTTACGATACTATGATGAGAAAGTCATCTGCCGCCGCTAACTTGGCTAACTGGGTCATCAACATCGTCAAGTATCACGATATCTACGTCGTGGTCGAGCCTCTTAAGAAGGCCGCCGAGTCTTCTCAAGCCGAGGCTGAGCAGAAGGGAGAGGAGCTCAGAGTTGTGCAGGAGCGTGTC
>Ga0138347_10794574_pt1 | contig 9923 bp, 2 predicted proteins | sample DeepDOM_S7_Trap__FD_200806 | JGI IMG/M metagenome (GOLD analysis project Ga0138347, IMG submission 200806) | Marine microbial communities from the Southern Atlantic ocean transect - DeepDOM_S7_Trap_metaT (Eukaryote Community Metatranscriptome)... | ecosystem: Environmental > Aquatic > Marine >... | reverse complement strand
TTTTTTTTAAGAAAATGAGCTCATAGTGAGTCGGTGAAGCCTTGTCACTATGATCCCGTCATTATTCGGGAATAACCAAAAGTTAATACATCTACCAATTACAATAGAAAGCTGAACCCCATTAATCATTCTCGGATAAAACTACTCTCCCCCCGGTAGGAGGAGTTCATTTGATCTAAGTCAAAATAGGGCCCGTACGGTTATTAAAGTACGGGGACCACCTTCTACCAGAAACCTGTCCACATGCTGAAACATGTTTCGGGTTTGGGAGAATCAAATTAGTACACATTTATGGTACTATGGGTGCATCGGTAATTACTGTCCAAGGGCCAGATGCGGCTAGTTCAGTAATTGCTTTTGCGGCAAAATTCTGCAAGCTCCTCCTAGGCACACGTATAGAGGCCACAGAGGGAGACTCGAGGCGCACCAACTGAAGGTCGGTGACTTGATAAGTTAAAGTTGACTCGTCCTCAAGAGTAAGAGTCACGGTCTTGTTACCGGAGATGACACTAGCAATGTTCCAAACACCGCCCTTTTGTTCCTCTATGTCAGGATCAAAAGAAGCGGGGCCTGCAACTGCTTCTTGATCATTCTCCGAGATGAGACTATCGATGCCGTCTGTTATGACTTTCACCTGAGTCCCAGTTGGAAAAGTGGAATAAGATTTAACATTTCTGATATCACACATTGGAGGAGGTCCAACCATGAAAAAGAAATTGAAATCATCACCAGCAGCCTCATAAATCGAAGAGGTTTGATCAGAACCACCATAATTAGCGAGGTTTCTGCATCGGACGTGTGTCCTCACGTCGCCCAGAACAGGTTTCTGAGCTGAAGCAACAACATCACACCGAATACCACGGTAATAAGGCGTCCGAATCTCAAACGAGTTCGAAACCATCTGGTTCTGCTGGAAAATGGGTTGGCCATATGACATTTGTGGTGAAACTTCGGTCTGATCCGTAAGATCCTCATCAAAAGATATAAAAGCATCAGCAACAACACCAGGTGTGTACGGGATGATTTTAAGTTGAGAAGAACCATTGTAAAACCGGTACAGAAACGATGACATATACCACGGTGTTGGCAAAACTCCATCGTTCACATTCGGGCGTGACATAGTACGCTTTCCCGTTCTGAAATCCTCAATCATATGGCGCGTTCGCAAACCGACGTAATTGGTCTTCTGAGACAAATCAGCAAGCCAACCAAATCGCTTTATGTACGAGCGCAAAGAATTGAAGTATTCACCCGTGGTCTGCGCGGTTACGTCCTTACTCGTATGTGAAGGAACAAGGAGGTTCTCATCCTCAGGAACGAAAACAGGGCCAACATCAGCTTGAGCATACTTCGTTTGGAAGCCAGGTGCAAGATTCATGATGGGTCGAGCAATTTGATAATCATCTCCACCACTGTGAGCAATATAGAAAGTAATTTCATCCGCAACAGTGGGAGGACTAGACAAGTCGACCAAAGAATAAATGGCCAAACATCCAGTCTTCGTGTCCAAAGTTTTGGCATCAGGACCCGGATTGTCGATGTTCGTCGTCCGTTTGTAGGTTTCACGCCAATCAGTGTTAGAAATGAAAGGAACAGAAACACGGAATGTGGTTCTGCCCATTTCATCCTGCCTGTCCTTCAAATTGCAAACAACATTGTAATTGGTGTTCAGAAGGTTATCTAAGTTATCAGGAACATCAGCCAAATTGGTCTCAGGAAGGAAAACAACTGCAAAACGACCCTGGTGATAAGGTGTTTTCACCACCATAATGTCGTAGTTAATAGTTCCACGCCACAAAGTACCCATCATACTTGCATAAGCAAAGCTTCCAAGGTACATCGTTTGGCTATCCTCAGAATTCCCATACTGATACTGTGATAAAGGAGAAACCTCCCACGCCGTAATCTTCTTTCGATCTGTAAACATTGTCTGATCCGCTGTCTGAGCATGGAAGAAATTTGGTCTACCAAAAATGTACTTGAAACTCATCTCATCCTTAGATTCAGGGATGAAAGAAGAACCGTCAATGCCATTATCCTGGAGAAGAGCCAAGGTAGTTGCATCGTCGTTCCCTTCAGTATGAAGCAAGGTGTGATTGGGTTTTAACACTGCTTTACATTGAGGTTGAATTGAAGTTGGCTTCGACCACCCGAAGGAAGCTGCGGTTCTTCCCACTGCTCGGGATACCCACGCAACGGAAGATGCAAATCTACCAATAACGGGAACCCCCGAGAGCACATCAGCAACAGTGGAAATTCCACTCGCAATCTTCGAAACTGGTCCAGTCGCCTCCACTTCACCTATATCGCTCGCTGAAACTGGTTTCACATCAGCCTGAGCAACTCTATAACCTCTGGTCTCAAGTCGTTTAATCTCGTGCTGGTCTCTGGCACTTGAAATAACGTCTTTCTGAGTCGGAACATAGAACTGTGGGTTGACAAATCGAGCGAAAACCGTGTACTTTGCAGATTCTGACGTTTCCTTCCCACGCAGTGTAGAAAATACGTAAAGGAAAACAGAACCAAATTGGTTATCAGAATTTCCGAGGTCAAACAAATCATAAATGTTGGCATATGGACAAGTTAACTTGAGTGAATTACCTTCCTCAATACTGACGATCTTGTAGGGACAAGAAGTTTGAGAAGCGAGGAAACGGGTTCCCTTGCGTCTAAAAGCTCCCGTTTGGTCATAATATGGATTATACACCAACATAAGAGCACCCTGCAAGAAAGGCTGAGCATTGATCTTCACTTCAATTTCAATATCGGCCTTGAAGTATTGGTAGTTCTTCAGCTTGTCCACCACCAGCGGAGAATCGGTAAATATGTCTTGGGGAAAATTGAGCTGTTTAAGATAATTCTGAGTATTAGCCTCGTAATCAGTCAGAGCCAATTGAATGGGAAGTGCTGCATCGGAGGTTTTCCATTCAAAAGTTCCAAGGTTAACAGGACGTTCAAGAATACTCATAATTTCATGTCGAGTGGTATCGTTCAAGGCCAGCTGAGTAGTTGTAGATGACATCGGAACGGAATCAGCCGACATCTGTATATCAGTCAACAATTTTCCTCGGGTAGAATCAACGTTCGTGTTTTGATCGTGGTCATACGAAACGGAACCACTTTGTGAGTTTTGAGTAGTAGCAGTCATGTTATACGATAGGGGTAGATGACTATTCGCCCTAAAGTCGGGAGCTGTATCACCAGAGCACAGCAACACTCTATGGGGTGGCAAGGAAGCAGCAGTAGACTCGGAAGTATCCCGTTTATTTTCCGAATCCAAGATCACACTTCCGGGTCTAGGCCAAAATCACCAAAGAGGAACATATTCTGTCCGGGCGTACAGATCACGATTGTGCCTGTACGTCTCCATCTGCTCGTAATGGGTCGGGACCATAATATTAAGTCCAACCTTTGCGAGTTCCTCCCGTATACGCGAACTCCATTGTTCGTATACACTTTGCGGATGGAGAGAGAGTTCCATGATAGCTTGTTCACAGTTTTCAAGGGTTGCAGTCTTTGCTGCCTTTCCCCGAATCCAGTTCGTAATCTCGAGAATGTTCTCCAGGTCCATCGGGGCCATAAAAGTACCATCCTTCTGAATAGCAAACTTTCTCTTCAGAAAAGCAACTTCCTCCAGTGGTTTGTAGGGCAAGATCTTACCGGTCTTGGTCTCATCTGTGTATGTCAATCCAAAGGAAGCCAAAGCATCAGTCAAGGTGAGTTGATTGAACCAGTGGAGTATTCCAATGTCCACAGACTTGATATCATCATCACCGTAAATGATCTCAGCAACGTACTTCCGATAGTCGCACACAGCAGGGAGTCCTTGTTCCTTCTTCAACAGCATGTATGCAATACGCATTACAATGCCGTTGAACAACGAGTTGATGATGACAGTGAGGGGGTTTCCAGAAGGCTGCGAGTGAGTCTTGCGAATCACTTCTCCGCGCACCAAGATGTCAGCGTTGCAAATGTGCTCCCACAAAGCCGCTCTGATCAGTTGTGCCTCCTCATCATCACCATACCACTCGTTGATCTTCTCTACAATCTTCACCAGAATCTGCATCAACAACGAACCATCGAAATTCGAGAAGTCACCTGCAATCATGTAGTTTCCTTTAGACTGCAGGTGATGGGCCAGTTTTGTCCACTCAAGTGAATAAGGATTGATGCCGACAGCAATGCCATTATCAATCCTGTTCCTCATAACGTGGGCAGCAAAATCCAAGAAATATTGTCGGATAGCAATCACCAAGTGTTGCGGGCAAGCCTCGAAAACTCGAGTTTTGCCCGCATCAACCTTGGCGATCGGGCGCTTTTCATCCTTGAGGGTAGCAATCGAGATTGCATTCCCCCGGATGCCACGCCTTGAATCTTCCAACAAAGTTTCTACGTCTCGTTTGAGCTCCGGATTGTCCACTATATAGTCTTCTCCGTCTCCCAACCAAGCCGTTTTTCCCTTGGACTTGTTGTTCAAGTTATAAGGATATCCAGGTGAGGTCGTTCGGTTAATCGGTCGTTTGTATGGATCACCCTCCACCCCAACTATAGCTTCCTCGTAGCTATGCACGATACCTTTTCCAGTCTTTGGCTGGCCAAGTCCTTGGAAAACATCATTCGCAGCAGCGTCGAGCAAGTCAGGATCCACAAACGCCTGTCCTCCCATGATTTTCTTTATACCTTTCATCATTGGATCCACTTTGCCTTCCCCTTCAACCTCTACAGGTCTCAGATGGGCTGGCTTGGCAATGTGTTGTTGTACTTTGTCGAAAATCAGAGAGGGCGCAAGCTGTGTGGCAACAGGGGCAGCGGGTGAAGGTGCAACGCCTACATTCAGACAATCACCCAAATCAAGCAATGACACCTTGTAAGAAGGATCAATCCATGATTGAGAATAAGGAAGTCTTCCGTCAATTAGGTACTGTTTAGGAATGCCAAACTTCTCAACATGGTCGGTCAGAGCTTTCTCCAGAAACTGTCGTGTAGTCAAAGCACCAAGAGCAAGCGTGCCAGCGCCTCCAGCAACATGGAAACCAATAAGTTTGGTATGGATCATGCGATTTGAAATGGAAAGCAAAGCGCCACACATTCCGCTCACTGTCTCCAAATCATAATCAATATGGTTCCCAATCTTGATGGGACACCTGCACTGAGCTTTATCCTTAGGGCAAGTTCCGGGACTATGAAGAAAATATTCTGTAGTCTTAGTTGAGACATTAAAATAAGAAGGGTACTTCTCCTGAACAATGGTCTTGCCATTGATCTCATAGAATCCTGAAAATGTCAAATCCCCCTCCTTCAACAAATCAATGTGTTCCGCTCCAAGAAATTTGGAAAGAATACGAGGGCGATTTGGCACAACTGGTGGAAATGAGACAAGAGCAAGATCAACAGGAGACCCATCCAATTGGAATGCCTGGGATATCTGACACTGCTCAATAGGGATCTGAATGGCTGCGTCAGTGGAATATGGATTCCGAATGATCAGGTACTTGATTGGATCTATGTATGGCGGATTGAGAATCGTATGCGCGGTCGTAATCATGGTTCGTCCGACAAGGAACACTCCATTGCTCCGACAGCACATACCCTTCCCATCAACAGCCTGTATCCAGACAGAGTTGTTCAGAAGAACCTGGGTAGTTTGTTCAATCTGAACACGGTCACGCTGTGCATACTTTCGGGCACCAATGTGCATTTCGGTCTTGCATTCCACCATACTTTGAGCCAATCGTCGTCCTCGAGGCACTCTGGGGCCATCATCATAAACCTTCTGTGCAAATTTGTGGGGTCGAGATCCAGCAGGCTGGTTTTCGTAAGTCCGTTGAGCATAACTCGCAGGGCGTACAGCTCGAGGCTGGTTTTCATACACCCTCTGTGCTTGTGCCTTGAGGTTCAGAATATCATTGGCGCAACGGATGCAATCCTCATTATCCAACGGGTTGTACATCACTTTTCCAGCCATCTCACAAAAGGCGCAATTGACCCAGCACAAGCTGCCAATGACTTGATGAGCTTCGAGGTAGGTGTTGACAACGAAACCCTGATCAATAAGCTGCAGTACGGGACATTGGCCGATAAGACGCTGGGCGACGGGCCTGTTAAGAGACAATCTAATCTCTTCGCGGATTTCCTCAAGAGTGTCGCGGGACATGCCTTGTTCAAGCAAATCATCGCGAACAGATTTGATTCCCGTGCGGTCCAAAAAGTGAGCCAACATGTCGCCATGTTTGGGGTATTGCATAATTTTGCAAGTGACGCATGTGTCACACGGAGATATAGAGTCAGAAGGCGAACGATTAAATTTACACCAAGTGTTGCTGTCGTCAGTGGACTGACCACGAAAAATTCCAGTGTACCAAACTCCAAAAAGAGCAGCTGCTGTTGCGCAAATGCCAGTCAAAATCTTGGAGGTTGGTACACTAGGTAAATAACTAATAGTCCTCTGAGCAGCACCGAGGAAAAAGGATAGTATGAACTGGGCAATGGAAAGCATAGCATTACTTGTGACAGTAATGCACGCCTTCAACTTCTTCCAGATGCGAGCAAACGCTTTGTTGCATTCTGTTTTGCTCTCATAAAACATCCGTTTCAGCTTTCCAAGACGAAGTTGTCCATTGAAAATATGAGCAATAGATCCAAAGACCTCATCTTGCTCAGCATCAAAGTAGTCTTCACCAAGTTCAACCAAGAACTTTTCCTCAGCAGCAACAGTTTCTAAAAATTTCTCAGGATTGAAGATCCTGTCAAAGTCGTCAAGAATTTGTTTCTCAGTGGCTGGGGGAGCTGGTGTCTCGATACCAGCTTGTTCACGAATAGCATTCGCAAGGGCCTCACTATCTTCCTTTCTTTTATCATTTTCACTCTTGAAAAATTCCCAAAATTGGTCAAATGTGAGGCTGTTCTTGTCTGTTATGTACTTGATTTCTGCGTTTCCAGTCTGCTTGTTATGAATGACTCTATAGCACGTGAATCTATAATGGTCAGTATACAACGGTGGTACATCACCAATGGCCATATTCTGAGTCCTAGCAATCGTTTCCTTGTCAAATGTGAAATAAGAATTCCCGGTTTCGTCTTTGCCAATCGGAACGCCATATAAAGGGTCAATTGTGACATCTGCCCAAACATGGAACCGACGGAACACAGCACCGGGATCAACAAGTGACTTGATCTCAGGATATCTCTGGTTGGATGAAGCAATAATGAACTCGGAAGTAAAATTGGTAACACCCTTCGATTTCAACTCAGCCATTTTGAGTGGAAATTGAGCGGTATTCACCATGTACTCCAATTCTTCATATTCCTCCACGGGCTTCTGTTGTGAGTCCTTCACATTCCCAAAATCATCAAGAATCACAATGGGTTGACCAGTATAGCCCTCCCAGTACTCGTTTTGAGCACGACGTGGGAACGAACATGACTCATACTTTATGCCATCCTTGTGTAGATATTCCTTGAAAATGCGAGCTTTCAACACTTCAGTCGCCACACTCTTTCCTACACCAGGATGTCCAAAGAGATACAATGCCACAGGTTGAGTTCTAATAGTATGACAACGGGCTGGACTATGAGTAGCCCATTCTGTCTGGTCCCTTATCCTATTCTGAAGGCTTTTCACAAGATGAGTACTAGATTGAGATTTCATCTTGGAAGCCTGGAAATGGTATTCATTAAGTTGGTGATTAACAGTCAAGACTTGATTGGCTATGGCCGCGGACGCATCGATAATGGTTCTTTCAAATTTCTCAATCATCTTCACAGCAGCATATAAATTCTCCAGTTGAGGGAAATTTTGCATAAATCTGTATTCCTCAGCAGACATCCCGTACACCGTAGTGTAATAAATCTCTGCCAGGTAATCAAATATCCAATTGAAAAGATCCTTCAAAGCTCTGAAGCCCTGTGCTGCGCGTCCGATATTGGAAAAATGTCTCGTCATTTCCGATGGTGAAGGCATAATTCCACTACAAGCCAAGGAAAAAGCACCACACATGAAAGAAAGGAACCCAGCAAATGGCAAAAGTTCTGGCATTTTGGTAGCGGTTCCAAGCATATCTTGGACAAGAGATTGTCCTACACGCTGTGTAGTCTCACCATGAGTAAAAGATATATCAGAAGAACTATAAGACGGAATCAATGACATCAAAGACTCCAAAGTTACACCAAACTGGCGAGCCAAGTTGGTGCAATGAAGGGATAACAAAAATAGTTGCTTCTCTTGCAGACAATTACAAATTGAAACAAGTGAAACTAGAATCCCAATGATATCAAACTCCTTTGGGACACTGAATACAGATTTCAATTCATCGGCCGCGTTAGTCAACGTTTGGAGAACGCCTTGAAGCAAGTCTATGGTGGGATTCAGTCTATTCACAGCAGAAGACAATTTAGATCCATTCACAACAGTAGCAGCAGCAGTACCAGCACCAGGCACTACCAAATTGGCAGCCACATAACTGGCAGCTTTGGCAGTTTCAGCAAGAGTCTCAGAATCGTTCCATACAGCAGATATGTCATGTTTGACTTGTTCAATCACCTCAGGTATGAGCGCCTGTGCGTACCGTTTCCTATCAGCACCGCACTCACGCTTCTTCTTTCTGTTACGCTTTTCAAGTTCGATCTGCCGCTGCACACAGTTCTGATGCTGCGACTGTGCTTTCTTCAACTTCTCAATTTCACGCCGCATCTGATTTATAATCCTGCGGTGCTCATCCTCCTTTTCTTCATCACGGATCTTCGATTGAGTGTTAGGACCTGGGTTAGTTTCAACGTCTCCAGACAAAATTAACTTCAACTCATGGTAAGTTTTATTAATGGTGTAAAACCATCCAGTCACATAGTTCCCGGCAAATCGCTCCTCTGAAATCGTCTTGACAATCACGAAATCCTTGAAAGTAATGGTGATGTCAGAGTAACCATCGCAACATCCACACCAATGATTTCCATCTTCAGAAACAGAGATTGGTACACCAGAACAAGACATCAATCGCAAGAAGCACTTTATCTCATCCCACTCTTTGCAAATAAAAGCATTATTCAAAGAGTTTTCGCGAATCGAGAAAAGAGTAGCAATTGGTGCCTCGTCAAATGAAAATTGCTTCAAATAAGCATACAAAGCTCCTTTCTGAAGAGTAGTGCCAGACATTTCATAATAATGAACAAAATTTTCAATGTTGCATATGGCAGCAGAAGCGGCAAGAGAATGGATGGAATATTGAAGAACGTCATCATCAGTAGCAAGTCCATAATCGGTATCCGGTTGAGGGGCAAGATCAAGATCATTCAATAAGTCAGTCAAAGTTTTAAGATCATTTCGCTTGTCCATGATATATAAGATTTGGCTTTCAAATGGTAATAGCGTTTTCCGGTAATACCACCCATATACAGGGAGTGACCTTCTACGGCTAGCGATTTTATCAACTAAATTCATCTATACGCGCTGGACGAAATGCGCAAAACAGTCCAGTCATGAGGAGTTATTCTAAGCTACTTTGCTCATGCCTAATATAAAATCATAAAATTAAGAGTCTACTAACCGCCATGGGTTCTAGCCATGGTGCCTACCTTCAAATAATTGAAGTTCCATAATCGTCGCCTAAGTAATGCGCCAACAGACGGTGTCGAATCCGCTGTGTGTTTCTTCAAGAGGAGATCGCATCCTACTGGGCTACCAGCTTATAGAAAAGAAAGAAAATACAATTTGCAAAAGAAATAATCAAAGTATATGTCAATCAACGCTTGCTTCTGACACATAGATCAATAAATTTCAAAACAAAAGGTTAAATAATACGCAGCTCAAAAATTTGAGAGCAATCATTCTACGGCCACGGTTTCACATACCTATTCAGCGTGGGGACAGCCACGGTTACACTAGGTTTTACAGACAGCGTGGGTTCAAATGATTGCGCAGGGTATTCGCC
>Ga0138347_10295954_pt1 | contig 10075 bp, 7 predicted proteins | sample DeepDOM_S7_Trap__FD_200806 | JGI IMG/M metagenome (GOLD analysis project Ga0138347, IMG submission 200806) | Marine microbial communities from the Southern Atlantic ocean transect - DeepDOM_S7_Trap_metaT (Eukaryote Community Metatranscriptome)... | ecosystem: Environmental > Aquatic > Marine >... | reverse complement strand
CTGAGAAATGCATTTCACAAATTACAAGCGCCAAGACATATCAGAGGGTGTCAAGGGGAGGCTAGCTTTCGACAGACGCGCAGTTTTAATCGGGTGTGCACAGCGCCGGATGCTGTGGCTTGCGGCTCCTCACGCGTGGTTGCACCTGTTTGTGCGTCCACATGTGTGCGCAAATCTTGTATTTCAAGACGCAATGACTCTGTCATTCGCCGTAAATCACGTACATTATGGCAGATGCAGACGAGTGCCGAGTTGGTAGTGTCAAATGCGGCACGCACTTCGGCATTGGCCGTGTGCACGGCCTGTTTAAGGTCTTGGTGAGAACTTTGCAGCGCGTTACTAGACCTGTGCAAAGCTTTTGTGCGTTGAGCCACACAGTGTACGTCATCTTGTAGTGTCGAGGGCAATGTGCAGCATTGAGCGGCGCTCATGCTTCGTGTGACGGGTCGGTTGTACGCAGCAGCCATGACGGAAATGCATTTGGTACCTCCACTCTAACTTTACTGTTGCTGCATTTCACATGCTTGTGTGTAACGGTCCACACGCGTGGCTTCTACTCTTCGGTGTCGGTGTTTTCTGGTTCCAGTGTTGCACTGGGTGACGTAGCTTCAAGCTGAGCAGCATCGTCAGATTCATGTGCATTGCCCACGTCGTTCATCATGACATGACTCAAAAAATCCCGCAGGAGCAAGGTGTTTTCAGCGTTATTTTGGATTGCAAGCGTGCACGCAGCGTGAGATTCTGCGATGTTTTGTACAGCTGCGCGTAGTTCTTGTACAACGCTTGTGAGTTCTTGCAGTAACTGTGCGTCGCGTGTCTTGACAACAGCAGGCGTGCCCTGCGCCGCAGCTCCAACTGACGCTGCAACGCTGCCAGGGGCATTTCCTCCCTGTACAGTGTTAGACACATGCCCTAAATCTGCGCTGTCGGAGCGTCCAAAGCGACGCGCACCAAAGCTTGACGGTTGCTCGCCCGGCTGTTGTTCTGTGGGAAACCCGCGTTGAAGTCGTCCAGAACGCGGTGCAGCAGCACCGCTGGTGTGCGGCGCTGGTGGCGCTGCGCCCCCAGTCAAGCCCATGGCTGCACGAATTGCTGGATTGCGAGCCATACTATACATGCGTGTGTATGTGTGTGAAGCGAGCGCGGCGCAAGCAATAATGCTTGATGTGTGTGCATGTTGTACAAATGAATTGATGCAGTGGCCCACATTCAAACTCGCATCGAATGCTATATTTACGTAGATGCTTCTGGTGCGTGAGCAGCTTGGCTACTTTGAACGGGCTGCTGCTGCTCACCAGCGTGCCGTTGCTGTCCACTGACCAACTGTTTGAGAGTGCTGGAGATGTCGTGCAACGCGTTTTTAATTTCTTGTAAGGCTTGCACGGCCCCATTCATTGTATGCGACGGTGTCGTTTGCACGTTGGACTGGGGAAACGGCGTGTGTACTTGTCTGTGCACTTGTCTCGTCACTGGCACTGCTTGCCGCATTACACGGGAAGGCAAAGATGCACGTTGCTCGTTGTTCGTCGCACGCTTGCTTTCAGACACGCCGCCGTCAGCGTGCACCATTCCAGCTCCATTGTGCATTGGTGCGGCATGTACACCCGCAGCAGCTCCACCCGTGTTGCGAACAGACGCTCGCTGCAGAGCTGTACGCAACGGCTGTGACGCGGCGCTTTGCATGCGTTGCACACCGCGTGGCTCCATGTTTTTACAATGTACAATATGGGTGTGCACATGCGCACTCATCAATGGCGTGCAAGCACAGTGTTTTTAACAATGCCCAATGTGATGGACTATTGCGCACCGTCGTCGTAATCATGCACATTTGGATCTTGTGGCACTGGTACACCCCGTTGCGTTGCATCGACGTCTCTGAGGAGCTTGTACGGCATACCGTGCTGTTTGCAGTATGCTTGCAAGAGGACACGACGACTGTCTTCGCTCATGCCGTCTGTGTTTACAATTGCCTCAAAATTGGCCAGTCCCCGTAGAACAGCTCGTCTGCAGCGCATGAGCACTTTGTCCAGGCACGCCCACAGCTCTGTGTATCGCGGCAGCATTTCAAACAGCGGGCGCAGTTCGGGGGGGGATCGCGGCCTCCCTGACAGTCGTACGCTTTGCAGGCTGTTGTACTCGTACAACGCATCTGGTGGCAGTGCGTCATGGTCTGGCAACAGCGTCGTCAATAGTAATGGGGACGACGCCGCCAATGCAGAAATTCTAACGTCTGTGGCTGGGACTTGGTCTTGGTGTTCATCCAGAAAATTTTGCACCACACGCACTGCATTGGGTGTGCGAGGCGCACTGTCGTCTGCCATGTGTGCGTACCCCGCATGCATAGCCCGCAGAGGTGGCAGCGAATACGCTGTAGCACCCACACGGTCCAAAGCATGCCGTGGATTTGCTGCACGGCTGTCAGTGAGCTGGTGCAGGTACGCGGACCACTGGTCACCGAACATGCGATCGAGTAATGCCACTGCGCGTGTCACGCCGTCCATGTGCAAGTACGCGCGCACAATGTACATTACTCCAGCGTGCGCCCGATTGAGTCGCGTCTGCTTCGTCAGCGTGCGCCACGCGTGACGCATTTCATCGCGCGTTTGCGTCAGTGTGACTGCGCCGTTGCCGCGCTGGTGTGTGGACACGTCTGTCAATTGCAAAACGCGGGTTTTGTACGTGTCCATAGCCATTTCAAGCGCGCTCAACGTGTTGGGGTTTTCATCGTCATCAAATACGCGCCGGTACTCACGTTGCAGCCATTTGCATGCAGTGTACAACTGCATCAGCGGATCTCTGGCTTCTTGAGGCACGGCAGCGGACAGTATGTGATACTGAATGTAGCAGTATGCTCCTATACCCCGCAGGTAACGCAGCACTGGCGCTACAGCTGCAGTGGCAGCTCTTGTCCAGGGTTGTACATTCACCTCAAAACGTGACGCGCCAAACATGTTGTCGGATGTTGCACCCACCAATTCATGTGCAGCAGCATACCACACTGAGGGATATTGCATTGCCCGAGTCACCCAAAAAGCTTGAGCTGAAAGGCTTTCATGCGCTTGACGCACAGCAATGTGCAGTGGGTTACGGCACACTGTGTCAATTGTCACTGTAGCTGCAGCTTGTTCTTGTGGTGTAATGTCAGCCAGGGGTGCGTCAAAATTGTGCACTTGATACGCGGCCAACAGGGCTCGTAATTGTTCCTCGCGTGGTTGTCTGGTTTTGTATACAATGCGTCGTACGCACTCTTGTGCGTCTTGAGGTAGCTCGCTCACGTCAATGGCGTCGTCTGGTGCGTTAGCGTTTGCGCCGACGTCCAACAACGCCAATTGCAGCACGCGGCGCAGGTACATGGGCATGGTGAAAACAAGGTAGCGTGTAAAAAATCAGTGTATTTGTAGTGCGCAGTACGGAGTTTACTGCTGCGCACACCCTGTGACACTATGCGCATCTCCTGCTTGCACCAGCTGCGTATCAGCGTCTCGTCCTGCGTTCAATTGGTGCAGCATGGCAGTTTCGGCGGCATCCGAGGTGTCCAATGACACATTCCATGGCGTTTGAGCGACGTTTTTATTGAGCTGTGTAACACTGTCCAACGACGCCTGTTGAGCTTCTTGAAAGGCCGCCATGGTCATGGACTCGGCGTGCAATGCCGGCATGGCATTGGTGACTGTCATGGACAACGTGAATGCGTGGTCCACCAAACCTTGCACGGGGCGTGCACATGAATTGGCGTCTGCCAACAATTCACCGACCCCGGGCGGCACCCTGATGTCTTGCAGGCACTCTAAAGTGTGCGGCAACACAATGTACAACGCATTTGCTGGGGTAATGCCCATGCCAGCCACGCGGTTCACACGTGCAAAGCAGCGCCCATCTGCTGGGGTGACCTGCAACTCCACACCTTGCGCCGCGTCCACTGCACTTGTTGACGTGTGAAACGCAATGGGCACTGCAATGGGGGAGCGCGATAAAATGGACGCCGCAGACACTGTGGTGGGGGAATACACCAAGTCGCCGTTGATGGCCAGTAAATTGCCGTGTGGCGTTTGCTGCGGCTGCGCCTGCAACTTGACGTACACGTCGCCGTTGGCGGTGCGTGTCTCGCCAGTGATTGGGTGCCGCACGTCTTCCACGTGTCCTTTGCCCGGTATTTTGACCAGCACGCCATCTGGCGTGCATGCATCCCATTCTACATGAACCGTCCGACGCTGCTGTCCACGTCGATGCACCCGGCGCATGCACAACACTTGGGCAGAGCCGCCCAGCAACAGCTGCCCAATGCTGACATTCAGTGTTGTAGTCACGTCCAAACGCTCAGAGCCGTCATAGGTGTGCACGCCGTTCAAGGCAGCTTTGGCCCCGCGAGTGTGGTACGTCCACCGCAGCGACTGCGTTTGCAGCACGCGTGTTACATCCTGCCAATGCTGCACAGCGTCTGCTCCAGCGGCAGTGTCGCCCTTATCGGGGTGAGCGCGACGGAGCGCTGCACGCAAGGCTTTGCGCACAGTGGCGTCGTCCGAGTCAGGTGCCACGCCCAATTCACTGAACCAACCATCGGGATCCGCCCAACCAGATGGCTGTGTGGCAGTTGCCATGCTGTGCGTGTGCAAGCGTGTGTGCGCGGACTGGAACAACGGTGTGCATTCACGGCATTTTTATGCTGTCTTTACAACAAGTCTAAAACTACAACGCCTGCGCTCTGGCATGGATGGTACGGCTGCGCGGCGTCATCGAGAATGCTAATCACGAGGTGCGTTGCATTACCACGGGGCGTGGGAAAGTAGTCTGAAAACGCGTTGACGCCGGGGGATACGTACGCCCTGCGGCTGTAATCGTATGGCAACACAGCCAGCATTCTAGCACGCGGTTTACCCGGTGGTGCATCTGCTTGCACCACGTCCCCAATTGTTTGTCCAGCCACCTGCGCCTCAATGTACAAGAATGGTGGTGGGTGCACCGCTGGGGGGCATTGAAAACGCGCTTCACCGTGCACGGCCCTAGTGAACAAGGCACTCTCAATGGTTGCTTCACTGTCGCGCAGCTTGGAGTGTGGCGTGCCAAAGCCAAATGCGTCTCCCGACGCGATGCGGGTGGTTAATGCCGTGTCGACGCCGAGAACTGTGGGTGGCAGCGCGTGCAACGCCGTGGGATCGGTTTGAATGCTGAAATGAACACGCTCTGCGCTGCGCAGCACTGTGGCATCCCCATTGTTCAATTGCGTGTACGCCAGCACTTGCACGCCCGATTTGTCTGGCAGTTCCCCCAACACGACACCCATGGACAGCGCACCGCTGGCGTCTTCGAAAAGAACGCTGCTGCCGGGTGTCGCGCCAGTGAGCGTCTGCGCATCGTACGCAAACTCCAGCAACAAAAAGTCAAGCGACGCGCCGCCTCCCGATGACACTGTTGCATTACACGGGTACGATGCGTGCGCAGCCACCATTAGTGCGCCATCCAGTGTGCGTTGAGCCACCGTGAATGCCGCAGGCAAAGGCGCACCCGTTACAGCGTTGCGCCAGACGTGCAGTGTTTCGCTGTTGGGGCGCAGCGTGCCATCCATTGACACAATCACGGCATTTGCCGGCGCGTATCCCAGCACGCTTGCAGTGCGCGTGCCTGCCTCTGGAACCGTAAAGTTTATGGTGAGTTCACCATCAGCAGTGAATTGTATGCCGCCTGTTGGATGCGCAGCCACAGTGATGGGCACAGCTGTGGGCAACGCCGCGTTCACAGCAGCCTGCACTTGCTCCACCAGCTCCGCTTGTGTAAGCGGTCCGCCTCGAAATGTCACCGTCGCAGTCACTGGCGGCGTGGATGGGCCCGTTTGCGCAGTCAACTCAAATCCCAGTGCACTCACTGCTGCCGCGGCTGGTAGCCACGCGTTGTAGCCGTGCGTGACAGGCACGCCAGTTTGTGCTTCCTGTTGTGTACGCTGCGCATCTAGGGCTGTTTGCAGAGCAGCTGCGACGTCTCCTGCCGTGCGCAGCTGTCCAGTAGGCAGTGTGATGTATTCGCTGGCACCAGCCCGAATGGCATCGCCCCTAAAGGCAACAGATGCTTGACCCACAATGTGTGGGCGGGCTGTATTGCGGAGCTGCAGCAGCTGTGCGCACACTGTACCCGTGACTCGTGCTTGGGGGAACTCGTGTGTATCGTGCGCTGCAGCGCCAACTGTCAGGGTAAACTGCATGCTGTCTCGGCCGTATTGCACTGTAATGAGCCGCGTGCCCATGCTGAAGCCTGCGTTCAACACGGCTGCCAAGTCTGCGTCGCTTGGCAGCACACCTGTCGCCAGTGCTGCCGTGGCTGGGTCTGTGGACACTGTGTACGCGCCAGCAGAAAATGGCTGCACCTGACCGTTAGCTGCAAGCACCTGTGCCGTGGTCAAGTCAACGCGAATGCTGTTTGCCGTCAGCGGCGTAATGCCAGTGGCGTAATCCAGCAGCAGCACGCCTTCCACAACACCATACAGCCGCATGGGTCCTGCACGTCGGGTCCACTCTCGTAACATGCCGTTCAAGTTGGGGGCAGACGCCCATGGTGAGAACGTTATGTCCAAATCTGTACTGGATATAGTCAATGCAAGCACTGTGCACAACCGCGGCGGCAGCACAACCGTGTACACATCATCTGGCGCGCCATTAAACTGTGTCACCGTGACGCGCACGTCTGCTGGCACATTGGCTGGCAAGGTAACGCCCGTCCTCATGTATACGCGGTTGCTGTTGTGTGTAACACGCACACCGTCGCTTCCAGGGACGCACGCGTCTCGCACTGCAATGCCCTTGAAGGTGGGAATCAAGTCTTCATTGCTGTCGTTCAAAGTGATGCGCGTTTGGGCTGTGGGAAGCGGCACGCTGAGCACAGCAGACGCTTCCAGTTCATCCGTGTCAGTGCCCTGCAAGGCTTGCCGTCCACGATGACTAAGGCGGCTGGGAACCCCCGTTGGAACACAACGTGAAGCAGCGTTCATGTGTGCAGACTGAGCAGAGTGCTGTGCTTGCACAAAATGCAAAGCCTTGCGCATGATGAGTGTAAAGTACAGCGTCTTTATTTGAGGCACAACATGTGCAGCACGGAGTGGCACGCTGCGGCAAGAATTACACAGCCCTAACACTAAACACGCTGTCTGGTGCGTGAATCCCGTGACGTTGCCACGCTGCACACGGTATGGATGGGGCGACATTCACGCGTGCTCAAATCGCGAGGTATGTGCACGGTAAAGGTGTGGGCCCCAGGGGACGGCACCACATGGCGCACGCCGAGTTGTGCATTCACGCTGCAAGAGTGGCAGTGCAGTGCTTGCATGTAGCTCTGCGGTCAGTACAAACAGAGCTGTTGGTTGTACGTGCATTGACGCAAGACATTGACGCGTGCATTGACGCGGTGCACACTGTGGGTAACGCCGTGAACATTTGCGCGCTGCAAAGCGTGCTGACCACAGCCCGCAAAACGCTGTTTCGCATACACAACAGCAAGCCTGTGTTGCAAGCCGCGTACACTGCAGTTCGAGCGGCGCATGTAACATGTACGACACTGTACGCTCAACACGGTGCAGACACACCCATCGCGATGCGGGCGTGCTTGTACGTGTTCAAGTTGACGCCAGCGTGTGTGGAAGCGGCCCATACATGTATGGACGCTGCCGCTTCAGCCTTTGTGGATGGCTGCAGCGCGCAAGCTGCAACCATGTTCATGGTGGCTGTGCTTGCAGCCATGTGGCAGGACCCAAGCGCCCACACGCAGTTGTCCCATTCAACAGACAGCTACACACTGCGAGAGCGTGCTCAAAGCGCTCTTTTGCGATGCCCGACACATGACGGCGTTCCCAGTGTATCCCACACCACTGCTAGAACGCGAGCGGTATTGTCAGTGCTGCACGCACTAAACTTGGATTGCTGCGAGGCAGCGTTTATGGCCAGCACGACACGGGCGACTCAGTGTGCAGTCCTTGCATGGAGAGCGGTGCACGGCGCCAGCGCCTCGGCTTGGAGTGAACGGTTCTCACTGCACGTGCAATAAATTGAAGAAGCAGTATCACCCGTGTGCTGCAGTGTGTGAAATGCGAGCATGCATGCTGCTGCCATGGCGTCTGTGTCCATGGGCATTCCCGGCGACACGCTGATTGTACCCGCTGGGCGAAGCATTGTACCCAACTTGGCTCCAACCAACAGCTCTGCGCCAGTGGATGCAAACACGCAGTACTGCTGCGTTGGTTGCGCACTTGGCACCGCGGGGAGTGCAGAGTGCCCGCCCAGTGCGTGTCCACCAGCTTACAACGGGTTTTTGGCGCCAGCGTGTGCTGGTACCATTGCGGCGCATTGTCAAGTTGTCAACACACAAGCATGCGCGTCAGTTGCAGGCGCGACAGCTTCACAGTGCTCTGGATATGGTGCGTTGAGCACGCAGGCTGGGTGCGTTGCGTTCTTGGAGGGCATGCCGCAATTGGCAGACCAATTGAAAGAGCAGCTGTGCGATGCACACCCCGAGCTCTTTGAGTGCGCCGCCATGAAACCCGCTACATCTCCATGGTCGTCACCCGTGTCGGCCAACAAAACGTACGCACAAGTGGCAGACGCTGTGCGTGCAACGTATGCTGCACCCGTGGCGCAAGCTGTGCTGGACAATTCCGCGTGTTGGTGGTGGCCAGGGCAGGGCGGTGCGGGTATGCTGGGTGGATCGGGCGCGTTTGTGACAGAGGCCATGCGGCAGACTGTGGCGGGCTGTAAAACCGCGTCGTTGTGTGCGTCTGCTGTGTCCAATGTTGCATCAGTGTGCCCCAACGGCGCATCCACGTGCACTGCGCCAGTTGACCCTGTTGTGATTCAGCAGTTTTGCGACGTGAATTATGTGCCGCAGTTTACGTGGTCCATTGGGTTGGTGAATGCAACGTCGGGCGTTGTGTGCTTCTCTGGCGCAGTTAGTGCTACCGTGGCAGCCAAAACGGCCACGCTCATGTCAACGCAGTTGAAAACTGGGTTTTCAGTGGATGTCAACGCAGTGGCTGTGCAACAAGTCAGCGGCGCTGGTCCTACAACAAGCACACCCCTGGTACAAACGCCCACCGTGGACCGTGCGCCCTGTCCAGTGTCCACATGTGCTGGGGCGCCACCAACATCGTGCACATCCCCACTATTCTTGCGCACTGCACGGTGCGACACCAGGTGGTACATTGCAGTGTTTGACACCAACAACGACGCACAGGCGTGGACGACACAGCTTGGGCAGTTTGCATGCGGTTCATCGTTGCCCATGCCATTGCCGCCTGGCGTGACGTCTCCACCCACGTGGTTGTGGCGAGCTGTAAATTTATCAGCTGCGCCCATTTGGGAACGCGTCACAGACAAGGGCACACCTACAGCCGTGTCAGCCGGAACAACGCAGTCTTCACAGCTGTATGCGCAGGCAGCTCCATTTACGCTGGCTGTTGCGGCAGCCGCCAATATGGATAATGCGGTTCGCGTTGCACCGCCACAGGCTGGGACGCAAGCCGTCTCTGTACAGGTTGGTACAGGTTCGTGGGGAGGCACTGCAGTTGTCGCTGCGCAAGGACGCTTGGTGATTGGGGCCGTGTTTGGGACTGCAGCGCAAGCTGCTGCGTATGCTGCTCAAGCAACTGCTCGGCCGTCAACGGCTGCGCTTTTACGTCCTGAAGACGCAGCGCCACCAGTGGCAAAGACGTGGACGGTGCGCGTGGCAAACCTGCTCACAGGCAGCGTAGTTGTCTCTATTCCAGGCCAACCAGACACCACTTTGAAACCCAATACATATGTTGCTGTTGAAAATATTGACGACGGCGCTAAAATAACAACAACGCTTTTAAGCAACGCTGCGCTCACATTTGGACCCTTGGCTTTACCAGACGGTTCAGTGCAGCAAGTCGTGGTCAAAGCAGTGGGCACGCAAGGTGCACTGGCCACGCTCTACCGCAACGCAAACATTGTAATTTCGCCAACCCCAGCTACTTATTTGGCAACGGCACAAGCCACTGTAATTCCTGGCGACAATGGCAGCGTACCCCTTCCTCCGAACGTGACTTTGGTCCCGACAGGATCGGGTGGTGGCGGCGGCG
>Ga0138347_11277030_pt1 | contig 10146 bp, 7 predicted proteins | sample DeepDOM_S7_Trap__FD_200806 | JGI IMG/M metagenome (GOLD analysis project Ga0138347, IMG submission 200806) | Marine microbial communities from the Southern Atlantic ocean transect - DeepDOM_S7_Trap_metaT (Eukaryote Community Metatranscriptome)... | ecosystem: Environmental > Aquatic > Marine >... | reverse complement strand
TACGCGCGTGCCCCCTGCAGCTGTGAGCGGCGTTGTTACCCTGCACGCCGCCAGTGAAGCCGCTGCTTTACACGCTGTGCGGGACAGCTGGGCTGTTGTACACCGCCCAAACATGCTGCTGGGGTACTACTCGTCGGGGTTTGATGTCAAGTACCTGTGCACCCGAGCCCGCATCAGTGGCGCTGCCCGTTTCATGTTCATGTCGGCCCACGTCATGACGCGGTGCGAAGAGGCCACGCTTGAAATCAACTCTGCGCAAACGGGTGTGGCTGTCATGACGTACTGGGGGGACGTGCCGTCAATCACGGCGCCGACGCCGCCGTCCAGATCTGACTTTAAACGCAAGTGCCTCGCGTCAATGGGCATGACGTGCGTGGACATGTGGTGGTGGTTGAAAAACAGGTACTCTTTTCAAACCAACGGCTTGAATGCCGTATCAAAAGAGCTGCTCAAGGTGGACACTGCGAAATTCGACATGCCGTACGCGTTGTTGTACGCTGCGTCAGAGGGTAGTCCCACTGATGGCGCCAAAGTTGTCGCGTACTGCGCCAGGGACGCTGATTTGGTGCTCATGCTGGCAGCGCACGTGGCCATGCCCACTGAACTCATGCAGTCGTGCCGCATCATGGCGGTGAACGCGCACGACTTTATGCAGCAGAAGCAGGGTATTCGGTTGTTCAGGCAGTTGTTGCGGGAAGCTCGGGAAAAGGGCTACGTCATGAACACGGTGCCAGTTGCGCCGCCAAGTGAATACGAAGGCGGGCGCGTGGAAGAACCCGTGCGGGGGCTGTACATTCAGCCCGTGGTTGTGTTTGATTACGCGTCCATGTACCCCTCCATCATGAAGCTCGTGAACTTGTGCTGCTCCACGCACATTGAAGCCATTCCGCCCGTGTGCGCCGATGCTGCGCCAGTGCCGCATGCCCAAGTACAAGCCATAGCACACGCGTTGGACATTGACACCAGCATTGCCGCCACCATGACTGATCTCGTGCGCGTTCCCCCCGTGGACAGTGTGTGTGCCGCGTTGAAAATCACGCCGCCTGTGGCTCGTGCTCTGCGTGTCGTGTCCTTCACAGTGTCCCCAGGTGTAGCGTACAATTTCGCGCAGGGCGTCAAAAGTGTCATGAAACCGTTGTTGGAAACGCTGGGCGCTGTGCGCAAAACGGCAAAAAAAGCCATGGCAGCCGCAAAACAGAGTGCCATGTTGGCCACGACTGCTTTACGGGAAGGCACTGCAACAGACGTTGCGCGTGTCACGAGTGAACGCGACGCTGCACGTGCAAACGCCAAAACAGCAGACGCACTGCAAAAGGCCGTCAAAGTGGTTATGAATTCCGTGTACGGCGGCTGCGCGGCGCGTAAAAGCCGCCTGTTCTCACTGCCTCAATTGGCACAAACCACAACGGCATACGGCAGGCACATGATTCAGCGTGCACAACAGTGCGCCATACACGAGTACGGTTGCCGCATGGTGTACGGCGACACGGACAGTATCATGGTACTGCTGCCCGACGAGGCATACACTGGGTGCACAACGCACGCTGACGTGATACGTGCTGCGTTTGCATTCACAACATGCGCCCAGCTCCCAGATGGGCGTCAAGGCATGGAGGCGAGGCTCACTGACGTTTCGGGGGTGACTATGGAAATGGAAGCCATCTCTGCAGTGGCACTGTTCACTGACGTCAAAAAGCGCTACGCGATGCGTATTTTTGAGACGCTGGAGGAGTTTGAAGACAATCCCGTGGGCGGCTCCATGAAAATGCGGGGCAATGAAGCTGTGCGGCGGGACACGTCGCCCATCACACGGCAAGTTACGCGGGATGTGTACCGAGTGCTCTTGTCCAGGCCGGACTATGGCACTGTACAGGAAGCTCTCAAGGTGTTTGAAGACGGCATTGCGCCGCTGCGGCGCGTGGACACGACGCGTTTGGACGACTTGGTGTTGACGGGCGAACTCAAGGGCAGTTACGGCGACACGCTGACTGTGCCGCCGCAACTCGCTGTTTCGTGGGCTAAAATGCGCGCGTTGAAGGGCTACGAGCCGCACTCTGGAGACAGGGTGCAGTTTGTCAAGTGCATTCGTCCAGACAATGCGCGGCTCGTGCCGCCGCCCGCTACAGCAGCAGCGCGATACGAGGAACTTGTGCTGCGCAAGCCCACAACGCAGGTTGGCATTCAAAACGCCGTGCGTAACAACCGTAAGCGTGCCGCTGCATCCGACGAAACATTTGCAGACGAGGTGCAGTCCCGTCGAAGAGCAAAGCAAGCCAGGGGGCAGCAGGGTACGCTGTCATTTTTGCGGCGTGGACCGCCAACTACCCCAGCAGACGCAGCGCACGCCGCGATGCGTAAAGTGGCCAAAGACAACGGCGTGGCGTATGTGTACGAAGAGGGCCGCAAAATGTGGCCAAAGGACGGATCCACGTCTGCGTACTACATGGCTCCATCCGAGGTACGCGACGTGAGCGTGGTAGATCGGGGGCACTACGTACAGCGCGTGTTTGGCGCAGTGTTGCAAGCCTTTGACAACGCCGTGCCGCCAGGCACCCCGTTGACAACAATTCGTGGCTCAAGGGAAGCGTACCTCAAGAGCATGAGCAAGCTCAAGAACGCGCCCGTACAAGGCGCACCTGAACCAGCAGTTGCCGCGCATCGCATTGCTGCGTCAGCGTGGGGCGCTGTGCACGGCTTGGGCGTTGTTCAAAACACGCTGCGCTTGTAAAGTTTTGCGGCAACTGCATGCTGGCTTGCAGTGTGCAGCGCCCGCTCGAATAAACTCACATTCCACATGTGCGTATGCACTGCATACACGTCACTGTACTCCTGCCGTAAATGTCCAAGTTCACAAACGCGCTGCGTCGAGAGACGATGCACACTGCGTCCAAATTTGACGCGCCGTTGTATTCAGCCACGCATCCCAGTCGTTTGACGGGCGATGGTACACTGAACCCGTATTTTTACGATGTGCGCCGGACGCCGTCCAGCGTTGTGCCCACTACGCACGTGCGGCAACAACACAACACCAGTGGCAACGTAAACCCAGTGGTGCGCTCGTTGCAAATGGGCAAGACGGCACGCAATGTGTTACCAGCTTCAGCGTTGCCCAGTCAAGACACGCCGCAGTTAGCCATGGAGGTGTTGCACGCTGCGCAGACTGCTCCAGCGTTGAGATTCACACGGGGCGGTCCCTTTGTACGCGCTGTCACGAACGACGACCCCACAGAATACACTAGAGTGCACAGCGTGGCTGGGCATGCACTGCACGTCTCTGTGGGACCCATGCTGTCTGACATTGCAGTGGAACTCGGGGCACTGCCGCCGGGTGAGCCTGTGCCGTACCCACACCCAACCACTGGCGAGCCCACACTGTACCTGTGCTCGTATTTGGGTGCAGCGTTGACAAAGCTGTGGCTGCAGCATGTTCCCAGCTTGGTGTACCCCGTGGGCGCAAGGTCCCACGACGTGCACCGCATCATTGCTGCGTCCTTTAGAAACATGTTGGCTGCTGCGCACGGCCGGCTGTCTGCAGATCACCGCTACGACGCGCAGTACGAGTTTCGTCGAGACCACCCATTTTTGGCGCAGCGTTACAAACACACCGACAGGCAGTACATGCACAACAAGCAACTTGCTGCACGTGCCACGACGCGCACTGTGCGAGACAGACTGGGTGCGTTATCCCCATCCATTGGTCCGCCAAAGCAGTTGACGCACCTATACAAGCCGCCGCCACAAACTGTATTCAGTCGTGTGCCGCTTGGGAGCGACTATGACGGCCGCAACTACCGCACCACAGGCGAACGTATACTGACGTACAACAATGCCAAGCAACAGTGAACGACACGGCATCTCACTGGGCTTGCCAAGACGCATGCTGCGTTAGTACCGCGATAGTTTCCGAGGCACACAACTGTACATACGCGAATGAACACACATGTATTCACGTGTGGCTTTTTACGGGGCAGCACAACTGTTTAATTCACACTGCACTCAAAATCCATTTTGTTTTTATGGTTTTCATTGCATTCTTTTGTTGTGTTGCACGTCTTTCAATCATCCAAGACAGCCATGATAAGCCAATTACCCGGATTTACACACGACGGCCGTCAAGGCGAATGTCCCGTGTGTTTACAAGCTTTTGCGGCGGGAGAGCCGGTAGTTGTGTTGCCATGCATTCACGTGTTTCACACGGAATGTGCACGAACGTGGTTAGATAGGGCTGGAACGTGCCCACGCTGTCGTTTCAATGTGGCAGACGCTTTGGGCATGGTGGCGGACAACGGCTTTGACGGCGACATTGACAGCAGCAGTGACGACGACAGCGACGAGTACGCTGCATCGACACGCGGATATCTGGATAGATTGGATGAGATCCTACGGATAGCTGACGAAATGAGCGCAAGCATACAAGCTGTGAGCAACGTGTTTGCGTCAGCAGAGGCGTCTGTGAACGACGCGCTGGCCTCTCTAGCGCAAGGCGGTGAACGCCACTATGATAGTGATGGTGGCACAATCATTGTTATCGACGACAGCGATGAAGAGGAACTACAGTAGTGTGAATGACTCTTATCAATTATACACGCTGCTCACACACACACGTTGTCAGTCTGTTGTGGTTGGACAACCCCACGCAGCGCGCGCGACACTCAACATTGTTTCCACGGGCACATACTCAGCCAATGCTGCACGCACGGCGACAGCATTTTGCGTACGCGCAACGGCCGCGGGGTCAACTGCGTGTTTGCCCGTCTGCTGCAGCAACTTTTGTATAATGGACGTTTGTTTTTGCTCGCAAGCCTCTTGAAAGCCGCCTTCGTTGTTGCAGTGCACATCCAGCATGGTGCTGCACTCTGTCAACAGGTACTCCACAATGTGCATGTTCCCGTGACGGCATGCCAATTGAAACGCTTGATTCACCAGTGTAGTCTGGTGAGCTTCGACGCGATAAGCGGGGGACACGACGCGTCCAATAGCGCTCTTGTGCAGGGCACGGCGCAGTGCAGGCAAATGCCCAAACACCGCGCACACCAGCACGCTTTCGAATAAAATTTTTGGCGTCAGTTCGTACATTTCGGCGGGTAAGTGGTCCTTTGACACAACACCGTCCTTGGCCAGTTTAATTTCATGTTCATTGCTCAGCACACGGCTCATGCAGTACGAGAGGTATGACATGTACGCTTCGCAAGACCCGTCCATAAACGAGCGCGTGAGCCATGTTGGATACGGCGGGTACACTGGGGTAGGCCCCGTTGTGCCATCTTTGAAACGAATGGGCACGTGCGTGCTTGTACCAATTGTTTCCGACATTTCGTGCAATTCCATGTGTGCGAAGGCGTACAACTGCTTCTTCAAGTGAGTAATTGATAATATTGTTTGCATACGTGTGTTGGTGCCCCCGACGCAGATGAAAAGCACCGTCGTAACGGTGCACACTGCGTGCCAATGGTGTCGAGGGGCTGCGAAATGCCACGGGACGGGCCGAGTACTTTGGCGTTGCGCCCCAGCACCCCCTGTAGCGCAGCGTACACGCCGACAGCTTGAAACACTGCGGCATACGCATCAATTTACTCTAACTTTTCATTTCCAAATCAATGCAAACTACGTTACGTATTGCACCTACACACTGTAAACACAACGACGGACACCATGGCAGCTGACAAAGCTCCCGTTCCCATGTGGCAAGACCTCGCGTCAAAAGACATTGAGGTCGAAGTGCGCCCGTGGGCGCTGAAAATGAAAATCGCCGACGTACAAACCGAGGAGCAGATGCTCAAGATGTTGAGTGACAAAAACTACAAGCTGTACATCAACCTGCATGTAAAGGACGGCGACAGCAAGCGCCGCGTGGGCCTGCGCTACCTCATGGGCGGCACACTGGACAACACTGATCCAAACAAGGCGCATGTGCTGCGCACTGTCCCCGCGCCGTACAAGGACGCTGCTGGTGAGGACAAACGCAACGTGTCTGGCCTGCAGACTGTGACTGCAGAGTACGCGCACTGGATTCAAAGTCTGGAGCGGGAGATTGTGAACCAAGCCGTTGCCAAGGGGTACTTGGACGTTGTGACCGCAAACGACCGCAAGCCCATTATCAACCCCAAGTACTTTAAGATTGACAATGACGAACGGGAGGAGCAGCGTGCTGCCGCAGAAGCTGCTGGGCAACCCGTCCCTCCGCCGCTTGATGCGTACGAGTACCTGAAAAAGGCGGACAAGTTCGTGTCTGCCATCATGCCCATGATGGCGGACAAACAGGAAGTCCCAGACAAGTTTGTCACAAACGTGTCGTTCAAAATGTACGACCCGTACGTCGAAAAGGCCGCAAAAGAGGGGCGCGTCGTGGAGCCCCGGCTCACGTCGGTGTATCAATTGGACAAGGCGGGCACCAGCATGGAACCCATCTCAAACCCAGAGACGCTCCCTCGTGGCGTGCCACTGTTTTGTGATGTGAACATGCCCACCTTGGCCTTTACAACAAGTGGCAAATGGCGCCTGTCGCGCTCATTCGAGGAAATCGTTGTCGCACACCCAGACTCTGAGTTGGGCGCTGCGTGCGCTGCAATGTACGGTGGCGGGGGAGACGCGCCTCCCGCCAAGGTTGGCGGTTCTTCTTTTGCGGCGCACATGCCATCCATGACCGTCAAGAGCAACGGCGGCGTCAAACGGGAACGGTCCGATGACACTGACGCCGTGGCTGGAAACGAGAAACGCGCCGCAATTGGTACTGGCGACGAGAGCGTGGCTGCTGGCACGTTCATGGTGGACGGTGGTGCAGAAGACGAGGACTACCCCGATGATTATGGCATGTGAATCAATTAGGGGTTCATGCAATGTACAATTTGAACTATTTATCATGTCTCACCCCTTTGGTGCGCGTCATGTAGAAGTAAAGCAGCCCGCGACACAAATTGCACGTTTGCGTCCAACAAACTATAGAAGCGTTTGTCACGTGCCAAGCGTCATGTGTTCAAGAAACCGTGCAGGTACAAACCTGCGTACATTTGTCACGCAAGACGCTAAAAGCTCGCGGGCACGGTATGATTTTAACCCAGCCGAAATTTGCGACAAGACGCCGTATGAGGAGAAGCTGCGCCAGCGCAAAATCGCTCAATTGCGGTGTGCTGCTGACCCAGTGACGTCGTCTGTAAAAACGCGCATGGCTGCAAGCGAGCCTGTCACTGCAGACTTGACACAAGCGTACACAAACTTTGCAAACAGACTCACTGGTGCTGATGTACTGCGCATTGGCAACACAGCGCCTATACAGCGTGCTTGCGGAGGCAATGGTCATGGTGTAGCGCAGCGTTTGTTGAACATGCCTCTTTGGAGCAAAAACGTGCGCGAACAGGGTAGAGTGCACGCTGTATGTGACGAGAAACAGATGCTTGGAAAGAACTACACTGGGTTTGCGTATAATATGGAGGAAAGCTTTTGCCAGAGAGCCGGCAAGTGCCAAACACAACACTCGCAGGTGCCCGCATTTAAATCTTCTGGTCTGTTGCTGCGTCGTGGCGGCGCAGTCAGTCGTATGTGATGTGTTTACACCGAATTTAATAACGCAAGCTGCGTAGCAAGTCGGCACGCGGTACACACGTGCAACGCACACGCTGACAATAAATGTACACTGTCTTGTATTCACCATGCTTACACAACACGCCGCCACACTGCAGCACAGGCTTCATGCTGGCGTGTTACACGCGCAATGTCTGGCAATGCCGACGCACTGTCCTCACTGCTATGCAAAGACGTGCCTGTCCCGTCGTACACGTCTGCAGAGCGCGTGACGCTATCACAGCTCCAAAAAGTGTGGACAGCGCTTGTAATTGGGGGCGGTGCGGTGCACGGCACGCTGTTGGCCGCCGCCATGACGCAGCTGTTTCCGCATGACGCAGAGTTTCATGCGTGGCGACGGTACACGCTGACAGAGGTGGCCGGCACCTCGATTGGCGCAGTGTTGTGCGTGGGATACGCACTTGGCCTTACGCCGCGCGTCATGCTGCAGGAAATGTTAAACATACCATGGGCACGCATGGTGGACCCCAGTGGCAGTGCATTGAGTACGGGGTCATTGTCGGATGGTGCTGTGTTAGACATGCACATTGTGCACACCATGCGCCGCTTTGGATTGGATACCACTGTGACAATGGCTCAGTTGGAGGAACGGTGCGGCGTGCGGGTGAACATTGCCGTCAATGTGCTCACGCAGGCAGGCGGCATGGATTTGGAGGTGTGGTCCGGCACAAATCACGCGGCACAGTGCACAGTGTTTACAGCGTTGCGTGCCACGGTGTCTCTTCCAGGCTTGTTCCCATGCGCAGTGGACATGTGGGACCGCATGCTGGTGGACGGCGGCGTCATGTGCAACGTGCCCATGCACGTAGTGGCACAAAACAACGCACTGTTGTTGCGCAGCACAGGCACAAGTCAAGACCGTCCAGGACTCCCCCTGCTGCGTTCACACGCTGCCACTGACCGTTCACCGTGGACAGCGTGGTTCAACTTAACGCGCAGCGTTGTCAGCGGCGTGCGAACGGCAGCTGAACGACAAGCGGCGTCTTCTGCGCGCTTTTCATGTGAAGTGTGGTCGTCATCGCTCAGTCCGTTGGACGTCAACGCGGGCCCGAGAGCCATGCTTCGTGGCGCACGGGACGGCGCTTGGTGCGCTCGCATGTACGTTATGGCGTGGACACGGGTGTTGCTGGGCATTGGTCGAGGCGCGCTGCAGTAAACTACGCCGCCGTCTCGCGTGTACAAAAGCTCCCGGTGTACACACGCTGCTCAACATGACCAGGCACAATACCGTGTTTGTGGTGAACACCACGGGCAAGCACGCCATTGTGCCCGTGGGCGAACTTGGCGTCATGGTGCCTGCCGCAGGTGCCGCGTGGGCTGTAGAAACCTCAGCTGACTCGGCTTTGAAGACAGCCCCCGTGTGTTCCCACGGGCACAAGATGAAGGTGCACCACAACGATCCAAGTGGAAACTTGGCTGCTGTAAGAGGACACCGCGTCGTGCTGCATTCACCCCACGTGCATGCCTGCAGCGTGCACGACGGCGTGTGGAAAAGCCCTGTACACGGCTCAAGTACAACGCTGGATGGCGTGCACGTGCTCAAACTGCGGTGGGACGGCGTGGACACCAGGCACACCCGGGGGGAATTCTTGGCCCTGCGGCAGCAAACCGTCGTGCGCAACATGCTGGGCACAAAGTGGACAGTGGACATTACGCGCGGGGGCGACGATGCGTGGCACGTGTTTGTGCACGAAGCGCCTGCAGTGTGGCACGGTTTAGCAGCTGCGCACGACCACGGCGACATTGTGCGCACGGCGGGTGGACACACTGGAGTGGATGGCGTGCTGGACGCGGCACAGCACTTTGGCGCGTCGTTGGACATGTACGGCGTGCCCAGGGATGTCAATGGAGCTATGCTGCACAGCGGGATTCCCACACCTGGCCGCACGTTGTTCACGTGGGACCAGGCGGCACACGCGTGCGCAATGAACGGCGGCTGTGCAAACACGCCGTACGTGGAACCAAGACCATTGACCAAGGGCTTGCTGCACCACGGCGTGTCGACGGGAGACCCTGAAGTGTTTGTGTCTCGGCAGCCTGGACTGCAGCAAGTCAATGTGGCCGTGTCTGGTAAGCGGCACTTTGCTGGCATGGCGCAAAGCGCTGGTCCAGACAAGTACGACATTAATGTCCCCCCAAGCATGATTCACGTGGGCACGGCGCTGACTGCGCCACGGGACTACACACGGGGCGGCGTTGTAGAGTGTCCCCGTTTACCAACTGACATTTTACGGGCTGCTGCGGCCCGAGCGCACATACAAGAGGAACTGTCTGCTTTCGAACACGCGCCAAGCGCGGCAATGCGCAGCGCTGGCGCGTTGAGTGCAGGCGCTGCAACGTCAGTGTGCACGCCCACGCTTGATTCAGGCAGCGGAACTCCAAATTGCGGCGACAAGACCTCTGACGCCATTGCCGCGCTGGCCATATCAGCCATTGTCAAGGGCAGCAAACAAAACTCTGACGCCAAGAGCTTTTGCAAAGCTGTGCAGGTCTTGGGCGCTGCAGACGCTGCCAAGAACAACGCGCCAAACTGCAGCTAGTCAGCGTATCAAGTGAACAACATAAATG
>Ga0138347_10069697_pt1 | contig 10387 bp, 1 predicted proteins | sample DeepDOM_S7_Trap__FD_200806 | JGI IMG/M metagenome (GOLD analysis project Ga0138347, IMG submission 200806) | Marine microbial communities from the Southern Atlantic ocean transect - DeepDOM_S7_Trap_metaT (Eukaryote Community Metatranscriptome)... | ecosystem: Environmental > Aquatic > Marine >... | reverse complement strand
CGGTACTTTAACTTTTTTTTTGAGATTTTCTATTTCAATTTTTTTTATTCTAAATAACGTGCTACGAAAGAAAACTGGAACCTTAGCAAGATTTGCACTATGCAGTCTTTTATACTATGGGTACTAAATCTGATAGCGTTTGCTTCAAGTCAGGACTTTCTGCATTATCAAAGTGGTGAAGAACCTCCTCCAGTGCAATACAAACATCCACACTGTGATGCAGGATCTACAATTTACGCGAAATGTGTTAATCATCATGTAACAGTAGCACTTTCAGCATCTCACTCCTCCCATTTCACGTCAGTATTATGGTCTGTCGTCCATAGTGGAATAAGTTTAACTTCAGTCAATACCGTTTCTACGTTGTTGAAAGTTAATTCGGGGTATCCTGTTTGCAATGAACAAATCAGTGTGCAATTAACTGTTCAAGGAAAAAATGGCGAAAAAGATTCTTGCTCGGTAACAGTTGTTATTGAAGATCGTGTAAAGCCAGAATTTACCCACCACGTTAAAGATATAACCGCAGAATGCGATGATATACCTTCTCCAGCTTACGTAAGTGCTAAAGATGAATGTGAGAAGAATATTAAAGTGCATTTCAGCGAAAGTGAAGTATCACAATCTGAACATGGTACACTAGTGTTGAAGCGTTCATGGGTTGCAATAGATGCATGCGGGAACGCCAATGAAATGTTGCAGAGAATCATTGTATCTGATTCTGAAAAACCAGAACTTGTGGGGGTAGATGTAAATAAAGATGTAGATTGTTCAAATATTCCAAAACCATGTGCAGTAGTGTCTTATGATAACTGTGATAATAATATTGAGGTGTATTTTGTAGAAGACACTGTTCCAGGTACCTGCGAGCATTCTTATACGATTGTCAGAAGTTGGAGTGCTACAGATACAGCGTACAATGTAGCCAGCGCCTCTCAGAGAATTACTGTTACAGATAAAGACCCTCCAGTAATTGTTGGAATAAGTTCATATGAAGCCGTAGATTGTAACGCAGTTCCGACAAGTGAGGATTTAGGGGTGTCCGCCTATGATGAATGTGATCAAGATGTTACTTTGAAGTCCACTGAATCTAAATTAAATGAACAGTGTCCGCATGAGTACGATTTAGTAATTACCTTTGTTGCAAGTGATGACTGTGGTAATAGTGTTTCTGAAGAAATAGCAATCGAAGTAAAGGCTTTATTTCCTGAACTTTCTGGTATATCCCCAGATACTACTATACCTTGCGGTTTGGATATGCCTGTTTGTGAACCCGAGTTCGATGATCCTTGTGACTACGGTATATATTTGCAGTATTCTGAGATTAAGGGTGATGGTAGTTGTGAAGACGAGTACAATGTCACAAGGACTTGGTCTCTTACGAATGTTTGTGGAAATGCTGAAAGTGAAGTTCAAGTAGTAACAGTAGAAGATCAAGAACCACCTCGTTTTACCACGCATCCTCCACGCGAGCGTACTGTTTCTTGTGATAATGTTCCTACATATAGGGTTACTGCTGTTGATGATTGTGATGATGATGTTCAAGTTTCTCCAGATACTTGGGATAGCGGGAAGGACGATGCGTATCAAACTGCCAACTACATTATTTATCGAACGTGGGTAGCTTCCGATAATTGTGGTAATACTGAAAATATGACACAGACTATTCACGTCGTTGACACAGTACCTCCTAATTTGTTTGGTGTTCCTCCTGATATGCGTGTTGAATGTGACGCAATCCCTTCTGGCAGTAAGGACACTGTATCAATCAATGATCAATGTTCCTGTTCACATTTGGAAGTCGTTTATTCGGAGCAGAGAAAAAATGGTTCATGTGATCATCGGTATCGACTTTTCAGAAAATGGACGGGATCTGATTGTTCAGGGAACTCTGTAGAGAGGACTCAGACAATTTCGGTATCTGACAGTACTCCACCTCGATTAATATCTCGAGAAGGTGTTCAAGTTATGTCCATCGAAGAGCATAGTACAGATGTGTATTTTGATGATGCTCAGGCTGAAGATAATTGTGCTGTAGTTTCTATTCAGAGAGACCAAAGACAAGTACCTGGTACTTGTAGTCATAACTACAAAGTTATAAAGACGGTTTTTGTTCAAGACGATTGTGGTAATAGTGCTCAGAAGCAGTATACGATTATTGTTGAAGACAAAACACCACCTGTACTTATTGGAGTTCCTTATTCACAAACATGGCCATGTGATGACCCGAAGTTAGGTGATTACCAGGTTAGTGATATTTTGACTGGAGCCATTGTCACTGTTAGCGACAATTCTTTTAATCCCGACGACCCCGATCGCTACCCTGTTACCGTCTATTTCAACAAGAAAAGAGTGGCAGGAACGTGTGATGAGGAATATCAATTACATCTTACTTGGTACGCTACTGATGATTGTTCCAACAGAGTGGAGGAAACTATTATTATTACTGTTGTCGACGAATTTCCTCCCGTATTAACTGTTCCTCAACCAGTTGTATGTGACGATTGTAACATTCCTAGTGCTGAAGGATTAGTGGATGTTAATGACAATTGTGATGATGTATCATTTATATTTGAGGAAACAAGAGATTACGCTGGTTTTCCATGTCCTACTGAGTATAATATTTATCGACAATGGGATGCTGTTGATGATTGTGGTAATGTTGCAACTTCCGTGCATCAAACAGTGAGTATTGTTGATCGAATTGCTCCTGTTTTTGTAACTCCTGCTCCAAATGATACAGATGCTGTTTGTCATCCACCACCGTATTTAGTAGAACCTGTGGCACGTGATCCAAACTGCTATGATAGTGAGACAAATGTAGAATTAGAATACTCTGAGAAGTTAATATTTGAGGTTTGTGAGTATTCCTATGGATTTGTGAGAACGTGGGTAGCCAGTGATTGTCTTGGTAATTTTGCCAAAGTTTCGCAGACTGTGACAATTGATGATACCATTGTTCCTATATTTTCTAGTGTTGTTGAAAATAAAACTGTTTCGTGTTTTCATGAGGATCCAGCGTTAGTGACTGCGTTTGATAATTGTGAATATGATGTAGCCGTGAATTTCTATGAATATATGGCCATAGAGTGTTCTAAACAATATGAAGTGACTCGTAGGTGGATTGCCACTGATGTATGTGGTAATAGAAACGAAATGTTGCAGATTATTACTGTTGAAGACAATGAGGATCCTGTTATAGTGGGTCCAGCAGATTGTATTATCAGTTGTGATGTAGAGATAAGTAAAGATGATGCTGTATGTACGGATGATTGTTCTTATGTGCACCAAACATATCATGAAAAAATTATTCCTAATAACTGTCCTCACAATTATATGGTCGTCAGAACATGGACTTGTACAGACGACTGCGGTAAGACAGATGCGCATACTCAGAGTATTCGTGTTCTAGATGCTGATCCTCCTGTTTTTGACACATATCTTCCTCCGCATATGACGGCTGAGTGTGATAATGTACCAGCACCTCCATACAGTTTAGGAGGTAGTGATAATTGTGGTTATCCTCTTACTGGACTGACTGAGAAGAAGCTTATAAAAATCTATCAAAATCCGAGAAGTAGGTATACCAGGATACGAACATGGATACTAAGAGATACATGTGGTAATACAGCCATTTACGATCAAACCATTGAAGTTGATGATACGCATGCTCCCGTGTTCTTGAAGGCTCCTGAATCTACTACTGTTCCTTGTGACCAGGCATTCTTTAATTCAAAGCCTTGGGTGAGGGATAATTGCGGAGTACCTACAGTTAAACCCTATAGTACAAGAGACGAGTATGAATGTCCAACTCAATACGTAGAGATTAGATCATGGGTTGCTAGTGATGAATGTGGCAATTCTGCTACACACCTGCAATCGGTAATGGTGCTAGACAAGGAGAAACCAGAATTTTCATCTTTTACTCCATCCTATCACTACACTAGTCCTTCGGTGACAGAGGAAAACTTTAATGCAACTATCCCCCACCCCGTAGCTTTTGACGCGTGTGATCGATATTTAATTTATCGTACCGAGATAACTATGGAGCCAGGATGTAGTGAAGACGATTATAGTTTGACGAGAACCACTTATGTTAAAGATCGTTGTGGAAACGAAGGCTATCCAGTTACTCAAGTTGTTGAAGTTGAAGATCTGAAACCATGTCCTTTCCTTTCGTTTCCTCCTGACATCACCGAGGAATGTGATGTTGATTTGTCCGAAGTGTACTCTGCACCTGAGCACAACTGTAGCTTTATTATATTTTCCGAATCATTAATTCCTGGAACATGCGAGGACGAGGGTCTAGTCATCAAAACATGGACAATATCTGATGATTGTGGTAATTCTCGTTCGGGGTCTCAAACTATTACCATCAGTGATAGTATTGAACCGACTGGTGAGGTTCCCGGTGATGAGGATGTTCAATGCGAACTGGATCTTCCGCAATACATTGAGGTTACTGATAATTGTGATTATGCACCACAGCAGCTTTACAAGGAAAAGCATGCCCATTATGAAAATGCGCATGATTATAGTGTCATTCAAGAGTGGATATTATATGATCGTTGTGGAAATCGAAATTTTGTATCTCGTAAAGTTACCGTTTTCGATGACACTCCGCCTGAAATAGGCGCAATCCCAATTAATCTTACTGTTGATCATTTTTCGATACCTCCATATCCGGAGTATGTCACCTGTGAGGATAATTGTGCAAATCAGTATATGTCGCAGACATTCAAAGAGCGGAAAATAGCGGGTTCTTGTAATTACCAGTATACTTTGAAGAGAACTTGGACTTGTGTGGATTTGAATGGTGGACAAGTGGAAGATTCACAGTACGTTGAAGTTCAAGATCATGTTGCACCAACATTCTATAGTTGTCCTCCGGATTTTACTCAAATGGGTTTGTCTTTTCTGCCTTTCCCAACTTTAGAGGCCGGTGATGGATATGGAGGTAAGGCGAAAGTTGAGAAGAGTGAAGAAGCATCATATAGTGGCTATTTATATAGCCAAATCATTACAAGGACGTGGATTGCTTCAGATGATTGCCTTAACAAGGAAACTTGCACTCAAAGAATTTACATCACCGAGCCCCCACCTATTCTCTGCGTACCAGATAATAGAACACTCGACTGTACAGAAATACATACTATTAAAGATAGTAATGTCGTAACTGAAGAGATTCAAAATTGTTCAGGTGAAGATATGGAAATAACTTTCTTGGGTGAAAAAAATGAACAAGGTAGCTGTGCTAATGAATTCTGTTTAATTAGAAAGTGGTCTGCATTGGACAATAAGAAAGGGAGTATCCTACATTCTTCAACATATTATACTTCACAAACCATTTGTGTTTATGATACTCATGGACCTACTTGGGAGTTTCAGGCTTATAGAACAGTTGACTGTTCGAAAGCCCAGTATCTTCCTGATTATCTACTTATTCATCCAGTTTATGCTGTTGATGACTGTGGTGACGTTACAGTATCACAATGCTGTTGGAAATCTGATGGTGCTTATGGTTATTCTTGGGATTACACTGCTACTGATGAATGTGGTCATACCAAGACTGAAATAATGCTGATCCAAGTTGTAGATATGGAAGATCCTAAGTTATCTCGCTTCCCAGAAACAGTCACAGTCGATTGTGTACCTCCACCCAAACCTGAGGTTAATGCTTCTGATAATTGCGGAGACCCCAAGCTTACCGAGTTTGAAGTTATTTTAGAGCAATCATGTGCTCATAAGATGAAACTTGTCCGTGGGTGGCATGCTGTTGATGATAAAGGCAACGAAGTAATCCATGAACAGACAATTAATGTTGTTGATAATAATGGACCACAATGGGTGGGGCAATTACCCCGTGATAGATCTTATGAATGTGATGAATCCTTACCAGCTTATCCAGTTTTAGAAGCCGTAGATAATTGTGCTTATATTGGTCCAGTCACGTACTTAGGAGAGACCCATACATCTCCACCAGAAATTTCTTATGCGACAGAAATTTTAACTGTAATTCGATCTTGGGTTGTCTATGATGATTGTGGACAATCAGCACATCATTCGCAGAGTATTACTATATATGACACGGAGCACCCTCAGCTGCTTGGTGTACCAGAAGATACCAAAGGTGAATGTGACGCTTGTCTGTGTTCCAGTGTTACAGCTATAGATAATTGTGGTGCTCCATCTATGCAATCTTGGAATGTCACAACAACTGGAACATGTATTACGGAAAAGGATGTAATTACTTACTGGCAGGCATGCGATGATGTTGGTCATTGTGTACATGATGTTCATACTCTGACCATTAGGGACACTGAGCCACCATATTTCACAGGTATATATGTAGAAGATATGGAGGTTGATTGCCATGCAGTTCCACCTCCACCACCGGATGTGGTGGCACATGACAACTGTGATCCTCATATTTCTGTTGATTATAAAGAGGAGATGATAAAAAGTGCGTATTGGATTCAATCTGAAATGATGGCAATGTTTGGAATTCCTGGTTCTAACAGTGAAGATAACTACGTTGAGTATGATCTTATTAGAACCTGGTCAGCTACTGATTCTTGTGGGCACAGCATTCAAAAGGAACAAACTCTAATGGTCAATGATCGTTCACCACCTACATTTCCTTATGCACCACTAGATGTTACAGTTGATTGTCATGATGTTCCATCTATTAAAGCTGATATGAAAGCTGATGATAATTGTGATAAAGTTCTGTATGAGACGTTTACTGAAGTTACAGTTCCAGGAGATTGTGATGGAGATTACACGCTTATCCGTAACTGGACAGCAATAGACAATAAACAAAACGCAGCCACTCATATTCAAAAAGTAAGGGTTGTTGAAGAGTTTGGACCACGTTGGATTTATACTCCACCTAGGAAACTTTATGTTCCTTGTCAAGAGTGGCCTATTTCTGTTCCATCTGTAACTGCAGAGGATGAATGTAGTGACGTAACCGTTCAGTACACTCAGGACACGGTACCTGGTAGTTGTCTAGATGAAGCTTCGTACATTCGAACATGGGAAGCAAAGGATATATGTGGTCATTCTATAAAATTTTCTTCGACAGTAATGGTTGTAGATGATGAAGCTCCTTACTGTATTAAGTGTCCAAATGCATACGAAGCTCTTGATTGTAGTGATACAATAGACTCTTTCGAAGTTGTTTTTAAGGACAATTGTGACGATTCTATCTCCGTTTCAAATGAAGACAAAGTCGTCAGTAGTACATGTGAGGATGATTATACTAGAGTTTGGATTTGGAAAGCCGAAGATAACTGTGGAAATTATGCATCTGAACGTGCCACTGTTCGTGTCACTGATACGACTCCTCCTTCATTTAAAAACCTTCCTGATCCCTCTTCTTATGAATGTGAAATTCCTCCAGATGAAATCACTTCTTTTCTTGGTGCAGTTATTGTAGATGATGATTGTACAGATGTTCCTTCTCTTTCTCATCAAGCTCACCATCTTCCTGGTACATGTGAATTCGAGAAGCAGGTTGAATATACATGGGAGGCCCATGACGCCTGTGGTAATTTTGTGCATGCTTCTCGTACTATCACCGTATATGACCATACTCCACCACATTTTGAGCATTTTCCTCAGGACCGAACTGTTCCATGTACACAAGGAGAATCCAATTTCAATGTAGTTGCTAAAGATAATTGTGATGGAGTTTTTGGGTATGTGTCACCCACAACGGAAAGAACTCTTCTAACATGTGATGATAATTATCTAAGTACCTATGAATGGACAGCCAGTGACTTGTGTGGTAATACGTATCATCGCCGTCTTACTTTTACTTGGGAAGACACTACTCCTCCTGATATCTTTTGTCCTGGATGCTATAAAAGCGGTACCTTCCCTTGTGACGAAGTACCTCAAGCACCAATTGCTTCTGCTACTGATGACTGTGATCCGAACCCAAAAATTAAGATGCATACTGAAGGTGAAGGAAGCTACGAAGTAAGTACATATATGATAATGTGGACATGGGTTGCTACTGATAGATGTGGTAATTCGAATACAAAACTTTCGTCAGTTTTTATTGAGGATACAGTCGATCCTTTCATTTCTGCTGTTTCTAATGTTACAGTTCCTTGTAAAGAAGAGCCTCCAGTTCCTGATGTTCAATGTCATGACAATTGTGATCCACACGTTCAGTTAGATTTCCAAGAAACTACTGATGATGGTACATGTCTAAGTGAATATTACATTTATCGTTCTTGGATTTGCCGAGATAATGATGGATATTTTTCAGAGGCCTCCCAGACTGTTACGGTTGTTGATACGAATAGTCCACAATGGGAAGCATATTCCCCTGCAGATACGACGTTAGAATGTGATGAGACTCCTGTTTTCTTCGCAATTCAAGCAACAGATGTCTGTGATTATGATGTTGAGGTTGATTACACTTCAGAAACAACTAATGACAAATGTAATAATGTAACTGTTCATACTTGGACTGCCACTGATGATTGTGGTCATACAATTAGTGAAGAATGGAGGGTTACAGTTCGAGATTCGTTAGCTCCTGTGTTATCTTCTTATCCATCAAGTATAAGAGTACCTTGTACCGAAGTTGGTGCCTATGGAAAAGGGGATTATTGGCCTGGTACAATTACTGCAAGTGACAATTGTGAATATGGTTCCGTTGTGAAATTCTTGTATGAGCGTATAGATGGTACATGTGTAAACGAGTATAAATTGGTTCTAACATGGCGAGCTTCAGATGATTGTGGTAATACAGTGAGTCATGAAATGGAAGTTCAAGTGGTGGATGATTTTGGTCCTTCATTCGATATCGTTCCACGTGATGTCACCATTGGGCCTTATGGTCAACCCTTGAACTTGGTGGCCGCCATTGCTGAATCCAGTGCATATGACAGTTGCGATAAAGACGTGGAAATTACTGGCATTGAAAGTAAACTCGGTAGACAATATAATCGTGAATGTGATAATGAGTATTTGATAATTCGAACGCTCACAGCGACTGACTCTTGTGGTCATTCCACATCGCATCTTTATACTATTTCTTCTATTGATGATAGACCACCTCAACTTCCTGACATTAAAGACATAACTTTAGAATGTGATGAATACGCTGGTTACACTGATTGTGAAGTAGTACCCACATCTCCAGGAGATGAAGATCTTGATGTTCACTTATCTACAGACTCAAGTACTGACGATGCATATGCAACCACCGTTATAAAAACATGGACAGTGACAGATTGTGCATATAATAGTGCGTCAACTACACAGACGATCACTGTTAGGGATACGACGCCCCCAATATTCAGTAATGACCCAGTGGACATTACTGTTGAATGTGATTGTACTGACCAAGCACCTAACCTGAAAGCGTATGACAATTGCGATGAAGTCAGTCCTACTTTTGATGAACAAACCGAACCAGGGACCTGTGATCAGGAATATGAATTGGTTCGAACGTGGTCTGTAATGGATCATACTGGAAATGACGCGTTTTGGTATCAAACAGTCACTGTTTTCGACAATGAACCTCCAGAAGTGTGTGCTGAGACTGGTGAGTACATGGATTTTCAAGGATTTGATGTCACTGTTGAATGTGATAAAATCCCTACAACTAACAATCCCACCGTTACAGACAATTGTGATAGAAAGCCAACGGTTGACTACGTAGCTACTATCCCATTACCATTACCAGAAATTGATCCTTGCTATGAGCGCATGGCATACCAGTGGCAAATGGAGGATGATTGTGGAAATTATGATCATGTACTTAGGACAATTCACGTTATTGACACAGTAGAACCTGAACTTGTAGATGACGACCAGCTATGTTTATATCCCACGTATCAGCAAAAATGGGGTTGGTGGGCTGTATATAACTTACAGGATTTATTTCAAGGGGTAGACAATTGCGAAAGAGATGTTAATTTTTACGATTATATAGTGAACACCACAGCAGAGGATGTTAGCCCGGTGGATGAACAAGGCAGGTTCGAAGAATGCTTCATCAAAGAATTTGGTGGTACTTTCAGGGTCTACCTCAAAATCGACAGAGACAGTGATCCTCCTGACAATGTACTTGGAAGAACCTATGATATTTATGCCACAATGAGTGACGACTGTAGTGATCCTGTAAGTGTCCGACGTCAAGTTTTTATTCCTCTGGACCAATATATATATGAACATAAGCAACCATGTGATACTGGACCAGTAGAGTTTAGGAGATACAAACCGCAATTTTAAGCATGCTTAATACGTGCCTAGAGAAGGAATCCAGCGTGAAGTTTGTCAGGGAAGTTCCTCCCCCGACACATCTGAGGCATTCTGACAGAGCGTGAAGCCGGTGGTGCGAAGTATCAGTGATACAATATTAGAT
>Ga0138347_10326687_pt1 | contig 10687 bp, 4 predicted proteins | sample DeepDOM_S7_Trap__FD_200806 | JGI IMG/M metagenome (GOLD analysis project Ga0138347, IMG submission 200806) | Marine microbial communities from the Southern Atlantic ocean transect - DeepDOM_S7_Trap_metaT (Eukaryote Community Metatranscriptome)... | ecosystem: Environmental > Aquatic > Marine >... | reverse complement strand
CATATTTAATTGCGTCAACACACACACCACTCATAAAAAATGCATACTATCATGGTTGACAAACTATTTCTACGCGCACGCGCGTTGTATTCGTTAAACTTAATTGTTCGTGCAGTATGGCTCACACTGGTAGCGCTGTCATTGCTTCCGTGTTATGTAATTGTGTGGGCGTGCCCGTTTAACGTCTCACAGCCAAAGTCTTGACTTGACTGGTAAGCGCCAGCGTATACATCCGCGTGCACAGACTGCGTTAGCGTGGATGGTGCAAAATCCCAGCAGTACAACGCCAGAAGACATTGCGTACGCTGCCAGGTACGGCTGTCCATTGCAGTTGTTGGCGGCTTTACGCAAGCTGCCTGTACCAGTGAACAACAGCGTGTTTGTGGCAGCCCGCGTCAAGTATGGGCTGCGTATTCCCGAATTCAACATCAACGCGCTGTAATGACGCAATTTTGTGCGCGCGCGTGCAGTGCACACCCCCTGCATGTGTGCCTAACGTGTTCATTCACGTACGTCATTGTGCCCCGTTGTCCATGTGTGCAACCGTGTTTTGATTAAAATTCATATCATACTATTATTTCACACACATACACGCGCATTGGCACTCACCATGAGTTCTGTTGTGGAGCCTGCGCGTGCAGCTACCGCTGAAAGCAGCAGAACGCAACAGTTGTACTTTGTTGCCACGCTCGCGTGTAAAGCACCATTTAAACGCGATGTGGACGGCGTGCCCAAAGAAGAGCTTATGCATGGCATGCTGAACATGGCACAGCAAAGCAACGCAACGTGCCGGGTGGGCGGTGGAGAGGTGCTGGCCCGGCACGTGCACGGCGTGTTTGTGATACTGAGTGGGCCAGCTGAAGCCGTGTTGCATGCGTGCACTGCAGCGGCGGGCCTGCTGCAGGCCAACACCAGGCACAACACCTTTCGGGGCAAAGACGACAAGGACCACGTTCCATTCCTGTGCACAGTGGACATTGTCGGCGCTGCATTGGACAAGTCCAAGTTGCCCGACATTAGCCAGTTCGAGCTGCGATTGGAGGATGACGAATATGAACAGCTGGCGTTTGGAAGCGTGTGCGCGCACAATTCATTGCTGCTCAAAGTGGCGCGGCAAAGTCAATTGGACACGCTTGCAGCTGTTGTGGACGCAGTGCCTGAAAGCAGCAACGTGCACGCCCTGGCGGGTTTGGTGGGGCGGCAGTTGGTCGTGCTGCCGTCAGTGTACGATCACAACGCCAAGGACGACGACGACAACGGGTTTGTGGGCGCGCCGCCACGGTGGGCAGCTGTGTTTCACGCTGGCATGCACGCATGGATTCGCTGCAAGCCTCAAAAAGGCACACCCGAGTGGCAAAACGTGTCCACTGCTCAAAACAAGGCCCGCCTGGACAAGCGCAAGTGGTTGAACAGCACAAGGTCCCCAAAGCAAGTCATTCGTCGCGTCAGTGTGTGCACAGACACGCCCCCCGAACTGCACCGCGTCACGAGCGAAGCGTGGATTAGCTTTGTGTCCATTGCACACACTGTGGCTGCTCGGCGGTACACGTTTTTGGACAGCATGGTTGCACGGTGGCAAAAGTACGTGCCAACAGTCACTGGCGGGTGTGTTGTACCCAATGACAACGTCAAAGCCCTTCGGCCGTGGACACGCCCCGAACCGCCCAAACGCGGGAAAAAACGCATGCGATCTGACGACATTGCGCAGCTTTTTTCGCTGAGTAAAGCGTCAACGGCCTCAAAAGGCGCCCGTAGCGCAAGCAAGAGCAGTGCCGGTAGAACTGCACGCATACCGTCATCCGCGGTCAGCATTCCGCCACCACGTGCGTACACGGTGGCTGCGAGCTCGTCTTCTGCGGGTGCACCCACGTCGTCAAGAGCTGCGCGGCAATTGTCAGACTTGATTCGAGAATTGGGCATTTCGCCGTGCCCAGAATCCGAGGACGCGGCCACGTTGGCGCCAGCGGCAACTTCGCCACGGACAAGTGTTCACACTGCCAACACAACGTCAGCACCACGCAGCGTGTACAAAAGACCCATCTCTCACAAAGTCATGAGTGCAGCTGGATGGGACAGCGACGACAGTGACGACAGTGACGCGCAAAACGACAGTCCAAGTGTCGCGCAAAAAGAAGACAGTGCTGCTGAGCCCGCTCGCTCCGTTGAGAGCGTTTCGCCAAAGACACAAGATGCCGCTGAACGTACAAATACTGTGCCCAGCACGCCCATGGCAGAATCTGCTGCAAAGCCAACAAACTCTGAACCTGCCGCGTCATTGTCAGACGCGGAACCCGCTGCGTCTTTTGTGGATGCTGTTCGTGTCAACCACGCACAGTCTGCAGCACAGGCGTCGAGCAGCATTAAACCCGGCGCGCCACCGGGGTGGGACGGCGTCAGCGCAAACGCAGTGGATGGCGAATCTGCCGCTAACGACGCTGTGCCGGCGGCGGTTGTCCCACCAGGATTTGTACAAGTGACACGGCCAGTCATCCGAGCCATGCGGGACAAAGTCACAGACATTGTACTGGCCATGATGCGTGGTAGTACGCTGGGCGAAGCTGTGCATTCAACGCTGGCCAGCGTTCCCAACAGCGGCGTACACATGGACGCTGCGTGGTGCATCCACATGCGGGACATTGAAGTGTGGGACGACGCATTTGCGTTGCTCATGCGGTACATTAACGTCACAAAGTGGGACGGCTACCAAGCAGATCCAAGTCAGCCGTGGATTGAGTTGTTGATGGATGGCACGCTGGGGCACACTGCTCAAAGCACTGTGACGCACGTTTCAAAGGTGTCTGGCCTAGAAATTCAAGCAGTGTGCTTTGCGCGGCAAAAACGGGTCGTGTCCCAAGTGTTGAGTGTGGTGCAGGACGTGTTGATGGATGGTGTGGTGGAACAACAGCACCAAAGTCAATGACGCGCGTGTGTATGATTGTGTCGCGTGTAAAACAAATGTATTGCGATGCGCGGGGAATGCAGCCATGTACGCGCGCACTTAAACAATCATCACACCAGTGATGCCCGGTTCAGGCTTGGCGCTCTTGAGCAACTCGCGGTTCACATCGTTCATGCGCAATTGTTTGTTGGGCAGCAGCACGCCGCGCTCAGGCCACAGGCTGCGTGCCGACGCTGGCAAGCGTTCAAATTCAGACACTGACGACAATGACATGTCGTCTTCAATGGCCAACGGCGCCGTGTGCAGTGCGCCAAGCACGTACGTAATATCGTCTCTGAATGGATGCAGCGCTTGGGCGTACACGCTGCGCCAAGCGGCTGCCGGCGACGTCGTCGGCGTCAGTGTATTGGACGTGATTGCCGATGTCCAGTCTTGAACGGCGCCAACCACGGGACGGTACGTGACTTGCACAACAACGGCGCTGCTTTGCACGCCAGTGGACACACGAAAGCTGTCCCCCGCTGCAACGTCGGTGGGCACTGTGATGGTGAATTGCTCTGAATCGTACCGCGTGTTGCCGCCGTAGTCTTCAATGGAGCTCTTGCCGAATGAAAACTGGGTGCCTGCGGCCATGGGCTCCAGTGTGACTACTTCCCACCGTGTAAAGCCGTGGACTGGACTGCCTAGAAAGTACTGCGTAAACACCATGGACCCCACTGCAGGCGTAATGTGCGTAAGGAAATCTGGCAAGTTAGTGGTGCCAGCAACAACGCCAATGTCCACAAAGCCCGTCCCGCCATTCATGTACATGGTGCGCGCCAAAGCTTGCATTCCCGCTGCGGGAATCACTGCAGTGACATCCGACGAAATGGGTATGAAGGCTGGACTGGTGTTAATGTACAACGCCATGTACACTTTTGGACCGGGCGTGGCTGGCGCTGGCAGGGTCACGGTGGCTTCCGGCGCCAAGCTGCCGTACACGGGCAAAGACCCATCCGTTCCACGGAAGCCAACTGCGTGCAACGGGCAAAATGTACCAGCCTGCGTGTACACCATGATTGTGTCATTGTCCGTCGCGGAGGCTGGCCACGCTTGTCCCGGCAGAGCCGCGCCGTACACATTTGCGTCAATGTCGTGCAGTTCCATAGTGGTGGGAGCGCCAATGATGTAGTACGGGTGGCCGCGGCGTAACGGCGCAGACGTCGTGAGATTCAGTGTCATGCCCGCTGCTGCGCTAGTTGTTGGCGACGCGGTGCGGCTGTACCGCGTGACGTTCAAGTGTGTGCCCATGGCAATGTTGACAGTGGGCACAATGTGCATGGCCAAGGTGCCGTCCCCCGCTGCATCCTGCCTAAAAGACGTAATGACAATGTCTCCCGCGCACAACTGTGCAGTTGACTTGGGCGACGCGTCATCCACCAATGGCCGCAGCGGAAACACACTGGGCAATTGATTGATGAACTGCGCAGACATGATTGGCTTGGGAACCGCACGGTTGTGTTTGCTGCAGCGTGCTCTTGTTTTGCCGCTGCGAATTCATGCGTACTCAGAGTGCATTTACTTGTGACAGCGGACAACTAGGGCCGCAAGTGCATTTCGTGTTCTCCCGTCAACGGACAATGCGCAGCGGCGTTGTGCCTGGCTGGGGAACTGCCCGAAACAGCTCCTCCAGCACAGCCGCTGACCACTTTCGGCGCGCAAAGGGCATGAGCACGCCTTGAGCGGGCCACGCCAACACACACGCGGGTGGCATGGCTTGAACCATGGCTGGCGTCAACGGCATGTCGCTGTTGTGCCGCAGCGCGCACGCAATTGTCACAATCAAGTCGGGATACGTGTCTGCCCGACCCTCCATGACAACCGCTGTCCAATCCTCTGCTGTCAACGTGTATCCCGCGTTCAGCGTGGCATGCATTGACCAGTCATCCGGATCTGCCATGGGCTTGAGTCTGTGCACTGACACTGCACTGTCGCCGTCAGCGTCTATGCCCACACGAAACGACAGAACATCGCCAGCTGCCATGTCACTGGGCGTCATCAACGTGAACTCTTCAGCGAGCGTCCCGGTGTGCCGCATCTGCCGCAACTCAATGGCAGTGGGTGAGAATGTCATGTGCGTTCCAGCAGGCGCCGCGCGCAGCGCCATGACGTCGAATTCAGTGTACCCAGTGGACGCACTGCCCAGTTTGTACCGAGTGAAGCACCACGCACCGGGGGAGGGCAGCGTGCGTGCCGCATGATTCGGCAACGCACCACCAGGGAGAGACGTCCAATCTGTGCCTCCATTCAAAAACATGCGCTCAGCAATGGACCGAGGCTCTTGGGGCAACAGCAGTGTACCAGACACAGACAAAGCGCCCTGCGCGAAATGGGGCGTTATGTGGCCCGCGAAAGCTGTCACAGACACAGAGGCTTGCGGCAGCGTGACGGTGCACCGTGCTGGCAACGTCCCGTAATTGGGGCGGGCGCTGCCACCGCCGCTGGGGAAAAACCCCACGGCGTGTAGGGGCGAAAGACCACGGGACCCCGCAATGGTGTACACCATGATCGTGTCACTGAGATTGGGCGACGCGACCCAGCGCTGTCCCTCTGGTGACTTGCCCATTTCGGTTTCAGTGACTGTGTCCACCAACCGCAAGCCGTCAAAGTCTCCCATGTCAAACAGCACCGACAGCGTGCGGCACCGCAGCACATCACGACTGAGCGTGAACGTGTTTGTCACGCTCGCGTCCAGCGTTGGTGGTTGCGTCCTGGGATAGCGCGTAATGTATAACGTGGTACCCGCCGCAATGGGCACTGTGGGCAACAAGTGTACAACGCGCTCCCCGTCTTCTGCGGCTGCCTGCCAAAACCCAGTCAGTACAATGTCTCCAGGCGCCAGCACGCCACTGGTACGGGGCGCTGTGTCCAATTCAGCTGCTTGTGCAGCATAATCCCCAATTGCGGAAAACCGCGTGACTCGCGTCAAAGCCACGGCTTTGCTGCCACTTGTGGCGCATGACGCACACGCGGAACGCATAGTGTATGCAGAAAAATTGTACAATGCATTTACACGCGCTACACTCTCCAAGAAGCGTGTTTATTGCCGTGCGCGTACAACGACACACGCGTCAATTGTCTAACTGGCTGCAGCCCCGGCCCCAGACGCAGCACCTGGGCGCACGCGTTTAGATTCAGAAGGGTCCGTGACACGTCCAGGTATGCGCAGCATGGACGCTCCGTACAGCGTTCGAGAGGGCTTGTACACCCGCACTGTTGGCTCTGGCATGGGAAGGCGCACCTCGGATTGACTTGTCGACATGGTTTCCGGCGGGGGTGCAAGAGTGTGCGCGCAGACGTGGTCACCAAGGGGGACGCTCTTTGTTTACGAGTACGTGGCAAGCACGTGTGCAATGTACGCGTTGCACCTAGCCGTGTCCAATTCAGACACGTCGGCCATACGCCCGTATGCGCGTGCAATGCACCACATGGCGGTCATGGTGGCGGCAACGGCGTCTTGTCGCGGCCCTGGTGGAGCACGGGGAATTAAGCCATCTTCAACGCGAGTCCACCCTGCTGTCCACACTTTGCCGTTGATGTGCAACGCAACTTGACCCGGAGCGTCCGCCGCAGTGTGCACAAACACACGCTGCACGCCCGACTTGGCACGCGCATCAAGCTGTAATTCCTGCAAACCCTGCGCGGCATCGTCGTTGCTTCCAAACACTACTGCTTCTCGAACATCTTGAGCAATTACGTTGCACGCGCGAACCAAGCGGCGCCAGGTGCCGCTGTTCCACACAACTTGGCCTTGGATGGATGCTGCATCGGACCCTTGCATGAACGCTGCTAGTGAAGCCCGCATGGATTTGGTGAAATCCTGCATGCCACCCCAACCGCACCACACTACACCGTCCACAGACGTGTCTTTGCTCACCGTGAATGGATCCACAACCCTTGGCCTGGCTCTTGCTGCACCACGCGTTGCGCGTTGCGCTCGTGACGCAGTTGATGCTCGCGCGGCTTCTCCAGACCTTGAACCAGCGCGCAACACTGCAGAATGAGATGGATAATCACCGGGCGACGGCGGATTTGACGCTGCTGCCGCCGCCCTGGTGAGTGAGATTGTACTTTTGTAGTGCGTAGTTTCCGCGCCGCTCCGTGCCGGGCCATCGCCGCCCCCAGCGGCGGCAACGGACTTGGTCGCTTGTTGTACACGCGTTGAATCACGTGCCTCTGCTGCGTCCCTGCGTCTACGGTGCACTTTCCTCGGCTTATTGCCAGTGAGCGGCATTGTGCCGTTGTGGTGTGTAGTTTCCGCGCCGCTCCGTGCTGGGTCGTCGCCACCTCCAGCGGCGGCAGCGGACTTGGTCGCTTGTTGTACACGCGTTGAATCACGTGCCTCTGCTGCGCCCCTGCGTCTACGGTGCACTTTACTCGGCTTATTGCCAGTGAGCGACATTGTGCCGTTGTGGCGTGTAGTTTCCGCGCCGCGCGGTGCTGGGTCGTCGCCGCCCCCAGCGGCGGCAACGGACTTGGTCTCGTGTTGTACACGCGTTGAATCATGCGTGGTCGTTGCGCCCCTGTTTCTGCGGCGTACCCGTCTTTGCGCAGGGTATTCGTACATGACTTGAGTTCCTGGTTCCGGTGATTCATCGCCATTGTCGGCGGTGCTAGTTCTCGTCTCTTGCTGCTGTACGCTCGCTGTATTTTCGCTTGAAAGTGGCGTTGTTATTGGGGGGAATGCTGCTGTTGACAAAACTTTGCGAAATTGCTGCGTCACGTTTGCATCGGCAAAAGGTGCGCTGTGCTCGTGGAGCTGCACGCCTTTCGGCACTCTGGGCACTTGCACAGCGTCGCTCCCAGCCCCTGAAAATGCTTCACCACCACCCTTTGGAACAACCATACTGGCAGTGTGTACTGAGGCCGCACTTGAAGTACGTTCATCCATTGGCGCAGAGACACTTGTGGTTGCGCGGACGCGAGCTTTGGTTGTACTGTCACGATCCACCGTGTCTTGCGCACTCGGCAAGCCGTCTGCAAACTGCTTGCCGAGTTCAAACACAAGCATGTCATGGGACTGTTGCAGTTTTTTGTGAATGGCGTCCTGGACACCCTGATCCACCGACTTAAATTCACTCAGCATGTTTTGAGTTTCGACAAAAATGCCCCGGTAATATGCAACAGCCGTCTGGGCAACTTGGGTCAAAGCCTCATTGTGGCTATTTTTCAGGGCTGCATTTTCTGCCTCGGCCTTTTCGTATTTATCTCGAGACTGTTCGAGATCTTTGCGAAGCTTCGCTATGACACTTTCTTGAAGGTTTTGTGCTTGCTCAAGAGCTTTTTCAGCCTTTGTCTTTTCTTGTGTCAGCAACTTGTCGTATTCACTCCTCAATGTTGTTTTCAGGTCGTGCATAGCATGCGCATGTTCAGACTGTTGCCTGCTCAATGCGGAACGCAAGTCTCTTAGTTCTTGTTGCAAAGCATCAAAACTCGCTTGATGCTCTTGTTTTTTTGTGTTGAGCACTTGGAGGGCACGCTTTGATACCAAAAGTTCCTGTTCAAGTCTCTCGCGCTCTCGTTGCGCACTTTTAGCACTGATAGCTGCACTTTGCTTGAACTCTTCAAATGCGCGTTTCACATCAGCAATCAATGCTTGTTCCGCACTGGTTTTAATCTGTGACTTTTTCTCGCGTGCCGCGGCAGCTTGTTTTTGTTGCTGACGGATTTCCCCGAGTGATGTGCGTAGCTCGTGGTTTTGTCTTTTCAGCTCTTCTGTGTGCTTTCGTGCTTCACGTTTTAACGCGGTAATCGTACGTTTATACAGTCTAGCTGCATCTGCGGCTTGTTCCTCCAAAGCAATTCGTATACCTTCTTTTTCGTCCTGAACGGCCGTCAATTTCCGTTTTGCATTGTCCAGCTGTTCTCGAATCGAAGCGGCGCTATCTTTTTCCGAAGCTGTTTCACCTTGAGCTGCAACCAATTGTGATGACAATTCCTGTATTCTCGTGAGGAGTTCAGCTTCTTTTGTCGAAGCAGCCTGTTTCGTTTCGGCCATTTCCGCACGCAGTTTCTGTGTTTCATCTAAATACCCTTGTAATTTCTTTGTCAGCTCTTTACGGGATTCTTCTGCTTTTTGCTCAAGGCTCTTTATCTTTGCAGTTGCTTCTTCCAGCTTTTTACGGGATTCTTCTGCTTCTCGCTCAAGGCCCTTTATCTTTGCAGTTGCTGTTGCCAGCTTACTTTCGGCAGTCTTTTCTTGTTCCTTGAGGCCCTCTATCTCTGCAGTTGTTGCTGTCAGCTTTTCACGGGATTCTTCTGCTTCTTGCTCAAGGCGCTGTATCTTTGTAGCTGCCGCTGCTAGATCTTTACGGGATGCTTTTGCTTGTCCTTCAAAGCCCGCTGTTTCTGACCTAGCTGCGTGTAATTCTGCTTCCAAAGTGTCGATTTTCAACTCCAATGCGGACTTCTCTTTCGCAAGTGCGTTCGCACTACTTTCATAAGAGGAAATTTCACCGCCCAATGTTTCTTTTTCGTTACGCGCCTCTTTCAGTTGACGCTGGATTTCATCTAGAGCAGATTGTTTTTCTGATTCGAGGCGTGCTACTTCTTCTTGCACACTTTCCAGCTTATTTCTGGTCTCGGTCACTTGTTCCGTGAGGTGCTCCACTTGATTTTTCGCGGCATTGCGCTCCCGTGTATGTTCCGTGATTTTTTCCGTTAGAGATTCTTCAAGAGTATGTTCCGTGTCCTTCACCTTTTTCTCCAACAAGTTAATTTTAGCTTTCGCACTTTCAAGCTCTGCTTTTTGAGCAGTAGCTTCACTGGAAACACGATCCAATTTCTGTTGTGTGGTTTCCAGTTTGTTTGCTTGTTCTCTTAGCACTCTATCAAGTTGTTCAATTGTGGCATCCCTTTCCTCCAACAAAGATTCGAGTCTTGAAATTTTGGTTTCCAAGACATTGGTAGCTGCTTGTGAAGATGATTCAACGCCTTTTAGTGCAGCAGCTATTTGTTGTTCGAGTAAGGAATCCACGCTCTTATTCAGCTCAGAAATGCGCATCTGATTGGACTTGAGGTACGGACCAAGACGCGCGCGTAGTGCATAAAACGCCTGTTGACATGCGAGTCTTTTTGCCTGAGAAGACGTAGCTGCAATGCTACTTGATACCTCATCAGTATCGTCCGCAAACACTTCGGAATCCAGCAAGGTTTGGTCGAAATCTTCGTAAAAAGCTGTCAATACAGGTTCTATATCTGGCAATGTATATGTTGAACCAGATGCTTTTTCACGAATGTATACTTCGATAGAAACCAAAGTGTGATGTACGTAGTTGAACAACATGTTCAACATGTCACTAGTCATTTTTTGCACATCCCTTCGTGCAGCTTGTTTGGTTGTCTGTATACGCAAACGAAGCTCCTCTACTTCTTTATCGCGTGTACCTTCCTTGGTACGCATTTCTTCCTGTAATTCTTTAATTTTCAGAGTGTATGTCTCGACCTCTCGGTTTTTAGCTCGCATGTCACGTTTCATGCTGTTTAATTCTGTACGAGCCTGCTGAGCATCTGTTTTGGCCGCTTTCGTTTTTTTCTTTTTTTACCAACAAAGCTGTTTGAGCCTGCCGAGCAGCCGCTTTGGCTTGCGCATTGGCGGCAACTAAATCTTCCCAAGCCTGTGCAGCGTCCGCTTCGGCTCGTGCTGCTTGTTCATTGGCGGCTTCTAAAGCTGTCTCAGCCCACCGAGCATCCGCGTCGGCTTGCGCATTGGCGGCATCCAAATCGGCCTGAGCCTTCTGAGCAGCCGCT
>Ga0138347_10549147_pt1 | contig 10796 bp, 10 predicted proteins | sample DeepDOM_S7_Trap__FD_200806 | JGI IMG/M metagenome (GOLD analysis project Ga0138347, IMG submission 200806) | Marine microbial communities from the Southern Atlantic ocean transect - DeepDOM_S7_Trap_metaT (Eukaryote Community Metatranscriptome)... | ecosystem: Environmental > Aquatic > Marine >... | reverse complement strand
GAGCGGCAGTGCGCTGGATCACGTGAGAGTGGATGTGTTATGCCATTTTTTGCTTGACCATTAATGTAGACATGAACATTTCCGCGCATAGTGCAAAAGCGTGTTCTTGTGAGGTGCCAAACTTGGAAATGCACCGTGTGTTTGAGCCACAAGACACGGCGCTCACGCCAGTACGCGCGCCACGTATCGATGCACTGCTCAAAATGACAATCACTGTGGCATGTCAAACATGGTTCGCACATCAAACGGGCGACGGCGCCGTGCAAGTCTCTGGGTTCACAGTGTTGAGCGTGTATCCCAAACTGTTAATCACACGGGGGTTGCAGGAATTGTACACGTTCACTGATCAAGGCGTGTGGTGCACTCACACACAGCCCAATGACACTGCTAGGGATGACGCTGAAACGCCCCGCGTAAGCGCTGCACAGCCAGAGCCTCACAGTGAAAACGACATTGCGTTGGATGCTGTGCTGTGTCACCCCCACTTTGTCAAGGCGGCACAAGATGCTGGCGTGCATGGACACCGCGGAATGCAACGCGTGCTCGACAGTGCCATGACACCACATCAAATCGAATTGCACACGCGGTGCACCGAGTGCTTGTTGCGTGACATGGACATTGACACGCCCGAGCAATTGGGTATGCATCTACTGAGGCGTCTAAATGTCGAATATGTGGCATGAAACGTGCCATACGCGCCGCCATTAGTTTTGTACTACACGCTTGGCATTAATAAATCACTCTGTGCACACGCCTTGATTAGAATTTAATTGCGTGACACAGCGCGTCACGCGCATTTGCACATTCACACACACACCATGTTGTCATCGTGTGCGTGGGGCAACATTGCCCTAATTGCGTGTTGTGCATCATTTGTACTAGTGGCGTACGACATGACGGGCAGCCGGAATGGTGGCCCGCACCGTAGTGCCATGTACGCAGTGTCGTTGTTGGGCAGCCTGGCTTTTACACCGCCGTCTATAGGGTATGCGTTGCATGCAGTGTGCATGACGCTGGTCGCGCTTGCCTGTGTGGGGGTGGTGTCTCACCCAGCGTCTCGCACGTCGACGTCCGAGTACAAAGTCAAGTATGCACACTTGTTGTTCGCGCCCGCCGTGGGCCTCGCAAGCATTGTGCACATTGTGCATTGCGTTGTTGGCGTCACTGTATGGGCCTGGGCTTCTGCTTTGGTGCACGCGACTACGCGTTCTTGGTTAGACATTGCGTGCGCATCAAGCGCCCGAAGCGTGCTATACGCAGGTGGGGGCAGTGCACTGCGTGAAATGTGCACTGTGGGGGACGGGCTGTGGGCCTTTGTGCGCTCCGACGCACGGGACCGCATTCCACCGCACCCTAAATGGGGTCCAACCACAAACACTGCCATGTTTTCCATGGTACGGCAACTTGCAAGCGGCGCGCTCACAAAGCCGTCGTCCACCAAGTCGCCTGTACGAAAGGAACACACGCCTCGTTTGGTGGTAAAGCCGCACGTGAAAAAGCCTATGGGTCAAGTTGTGGACGCGCCGTCCTCTGATGAAGACGAGTGAGCAGTGTAAATGCGTTTCAATGCAGTGTGGTTCATTTCATTTTCTAGTCAACATGTGCGAAAAACTGGAAACTCTTGGTTTTCTAGCTAACAGTGCATCCGTTTCGTCGTCGCTTGCACTGTCGTCGTCGCTGCTCAATGCGTGCAGCACACTACACCCCGCCTCTAGAGTTACAATGCGCAAATCCGGCGTTGCAGGCAACAGCGTTTCTGGGTCCAGGACACCCTGCTGCCTCCAAACTAAGCGGGGCAGCAGGTGTGCAAAGTACACTGCTTTGGCCGCGGCCACGATTGTGTCCCAATACGCTGCGTCTTGAGCGATGCGTTGGATACGCTGTGCCCCGCCCGTCAAAAACTGCGCAAACACGGACGATTGCAGCCCCGCACAGGCCATGTTACAGTGCAGTTGTGCAGCGTAGTCGGCTTTGGCCCACAAGTCACCCGCGTAAAACTTGCCGCGGGTTGGACATTTCAGTTCACCAATAGCAGCGTGCGTCGCGCCAGCCAAAACAGCTGGGCGAAGAACGCATTCTGGTAGGTCTGCTGCGGCAATTGACGTGGCACACGCATTGTCAGCGTCGTGTTGCGTGCGAGCCGCTGCGCCCGCGTGAATCGCAGCGTGTCCCCTGGCCAGCACAATCATGTCTGGAGATCCTCCAATCCACGGCTGCGTCCAGTGCACAACCATGCCACACTCATCATACCACGGCGCATCTCGCGTGTTGCCGGTGCGACACACTGCAGCGGCACGCTGTGAATGCAGCGCTGCACGCAGCGCGCGAGGCTCGTTGTCCACGCCGTGTTGCATAGCTGCATTGGAAAACTTGGGGGGAAACAGCATCTCCCGTATCAATCTTGGCACTGACATGTTAAAATCGCTCATGTTTGCGGCTTTTGCCATGCGGGAACCTGTCCACCGGCACGCCCGGTGCTTGAACCAATCCCCGCCGCGTTGCTCAGCGCCAGCAATGGCGTCCCTTTCTGCCCGCGTTACCACAACGTTCTCAGCGTAAAACACTAAATACGACGCGTCTTCCACAAAGGGCGCGGCAGCAGCCACAATGCATGCCAACGCGCGTGCTTCATCTGGGCATGCAGTTCGTGACGACAAGTGCGCTGTAATGTGCAGCCACGTACTTTCCGGTACATTAGCTGGACGCAGCGACGTATTTTGTGCGCCTGCACGGGTCAACACGCGTCGCACGCAGTCAGTACGGTGCACGTTCAATGCGTGCACACAGTACCGTTCCATACCCCCAGCATCAACAAACGCCTCTTCATACCACGCACCGCTTGGCGCGGACTTTGCGAGCACCGCATCGGATGCAACAGCGCGTGGCGCGTGCGTTGGGGACGCACACTCTCTTGCGTCATGCAACAGCGTGGACACACCGGGCGCCCAATTGACCCACCACAAGCCTGGACCCCACGTGGTTGGATCGTCTTTTCCCGGTGTGTACACACGAAAAGCGGGGCATGCTTCGTTTAGCACATCAAACGCCACAAAACGTGCGCTGCGTGCCGCGTCGCCGTGTGGGACACTGCGCATTTCAGCTTTTAAAGCGGCACCCGTTTTCAAAACACGCCCGTGCTGAAAGCCTTGTAGCACAGCGTGCGGTACCCACACGTCAAAGCTGCCGCGTTCAGTGGACACATTCACTGATCGGCGAATGTGTACTGGGCAGTACACTGATGTTGACCCGTGGTATGCTTGCGCAATTGCAAGAGCTGCATCGTACGACGTATCGAACGCGGCATTGGTATGTACAGATTGCGCTGCACCCGAGGTGTACACTACAGCTTGCCAAGCTCCAGCATCCAAAAAAGACGCGTCTGGCACAGCGAGAGCTGTGCACGCACAGTACAACATCTCAGCTGCTGAAGTGCATGACTGCGTCCCGCATGGACGCGCCATGTTTCAACAGAAACAACAAACACGCGCGCCTGGCGACTGACCCGTACAATGGTGTGCTGTGTGGCACATCTGGGTATACACTGGTGTATGGTGATCCAGCAGATGAAAGTTGTCCACTGCTTGCATCGTGTGACGCGTGTGCTGCAGATTCAGCAGCAGCGGCCCCCGTCTCTTGTGAAAGTGGAGGTGCCTGCACCCAAACACAGCGTGGTAAGTGGGGCGCATACGCCTTGTGGCCGTCAATGATGCACACTTTGGACTTTACATGGGGCGGCGCAAATGCCAATGCGGCATGCATGCTGTGCACCATGTCGTCTTGAGAAGCCAACCACGGCGTCAATGGAGGCGCTGCAGTGGGTGGGCACCGCCGTGTCGCGCTTAAAAACACTATTGCATCCACATTGAGCGCTTGAAACACAGTGGACCACGACGTTGTTGGCGCTTCACGTATCCATTGCACTGCTGCGCGCGCAGCATCTTGCGTTTGCAGTGGCGGTGCACCTTGTATGGACGGTGCAGTGCATGCCGTCGGTGCAAGCATGTCGTGCAACGTTTGTGTCGCGCGCTTCGATACGGCATTTTGCACGACATGTACCCACTTTTCACGGGGCGTGTCGCGTGTGTTTATGCGCCTGCACGGTTGAATGCAGCCCTCTGGAAGCACGAGTACAGTCATGCCGGGACTTGGCGCCGCCGCATAGTGCGTTGGGTGTGCCGCATCGAACAGTGCATTGTACACATCGGTCCACGCACTCGACAACTGCTCGCGGGGAGCTTGCACAACACACACGCACGTCACGGGTTTTCCCGGCGCATTGCTTGCGTGCAATGTGCGCGTTAAAAACGCAGCATCTTGCATGCTGTCGCGTGGAATACTAGCATCGTCAGAGTCCACGCCGTGCCACCACATGACTACGCGTGTAGAACTCGCGTCCATCACAAACGCAAGGGCGTCTTGGTGTTTCCGCAAGACGCAGACTGCGTGTGCGTGGCTTGTAATGTATCTCGGCAAAAACCAGTCTGTGCATGCATATGGCGTGCCGCGCCTCACTGTCATGGCGGACAGTGCGTCCCCGTGAGCAGCGGTGGGCGTAGCAGCAGACGCTGGGTCTGCAACCCGTGATAGCGTGTCGCCCACTTGTACGCCCTTTGTAGCAGCGCAGCGGGCAGCTGCATCCCACACTGCAGACTTTCCAGACGCCTGGGCCAGCGGCGGTACTGCGTTTACACGGTTCATGGCGGTGCACACTTTGAGCGCTGTGCGCATTGAACGCACGTGGGCACGTTTATTGCATGGGGATGCACGCTGCTTTTGTCAGGGAAAGCTTTTCTGTGTACAACGAAATCAATTTCCACGTGTTTACCCAGACGCATGTTGACCCAGAGCGCTGTGGGTGTGCACACGCACGCTACTGTACGCTGCCATGCCACATGCTACAACTGTACACACGCGCGGTGTGTGTTCCCCGCCGCCAAATGCTAGAGTGAACGGTGCGGGTACTCACACTGCGTCGTGCAATTCACTGCACCGTTTTCAAGTGTGCCACGCGTATACAGAGGTGGACGCAGAAGCCGAAGCTGTTGACTTGGCGCAGGCACGCTGGGTTGTTGACGCATTGGATGATTCCAGCGACGGCGTGTACAGCAAACACACCGTATTTCATACCGTGGCACACACTCTAGTTGCGTCAAGTGTGTGCATATGCGTCGCCATATCTGGTAACACTGCAACGTGCTCTGAAATAGCAACGGGCGCACAGGGCTCGTATGCACTGACTGAATTGCCCGTACCGCTACGGCACGTGTGGGTGCCCCACACCAGCAGCGTTTTCATTTGGGCAGCGCACGCTCGTACAGACGCAAGTGGCGGCGTTTTTCCAGATTTGTTGCGCCCCGTGGCCATTGAGCACGTCAATTCAATACTATCTGCGTGTTGGCCGGATGCACGCACGTTTACAGCTCAAAGCGGCACTGCCAGCACAGGATGGGTCGAACCTGCAGCCTTTACGGGGTGCAGTCACGGCAGTGTGACTGCGTCGTTGCACGCCATGTTAACCGCGCGCAAAAAAACGCGTTGCTTCTGCTCTTCAACACACCATTGAAGCAGAAGATGACGCCAGCAGTGTGTCATCAGAAGGAAGTGCACAAGAAGATGACGACGAAGACGCGGATCAAGACGGGGATGAAGACGACGGCGACGAAAAAAGAGACGACGACGAAGTTGACAACGATGAGGGTCACACAGCAAGCATTTCTTTACACGACGGTGGCGTAGATGACAACGATACAGATGCCAACGATGACGACGACGACGACGACGACGATGCTGAAGACGATGCTGAAGACGCAGATGACAGTGAAAACGAAATTTAATGTATTTAGGACCTGGACCCGGACAGGTGTGCTTTTACATGCGCATCTGATACGGCTTTCGCTGCAGGCAAGCTGGCCACATATTTGCCCATATTGCTTGGTGTAGACTCTTTGAACTTCTTGAGGAACTGTGCTGCCCTGGCTTTCTCAGCACTCTGCAGTTCTTTAATTTCCTTTAGAGCTGCTGTGTATAATTCGTCGTCTGGATTTTCTGGGGGAGCAGTGACATAATTCGTAGAGTATGCAACATTTAACGCTTTTGTGATTTTTTTGAAATGGTGTCATTTCCAGGGTGTCTCTGTCGTCACGATCCATGTCTGAACCCTCGCCATCTGCATCTGCAGCTGCAGCTGCAGCACCCAGCCCAGTATAAGGACCGGAACTCCCTACAGGTGGCCCAGTGTATGGCACACCTGCATCCTTTGCCTCTTCTGCCATTTTCGACGCACGAAGAAAGCCTTGTAAAGAGCGCTTGTACACGTATTAATGTGTACTGTGCGTGGCTTGACGATTGCTATCACTTTACTATGGTGCTGGTGTGCGCAGTGCCAGTAGCACGTCCACGCAAAGCGTGTATTACACACTCGGACCCGACTACGGCGCGTTTTAATCTTTGCTCGCAACGGTGAATGACTGGAGCTAAAAGCCTGGCACCTTTTGCCAAGACCGCCATTTCTAAGCTTTGAATCCAGGCAAAAACCGTGCACTGTACGTGTTGGCACCCCGGTATTTTACTTTTGTAGTGGCACGCAGTGCATGCATGGTTGACGCCCCTATACGTGCATCCCGTCACGACCAAATAATGCACACTGTGCACACGCTGAGAAGCAACAATCCTCAATTTGCATTTGTATGGCATACACTACAATGCGCCGTAAATACCACTCCCAGCAACACAGAATTTTAAACGCGCGCGCACATAATGGCAGAGGCCAGCGTGGACTACGATGCAATGAGAGAGTTGTTTGATAACGACTATGAGGACGCGTGTTACATGCTGCGGCACGCGTGGGACTGTACAGCGCGCCGCGCCGATAAAGACGATGCGCGCGACCATCTTGTACAATTGAAACACCGATTAAAGTGCGTGTCGGACGCAGTGGATGCGCTGGATACACAAGCAGCTAGGCGAATCACGCGTTCTGTAACTAGCCGCATGCGAGACATAAACGCGTTTATGAGAGATGTGCTGAGTGAACTATCGTACTGTTAAACACTGCTACACAATGCATTCATTGTTGCGCTCTTTTCACTTCTGGTGCACTGCGCCAAGGATAGGCCGTTGCTTCATGCTTGAAACCCCACACGGCATCAGTGTGTCCACACACGGGGCATCGCTTGATGCTGCGACGCGTTGTGTACCACGTCACAATGGCCACTACAGCAAGAATGAATATGAACCACGACAGCTTCATGGTGCGCGCGTATACAATGTGTGCCACATGTGGTGAGCGGGTTTATTCATTCGGGGGAACATTTCGTACACTACTCGGTTTCCACGAGTTGCACAACGTGCAGCGGCTGCAAACGCCCTGGGCGTTGTGCGCGTCCAACAGCTTGATTGTACACTTCGGTGGAACACGCATAAGGCAGCACAATGTACTGCACAAACGGCAAATCCATGCCTGCAGCGTCAGTGTTCATGTCCACCACTAAAAAGTCGCACTCTCCTTGGCGCAGCTTTTCCACTGCTGCCATGCGACTGGTATACACGCCATTCAATTTGGCCACGCGAAAGCCAGCCTCTGTCAAATACGCACACATATCAGACATGGCGCCCGCCGCGGCGCAGTACACAAGGCCGCTGATGAGTCTGCCATGTGCTCGGCTCTCATGCGCACACAACTTGGTTGCAGCGGCAATCAAAGCCAATTGACGAGACGGGTACACCACGTCTTGCCATGGAGCACCGTCCTGCGATGCGGCGTCGTCTCGTGGCACTGCGTCTTGCTCACCGTGTGTGGCGCTTGTGGCTTGGGCGGCTGCTGCACTGGCTGCAGGCGGCACTGCAGAGTCCGCGTCCAATTCCAAAAACACCATGCTTTCAATGTGCGCGGCGCCCCTGCACATGGGGCACACTTGCCTAGTTTCCAGCCATCGCACAATGCAATTCCGGCAAAAATTAGAGGAACACTTGGGGCACAAGCACACGTCGTCAGACGTTTCCATGCACACTGGGCACGGTTCTCGTATGTTTTCACGCACGCGGGCTTGCAACGTGTGCAATTTCCCGGTCAATTCTCCAAGCCGCGCACGCGCAGCAGTTTCTGCGCCGCCGCTGCCGCCCGCAGCTATTGCTTGTCGAAGGCGTTGTTCAGTTGCAGCCACTGCAGCACGCAGGTTTGCAGTGACAGCCTGCACAACAGATTGTTCGTCACCGTACACAACACCTCCCAGTGCACGTATCAAGTCGTTTGTGGCGTCTGCTTGAGACATGGCCCGTAAATGTGGGGGCAGCACAGACTCCACGGCACGCATCATTGCTGCACGGCGGAACCGTACGCGCGTTGTTTGCACAGGCGGCAGCCGCAGGGCGGACTGCACAGATTCCGCAGACTGCTGCACCTTGATGGTGTTGAGCACGTCTTCTATACAGGCGTGAAAGTCCCACAACTTGTCTTGAATAGCGTGCCGTGGTCGGTTGTACGAATGATACCTGCTCATGCGCACAGCGTCGTCGTAAAATGTAGCTGACACCAGCATCACGTGCCGGCACGCGTCGAATGACGGACATGCAGCAATGTATGCAGAGTCGGGCTCATCGTACACCACGCGGTGCACAGAAAACCCCAACACGTGCGCCCATATTTTCACCATGGTAACAGGCATGACCAACACCAGACCACCACGCGTCACCTTTGCCCGAGACAGGAACTCGTGTTTTTGTTCCAGGTTTGGGCGGCGCGTGACCACTTCGTGTTCAATGTTCCACCTGGACAGCTCTTCCGACCACTGGCCTTGTATGGACAGGGATGAAATGATCACCGTGATGGGCACATTCACTTTGGTTGGCGTGCACTGTACAACGGCGCAGGACTGACCCGATGCAGTGTGCGTAGGACGTTGCCAGTACGAGTGAAACACGCTGTCATCAGTGCGAGCTCGCTGCAGTTCATTGTACAGTAGCGCACACACGGTGCGTGTTTTTCCAGCGCCGCACGGATCTGCCAACAGCGTCCAATTCAACACCAAATTCTGTGTGTCGCTGCAAAACACGCCGTCTTTAGCTTCCAGAGCTTCCAGTGCATGCACTGAACGCAACTGGTGCTCATACAGCGTGTTTTTCATGTCTTCGCCACGGTGCGACTGCTGCGGGCAACTGGGTTTCACTTTGGGTAACCATGATGCTTCCCGCCGCGGCCTTGCTGCACGCACGCCAAGACCGTCTTCGTCAGCACCGTTGCCTGAAACTGCCCGGACCGCAACGGATCCAGACATACGCCCCATACCCATCATGGTTGACACGCGTCGTTAACTGCGTCAAAACACGCGCGCAACGTTATTTTCTTTATTTGTTCAACGATGCGCAAAGTAGCATGTGCTCGACGCAGTTTGTGCAAGGCATGCACACACTTGTCACGGGGGCACTGGCGCCGCGTATACCATTGCGTGATTTAGCTCACCATGGCTGCTGCGTCGCCTTTTTCGTACACGGCTCAGTACACCAGGTTTGTGGACCATTTGCCCACAGTGGTAACTAGCATGCAAATGCCGCACATGCATTGCACGCGGCGTTTCAACATGGCGTCTGCAACCGTCAAAAGTATGGGCGCAGTCATGGCGAGTGCATTGAGTGCAGCAGATATTGACATGTGGGCAGCTGCTTTGCGCGGCATCATGACCGGAAATGCACAGTGCGGCGCACTTGCCGGGGTTCAACAAGTGCTGGAAGCTACAAACACACGCGCGTCACGCGGTTTGCACGTGCTGTACTTGACGTGCAACGCCCTGTTAACACAGGCTAGTGTGGACATTACACGGGCACTGCTGGACACGCACGTTGTTGTTGATGCGTCGTACACGCCCGACTTTTTACAGCTGCTCGTGTTGTGCGCTGCAGTTGCACACGACAGTGCCAAGTTGCCGGCCGTATTAGACGCGCTGCACGCTCAAAATGTCCAACTCGAGTGCCTGGATGCCGCGTTGACAGCCGCATACATGCACAAATGCCAAGTAAACGACGCAGCAGCAATGCAGAGCGTGCTGGAGCATCCTTTTGGAGATGCCGTGGATGTACACATTGGTGAAGAATTTGCGTTGTTCACGGCTGCAAAAGACGGCAGTGTAGACGCCCTGCGCTTCATACTGTCTCTACAGGGCGATAAAAAGTGTAATGTGCACTCCAACGATGAAGCCGCACTGTGTGCCGCGTGTCGTTTCGGGCATGAACGCATTGTGGCAGAGCTGTTGTCTCTGACGGGCAATGACCAAGTGGATGTATCCGCTGGGGACGGCGTGGTATTGTTGTATGCATGCGCCAGTGGAAGCCTTGCTACAGTGCAGCATCTTCTGGCATTGCCCCCCACAAGACGCGTGCGCCCCGCAGTACACGCTCAGGATTGTCTCTTGCACGCTGTAAAAGTGCCACGCATGCTAGCGTGCCTGCGTGAAGCTGACCATGATGGCCGCATAACGCTGCCTTGGGTTGAATGTGGCGACATTTTGCAGCTTGCAGCGGTGCGTGCGTGCAACGCAGACGCTTTGCGTGTGCTTTTAGGGATTGATCAAGCACCAGAAGAGCGTCCGGCGTGCATTGTGGGCGTGCATGCAGACGCGTTGATATCCGCTGCCAGCAGCCCGGACAAGGCGTGCCTGTTGGCGTACTTGTCGAGGCACTCGCCTTTTTCCATCAATTTCCTCACACAAAGCTTGCTGGCAGCAAGCATTGCACGCGCAGTGTGCGGCATGGACAGGACTACCGCAAGTGCTACGCTGCAGCCATTGCACCCAACTATACACGCT
>Ga0138347_10234168_pt1 | contig 11027 bp, 1 predicted proteins | sample DeepDOM_S7_Trap__FD_200806 | JGI IMG/M metagenome (GOLD analysis project Ga0138347, IMG submission 200806) | Marine microbial communities from the Southern Atlantic ocean transect - DeepDOM_S7_Trap_metaT (Eukaryote Community Metatranscriptome)... | ecosystem: Environmental > Aquatic > Marine >... | reverse complement strand
GTACATAGTTTCCTTTTTCAGTCAACCTATACTCACTAGGTCTACAATAGTTACTACAAATACATCGGAAGAACACGTTCAGAAATTATGTTTTTTTAGGCAATTTCCAAACAAGATCAAGATTACCAAGACCATTGTCACAATATCCTTGCTCAACTGCATCAACGTAAGAGTACCTATTAGCAGGTACCCAGATAGTTCTAGAGACATGATTAACATTTCCGCATCTGTCTTCAAGTTTGAACCAAACATAATAATATCTGCCACTTGCCACACCAGGATCATTATGTAACCACACATACAGCATACTGTTCACTGTAAACAACACACAATTTTTGGTATCAAAAAACTGTCCGGGAGCGGGAGAATGCTGGGTGCTATTACATTTATACATTGTAACACTAATGGGACTGTCGTCACAATTATCCATGCCTTCTACCATTGTATCGACATCGTAAACTGCGTAACCTTCTGTTCTTTCACCATAATCGTTGTACGGATAACAATAATAACCACACTCAACGCACTCTGGAGCAGTATTATCTTCAGTGTTAATAGTTCTTGTACAATCTTCTTCATTTCCGCATGCATCGACAGCAGTCCATAGCCAAATTAACGTCTTATCATCAACACATTGAGCTGGTGCTGAAATATCAACTGCTGTTTCAACCTCCTCCAATAACGGATCTGGATCACAATCATCTTTCACAAGTGGATCAAAAATTTCTGGAACTTGATCACAAGATACCGTACTGTAAGGATCAACCGCAGTAGTATCACTACAGAAATCGTCACAAAATATTGGAGCAACTTCGTCCCTTACATATACATCCTGATCATGTGTTTCTACATTTCCACACTTATCCTCGGCTCTCCATGACCTGACAATAGTAAACTCGTGCTCACAAGTTCCATTAATTCTTTCGGATGAATAATGTAGGTCAGCACCAGTAAGATCACAATTATCAACTGCATCGATCTCTGGAATAGCGGTAAGTGCATCACAATCACACTCAACTGTTAAGTCTTCTGGATACCTAGTTAAAACGGGAGCATCTTCATCGGTCACAAAAACCGTTTGAGTATAGGAAGCCTTATTATCCGCGCAATCAAATGCTGTCCAGGTTCTCAATAATTTGTAAGCAGAAGGACAACTACCTTGTTCAGTCCATTCAGAGAACGTAACTGTGGAAGCATAATCATTACCTTTAACCTTAACATCACAAGGTGGCGGAATGCTATCACAATCCACATTAATATCAGCGGGTTCCTCAAGAACTGGTGCAGTGGTGCGAACCATTTCGATTGTTTGTGTCATCACCTCCTCGTTACTACACTCATCTTCAATAGTCCATACTCGGATTCGATAGTACATGTAATCGCAATCATACTGAAGCGGGAGAGTATACTCTTTGAAAGCAACAGTAACATCAGCACAATTATCGTCGGCCTCGATTAACGAAGGATTCTCGAATTGGAACGTTCCGTCATAAGCAGCTTCTTGATCCACAGTAATATCAGTAAGATACTCACCTTTAAACCAAGGTGGGATTGTATCATCAACAAAAACAGTTTGTGAATGAGATACTTTATTGCCAGTACAATCGCTAGCTGTCCACCAACGTACCAAATAAAAACTGTCTGGGCAAGTTCCCCCCAACTTTTCTTCTGTAAACTTAACGGACACTGAATAATCACAATCATCGGATGCAGTAATTTCACCAGGCCAAATAGATGCAATATTGTCGCATTCAACCTTGCCATTTTCAGCTTCATCTGATAATCGAGGCGGTTTGGAATCAATAATAGTGACTGTTCTGTCAAACCAATCGGTGTTGCCACAAAAATCTGTTGCCGACCATTTATACCAATGAGTGTAAACATTTGCACAATCACTCTGATTTAACGGACTCTCAAATACATCCACTGATATTGCATAATCACAATTGTCATTGGCCATTACATGAGGCGTTTCTTCAATGTCTGGGCATTCGACTGTCATATCTTCCATGTAACCAGACAGAATTGGCGGCGTATGGTCAATGTAAGTAACAGTCTGAACAAGATCTGCGGTATGACCATTGGAATCGTCTGTTGTCCATTTTCGGACTTCAATGTGGTCATGAACACATGTTCCTGGTATTTGGTATGCAGTATAATTAATCTCTAAATGTTCATAACAATTATCCCTTACTTCAACAGGAGGTAGGGCGGGATATACTTCACACTCAACAACTATATCTGTACATTTGTATACCCCAGCGCATGTGAGCTCTGGTCCTTCATTATCCTGAACAGTCAATACATGACAATGTTTGTCACTATTGCCACAATTATCATGGACAGACCAACATCTGGTTATATTATACGTTTGAGTAGTATAATCCAATCTATCGGAAGTCTCTTTAAATTTAACGGTGACGTAAGCGCAATCATCTTCAGCTGTTACCTGAGGAGGATCTGGAATAGAATCGCATTGAACAGTTAGATCAACTGGTTTTGGTGTCAATATAGGAGTCAATCGATCTGTTACATTGGTTAGATGTTCTTTCACTAATGTATTGCCGCACTGGTCAACAGCAGTAAACACTACCTTAACTGTATACTCGTCATCACAAGAACCATGGAGTTTGGTAGTTTTTTTAGTTACGGTCACTTCACCACAATCATCATCGGCTATAGCATCGACCTGCGGAAGTGAAGCATCACAAGCAATATCGTACACATTTTCAGTTACTTTAAGCGTAGGAGGAGTACGATCAACAACGTGAATCTTTTGCGTAGCAGTTGTAATAAGACCACAGACATCAACAGCTGTCCATTTCCGATGAACTATTTGAATAGTACCATTTAGACAAGGCATATAGGATCTGTCCTCGTGGTATGTCAGATATGCATCTCCGCATTCATCTGTTGCCGTGACGCCATGATGGGTGTATACCCAATCACATTCTACAGTTGTGTCCTTGGGTACATCGTGAAGAACAGGTGGTGTCTTATCAACTTTTGTTACAGTCATTTAGGCCTTTACATAATTACCACACTCATCGGTAGCAGTATACCTCTGGATATAAAAGACTCCACAATCAATTTTAACAGTGTAATCTGTTTTGGTAACATCGCACGTTGTACACTCATCCTTGCAACCCGGTTTACCTGCTGGATAAACTCCATGACAATCAGTGTTCGTATCATTTGGTAGACCTATAAACTTAGGTGGTTCCGTATCATCAACGAAGATTTTCTGAAGTTTTTCTTCTTTATTGCCACATTCGTCTTCTGCTGTCCAATGGTAAAACAAGAAATAACTACATGTACCAGATTTGTGTTTCTTCGTGTGAGTCACAGTTACATCTCCACAATCATCAGTAGCATTTGGTTTCGTAGGTTCCTTAAATTCATCGCACTCAACTTCTGCATCGGCTATATATCCAAGAGTAGGCGGTGTTGAGTCAGATTTGGTGACTGTAAACAAAGCTGTAGAGGATTGACCACAATCATCAGTTGCAATCCAAGTATAAACGGTCTTGTACGTCCACTCACAAATTCTATCAATTTCTTGCCAAGTCTCAGAAATTTCAACTTTTGGTGCACAATTATCTGACGCAGTCGGCATTCTAATCCCATGCAACGCAGAATGTAGTACGGTTGGAGAAGCAGCATTAGTTCCTGGAAGAGCAACATATGCACTATCAAGGCAATCATGGTGCCTATCAGCAGGAACATCGTAAAAAATAGGAGGATATAAATCTCTAACTTTAATAACAGACTTTTTGAGTAAGGTGTTACCACAATCGTCTTCAGCTTTCCATGTTCGAATTAAATCATAGTCATCACAAAGATGAATTGGCTCTGGCGTAAAATCACATACACCGTTAAGATGAGTAGCGTTTGCAACACTCCAATGCCCAAATGTTTGACCATTTTGACCATATGTAAATTTAGATTGTGTAACGGGTACCTTATAAGCTTCTTTCTGGACCTCACAAATTTGATCTTTAGTATAAAAGTAGCAACGCGTCCTTACATTCGGGTCGTTTGTATTTTGTGGAGTCCAAAGCTGGAAACCGAAACACTTCTGCTGACCGTTGCTATCTCGCTGAATAGTACATTGGATTTCGCATCCTTGCATCTGTCGATCGGCAGGTATATTTTGACCGCCTAGAGGTTCCTCGGATGCAAAGGCTGGCATATGTTGTGGGTCAATAGCATAATATCTGGGGACGGTTTTAAATCCTCTCAAGGTTGGTTGTAATGTACTAAAATCAACAGGGTTAGCTGTAGAAGAAGCAATATAACTGGGCCACTCTTGCTTTTCAGCGAACTCGACTGATACACTATCACAATTATCAGTTGCAAAAAGCAAAGTAGGTTCTGGAATATCATCACAAAGATAACTCTCGGTTTCCGCATAGGATGATATTTTCGGAGCTTCTGAATCAAACACGGAAATGGTAAAGGTATGCAGATCAACCAAATCATGTAAATCCACACAATGCCATGTAACAACAAGATCATATTCTTGTTCACATGTTCCCTCCAATGTCACAACCTCCTTGGTCAAAAACGGTACCCCGCAATTATCCTCACAGGTAGGTTCGGGAAGAGCATACACATACATTTCGTCACATGGGATCCTCTGATCGTACGGTTTTGGATGAATATGTGGTGGATCCAGGTCAACAACAGTCACCGTCCTTGATTTATTCGCTCTATTACCACAAACATCCCATGCAATCCACGTCTGAGTAAATTCCATGTTCTCGTAATTAAGAGTATATCCGATTGTTTCGTGATGAACCTCCACAACGTCTGAACATTCATCGGTAGCAGTAACAGTTGGAACAGGAACAGACTCGTCACACTCAATTTGAACGCGTGGGACATAATCACCGTCAAACACTGGTGGTGTTTTATCAACTATAGTGATAGTTTGATATGCATAAGCAGCATTATTACACTCATCAGTACAAACCCACGTACGGTAGATTTTCCAGTTATCATCACAAGACAACGGTATCTTTTTAGAAGAGAATTCAGCAATTATGGTACCGTCACACAAATCTGTACAATTCAACTTCTTTGTCCTCGGAAGATCGTGGTAAAATGTACAATTTACTGTTTGGTCGGGATCTGGTGTATCAGTGAACACGGGTGGGCCGTTATCACGGACGTAGACAGTTTGTTCCTTCTTTGCCTCGTTTCCACAAGAATCCTTTGCAGTCCAAACGCGCTCAATCGAATAATCATGGGGACAAGTTCCAGGAACAACCTTTTCTTTGATAAACGCATGTACATACTCATCACAATTATCCGTTACATCGGCAGGGCCAGCGTCGGTATGTTTGCAGATTTCTTTATCATTTGTATACGTCTGAGTAAAGTTAGGAGCCTTGTTATCAACAACGGTAATAATTTGTGTATCGGAGAGACTGTTGCCTGCGTGATCCGTGGCTGTCCAGGTACGCTTTACCTTGTATTCGCCTTTACATGTAATATCATATTTATCAAACGGGAACGGCCCATTGGGACCAGGAGTGATTGTAACGCTGGCGACGTCAACAATTGACTGCTGCAAAATTTCAGATATTTTTCTATATGCAGCATCCCAGAAACCTTTGTCTGTTAAGACAAGGTCATCACAATCATAATATCGATCACGGGGAACGTCTGGAATAATAGGAGGCACTGTATCGATAACCACGACAGTTTGATGACAATAAGCCTTATTTCCACAATCATCGGTAGCAGTCCATGTTCTGTACATTGTATACATTATTTCCTGTTGATATGCGGTTTCATTTGTAAATGTATATACAACAGGAACATGACCATAAACTTGACCATCAATAGCGGTAAGGGTGGGAGCAATAGGAACAACTGTAAGCTGAACAGTTATATCAGCTGGACAATAGGAGATTTCAGGACCAGCATGATCTTCAACTTCAATTGTTTGAGTATGACAAACTGTCAAATCACATTCGTCTTCGCAACACCACTTTCTAATAACTGTGAACTCTTGAGGACATGTCCCTGGAATTGTAATATTTGAGTAATTGGCCATGTACGTATCAGGCCTACAATTATCGGTACAAGTCAAATGGTAAAATCCTGGCATATTATGATTGTCAACTGTTACATCCAACGGAGAGCCATACATTAACGGCTTAGTTTGATCTACAACGGTAATAGTTTGATAAATGAAATCAGAATTACCACAATTATCTGTTGCAACCCACATACGAGCAAGTTTGTAGCCGCAATCGTCATCGTCAAAAACATGGAAGGTATAATCAACATCAACGTGAGTATCACAATCATCCCAAGCTTCAAGAGCTACATATTCATCAGGATCACATTCCTGGGTTTTGTCTGCTGGCCTAACAGGAAAGGTCGGCTTAGTCTGATCAACAATAGTTATAGTTTGTATCCACGACGCAGAATTACCGGTACAATCTCTGGCTACCCAACGACGAACAATGGTGTGCTCATCCTCGCAAGTACGGTTTCCTGCCTGCTCCCAATGATCAACTTGAAATTGTGTATTACTATATGGATCAATACTGACGACATGTTCCACGGCGGGGATTAATGCTGGACAATCGAGTCGTCGATCATGGGGTTTGGGGCTTAACGGAGGAGGAATCTTGTCAGCGACCACAATTGTTTGTTTCCATACAATAGTATTGCCACACCAATCAACAGCAGTGTATTCGTAAAACACTCGTTTCTCCAAAGGACAAGACCCAGGTATTTCAGAAGCAGTCCAGACAACGGAAAGGAGACCATCGCACTCATCTGTTGCATTTAAATCTGCAGGTCCATAATCATCCATATGATCAACAATTGTGTAAATTTCAGGCAATGGTCCCCAAACAGGAGGCGAAATATCAGACGAACTAATTCGCATGCATTTCTCAAGACCATAATTCCCAGACTTATCAACAGGTTGCCAGCAATATTCATGAACCCACTGATTGTGGCAATCGTATTCGCCAATATCCTTCATTGTCATAGTAGCTTTTGGGTTAGGGTCACAATCATCAACTATTGAGATATAAGTTGGTATCTGCTCAACTTCAGTACAATTGATTTCATAAGATTTTGGGATTTTCACAGAAGGTGGCGTAATATCATGAACAGTAAGAGACTGAGATATCATATATGAATTTCCACAATTATCTTTTGCGACCCACTCGCGAACAGTAGTGCCAGACTGGTTACCGTAATGACCAGGTAATTGATATTCAACATGATCCACTGTAACATTTGAATCACAATTGTCTACACCCGTAATTCTTCTTGGTACGATCGGAAGTCTGGTACCGCCTGGCGTACAAATCATATCTACGTCAATTGGATTAAAATTAATAAACGGCGGTGTATTATCAACAAAATCAACATTCTGTGACGCTGTGATAAAATTACCACAATCGTCCGCACATCGCCAAGTACGAACAACTCTCCATTCGTCATCACAACTACCATTCCTCTCGTGTTTATCCTTAGTAAGATGAAGCTTATAATCACAATCATCTTCACAAACAGCGGTTTTATATGGTGCGTGGTCCTCGCAATTGTATGTTACGTCTTCTGGGACATAAGTCCAACGAGGATCTCGTTCATCAAAAACAGTAATGGTATGAGACATTGAATATTCATTATCACACACATCCACGGTAGTCCAAGATCGAACAATGAAATAATCATGATCACATGTACCATCAATTCGATCTTCCTTATGGAAAATCTTGTTAGGACCACAATCATCGGTGGCAACGGGTTCAAAGACTGGAGGGACTTGATCACACTCAACGGTTACATCAGTTGGGTGGTAACCAAATACGGGTGCCTCGCGGTCGTACACTTTGATCGTTTGACAAACTTGTACAGTATGCCCAACACAATCTGAAGCTTTCCAACACTTAATTACAGTAACATTGTTTTCACACTCTTCAATTCTCATCGAGGGTGCAACCCGCAATATTGGAACAACACTGTGATAACCATAATCACTTGCCGTAGGTTCTGTGTAATGACCATCGATACCTTCCTCGCAATCAATTGTCGTGTCCTGGGGGGGATCATGGATTTCAGGAGGGCTTTGATCCTTTACATCAATGGTACGAGTCATTTCATTCGTGTTGCCACAATTATCAGTGACCCACCATGTGTGGAAAATCTTATACTCTGTTTCACAAGTCCCAGGCTGTGTAACAGAGGTCGGTATAACATCAACTGGGCCTGCACAAAAATCAATTGCATGAATCAAATCTTGGTGTTTAAGGGAGTAAGCTTCCCTGGTTCCAATTACCTTATACTTGACTGTCTGATACGGCACAGTTTCCCATTCAGGAGGAGTGGTATCTCTAATCCAAACTGTATACGTTTTTTGTGCAGTGTTTCCACAAGGATCTGTCGCTGTCATATGACGCAAGATGTGATAGGTTTCAGGACAACTACCTTCAACATGTACTCGCTCTTCATCTAACGTGGTCATATAATTATCAACGTTATCCGTGATAGTTATTTCCGGCAATATTTTAGGTTCTGGGCATTCAAAATGACTATCATACCCTTCATTATCAAACTTGGGTGGTGTAATATCATCACAATACAGACTTTGGTAACCCGATATTGTGTTACCACATACATCCTCTGCGTCCCAACGACGGATAACCATAAAATTATGAGGACAAGTTCCTGGATGCTGATCTTGAGAGCTAGTGACTTCAGCACCGTAAAAACAATTATCAGATGCTTTAACAACAGGCATAGGAAACGTAAGTACATTTTCGGTCGGTACATACTCGTTCCCTGGAATACCGAGAAGAGTAGGGGGGGAATCGTCGTATACACTAACCGTTTGATATTTTATATTGCTGTGACCGCAACAATCGTAAACACTCCACTTATTAATCATCTTGTAGGTGTGAGGACACACAATATCATATTTTTTAAGCATAACAAATTTTATATCTAAAACACAATCACAATTATCCATCGCCTTAACATCGACCTGACTAAAATCAAGATCATTATCACATGGAATAGTCATATCAGGTGGCACACCGATCAGATCAGGTGGTAACTCATCAGTGACATAAACAACTTGATTCATTGTCGCCTCGAGACCACAATCATCAGTAGCGATCCACTTTCTTCGGACTTCATAATTATAATCGCACACCTTATCATAACCTGTTCCAGGGATTATTTGCTCCGGAACAGTCGTTACCGAAGCATCTCCACAATCATCAGTAGCTTTAATAATAGGCGCTGGGAAATGTTTACAATATGATCTTAACGTTTCTGGAACCTTAAGAGAAAACTTTGGAATTTCAATATCGCGTACTACAATTTTCTTTTCTGTAGATGCTTTATTACCACATTCGTCCTGAACTTTCCAGACGTATGTCAACGTATAATTTCCATCACAGCCTTCTTTAGTTCGAGAAATTGTAGCCTCCAAAGGTTGCTCATATACAGCACAATTATCCACAGCTTCGACGACACAAGGAACAGGTACATCGTCACATGGGACAGTGCCATCGTAATCAGCTCCCTGAAGATCACTTAATCGAGGAGGCTCTTTATCTTGAATCCAAATATTCCACTTTTTCTCAGCATGATTACCACATTCGTCACGACTTTTATATTCATGGACAATGATATAATCAGTTGGACAAGTTCCTGGTTTTCGATATTCTGTATGTGTAACCTCGACATCGGTCATACAATTGTCAGTAGCAGTAGCTGTGATTTCCTGTGGTACCTCATCACAATCAACGGTTGTATCATCTGGAACCCCAAAAATGGAAGGTGGTTCATTATCAACAACTCTTACCGTCTGCTGGGCAACTACTGAATTGTAAGAATTGTCACCAGCGCTCCAAGTTCTAACAATTGTCCAACTATCAACACAGGACCCTTCAATGATATCTTCTTCTTCCTCTACTGTAACATCATCACAATTGTCGGTAGCCACAACAACGCAAGGGTTAACAGCCTCGTCACATTCAACTTGGGTATCCTTTGGAACTCCAATTAACTTGGGTTTCTCATTATCTCTGACAATAACTGTTTGTTTGTAGGTAGCCTTGTTGTCGCAATCATCAACAGCAACCCAAGTCCGAACAATTGAATAATCATGAGCTCCCTCGACACGTTCATCAGTTCTAGTAACATCGACATCATTATCACAATCGTCTTTAGCGACCAAATGAAGTGGAGCAGGGATATCATCACAAGGTGCGGTGACATCAGTTGGTCCATAGACACCCCCGAATGTGGGCGGTGTTGTATCAGTGCCAGTAACAATAGTTTCACAAGTTACAACCTGGTGACCAGCGCCATAAACAGTGAGTGTGACTACAAACTCAGTTTGACATACAGGACCATGGAAAGTGATATGAGGAGTCTCAGATTTGGTGGCACTAAACGAACAACCTGGGTAATCAGTTGACCATACCAGACGATCGTAAAATCTGCTTTTAGAAACCAAAGGAATGCGTACAGTGTTACCAACACATACACCAACATATTTCTTGGAACCACAATCACAAATGACAGTAGGAATCACTTCACATTTTGGACCATTAATTGTTCCAGTGGAATATTCCGGCCGGTAATTCTGGCTTCCATCAACAGCGTAACGGACAGTACCACTTTTAACCTTGCCTTGCACTCGGAGGGTGTATTTCCAAGTACTTCTGGGTCTGACATCATTGCCAAACAAAAAACCACGAATGTCAGTCAAAAGATGGGATCCTCGAAAATTCTTTGGGACAATTATTATTTCAGGACACGAAGGAACCTCTAACATAAAATTCTTCACTTCTGTCTGGATATAAGTTTTAATGGTATAGCTGAAATGAGTTTCATCTAAATGCTCTTTATACTCAATTGATGGAGTAATATCCCACCCAGCTTCCAACGGCGAAACCTGACTTGGGGACGCTAATATCAGGCTGCCCTCAAATAACAGCGCAAAAAATATTAAAACCTCAGCCATCACTACGTCAAGG
>Ga0138347_10296807_pt1 | contig 11043 bp, 1 predicted proteins | sample DeepDOM_S7_Trap__FD_200806 | JGI IMG/M metagenome (GOLD analysis project Ga0138347, IMG submission 200806) | Marine microbial communities from the Southern Atlantic ocean transect - DeepDOM_S7_Trap_metaT (Eukaryote Community Metatranscriptome)... | ecosystem: Environmental > Aquatic > Marine >... | reverse complement strand
GACATAGTATTTGACTAGTTCCTACTGATACAACTGATATTATACAAAGTTCCATTTTGTTAAAGAATAGTTTTGTTAAGCTTGAAGTAAAGCAGACTTAAAATCGTCAGTTCCAATTCCACCAATACAATGTCCAGCTGCGATGGCATCATAATATGAGTATGGATTCGTAGGAATCCATATAGTTTTCTTCACTATTTCAGAATTGGCACACCCATCCGTAATTGAAAACCAAACATAATAATATCGTCCTTGAACAGGTGTAGCATCCGCCTCGAGCTTCACATACAACCGATCGAGATCAGGAAAAAAAACACAATTTTCTGTGTCGTAAGAAGGGGCATTAGGCTGTGTATTATGCTGTGTACTATTGCAAGAAAGAATTTGAGGATCAGGTGGAAATTCATCACAATTGTCGACTACTTCGATCATATTTTTGACTTTGTAAACGGCGTACTGCATACTAGTACCATAATCATTTACTGGATAGCAAAGCATATCGCAGTTGACACAAGAGGGTGCTGTAGAATCAACTACATCAATAACCCTAGTACAAGAGTCCTTATTACCGCATTTATCTGTTGCCTCCCAAGTCCAAGTTATTTCATCTTCACATTGCTGAAATTCGAATTCACTTTCACCTGCGACTACATGTGGCTTTTCATCACAATCATCTTTGACCAAAGGATCTGGCGAAGACATTACACGGTCACATTCAAGGTAACCATACGAATCTACAAAATCTTCATCACAGAAATCATCGCAAAAAAGTGGTGGTTGAGTGTCTTCGACAGAAACGTATTGGCTCCACTCTTGCTTATTTCCACATGTATCTGTTGCTTCCCAAGTCCTAATAACAAGATAATTGTGCTTGCAAGTTCCAGGTTTAACAATTTCTAAAAGCTTAACTTCTTCACCACTTAAATCACAATTGTCTACTGCATCAACTACAGGTATTGTGAGACTATCACATTCACATTCTACGGTTATATCTTCAGGATATCTAGTGAAAACAGGAGCATCTCCATCTACAACAGTTACAGTTTGAAACACTTCGGCAGAATTATAAGCACAGTCCGTTCCAGTCCATGACCTGATTAATTCATATTCTTGAGGACACGTACCCAAAACAGTTTCCTCGTTGTAATTCACAGATACATCGTAACTATTGTCTCCCAACACCTTCACGTCACAAGGGACAGGAACACTGTCACATTCAACGGTAATGTCCTCGGGATCTTCCAACTGCGGTACTGCGGTATATACCATTTCAATGGTTTGTTGATACTGATCTGTGTTTCCACAATCATCATGAATATTCCAACTGCGAATACGATAGTACATATATTCACAATCGTATCCCAAGGGAACAGTTACCTCCTCAAATTTAATAGACGGATAAGCACAATTATCATGAGCATCAAACGCATAGGGATCTTCAAGTGAGGTCTTCCGAGAATAAATGTCTTCGGTATCAATGGTTTCATCCTCAGGAGCATTCCTTCCAAAGTACGGAGGGATAGAATCTAGAACTTTAACAGTTTGTACATGGGAGACAGGATTTCCTTCACAATCTACTGCTCTCCACGTACGAATAAGAGTGTACTCATCAGCACATGTACCGTCCTTTTTCTCTTCGGTAAATTTCACGAATACATCATAGTCACAATCATCAGCTGCCGAAACAGAACCTGGCCACGTCGATGCGATTTGATCGCACTGAACCGTAGCATCAGAAGAATATATTGACAACACAGGAGGAGACGTATCAACAATTGCTACAGACTGTGCCAACCAATCTGTGTTTCCGCAAATATCCGTAGCTGTCCATTTTCGATTTTCAACATAAACACTCTTGCAGTCATTTTGTATCCTTGAGTGAGTATATTCAACATCAAGAGCGTAATCACAGTTATCGTTCGCTGTTACTACTGGGACCGGTGCTACATCAGGACATTCAATAGTCGTATCACCTGTGTAACCTTCCAATTTCGGAGGTGTAAGATCATAGTAATTTACAGTTTGAGTCAGAACGTCATAACCTCCAGCAGCATCATTTGTAGACCATTCCCTATATTCTGTATGATCGTGCACACATGTTCCAGTGTCAATGCTACTGTTGTACTTAATTTCTAGATGCTCATAACAGTTATCATGTACAGTGACAGGTGGTAAAGGGGGATATATTGCGCATTCGATAGAGATAGATTCGCAGACAGTCATTCCAGCACAGTAAAGTTCTGGGGGCCTAGTATCTTGAATTGTCAACGTATAGCAACCATCAACTCTATTACCACAAAGATCTGCAATCCACCAACACCTAATAATTTCATACTCTTGTCCAGAATACCCATCCCTTGTCGAACTTTCATCGAAATGAGGAGTAGGATATCCACAATCATCATTTGATTGAACACTAGGAATATCAGGTATTTCATCGCATTCAACAGTTCTGTCCCCTGGAATGCCAGTAAGAACGGGAGATGCTTGATCTTCAACATAGGTCGTGTGATCACTATGATAGACATATCCACAGTTGTCTGTAGCAGTAAACGTAGTAATAACAGAATGTTCATCTTCACAAGTTCCTGATTTAGTTTCTGTCGATGACTCGAGTGACACTAATCCACAATTATCTGCAGCAACAGCATTTATGTGCGGTATTTGAACAGTATTACATGGAATAGTCAAATCTCCAGGAACACTAATTGTGGGTGGTTGATTATCGGTAACAGTTACTGTCTGCGTCCTAACTGTGTCGTGCCCACATGTATCTAATGCTACCCATGTTCGATAAACACTGTAATACATTCCTGTTGTAACACAATCATACTCCTGAGTACTTTCAGAGAATTTAAGTATGACATCACCACAGTCATCACTAGCAGTAACTCCAGCGTCAATATATTCCGTCTCACATTCAGCAGTGGAACTTTCAGGAACATGGAATATACTAGGAGGCGTAGTGTCTAAATACGTGACAGTAACAGACTCGGTTGCTTTATTCCCACAATCATCTGAAGCCACCCAAGTGACTATATGAAGCTTACTCTGGAAACAACCAAGAGTGACAGAGTTAATAGTGCTACTAACGTGGGAATTTCCACAATCGTCAGCAACACTAGGTTCAGGGACAACATATGTATGTGCACAATCAACCGTGGCATCTTCAGGAAGACCGCTAATAGTAGGTGGTAATGTATCGGTGATATGCATAATCTGACTAGCACTTACACCATTGCCACATTCATCAGTACAGGTCCATACGTAAGTTGACTGATAGTTACAAGTGGTGCCTAGATCTTTTTTAGTCTTAACTACAGTGACTTCACTACAATCATCAGTACATGACGGATAGGAGGGAGGCACCATATCCTTGGTACATTCTATGTCTTCTTCAGAGGCAACATATGCCATACTAGGAGCGGTGCTGTCAGATTTCGTGATTGTCATGTATGCATTTGCCTCATGCCCACATGAATCGGTAGCGACCCAACGAATATAATATATGATATTACTTTGGCATTGTCCTTGAATAGATTCGAATGACTCCTCAATTTTAGGTCTTGAATCGCAGTTATCGACAACAGTGGGAGGATTAACACCATGTTGTGAAGATTCAAATACCGAAGAATTGGAAGGTTGATAGCTAGATTGGGTGCAATCATAAGTTATATCATCAGGGATATAGGTGAATTCAGGTCTCACATCATCATACACAGTAAAGACGTGGGACTTCTGAACTTCATTACCGCAGACATCGGCACTTTTCCAGGTACGAGTAACCACAAAATCATCACATAAATGATACGGTGTAGGTGTGAACTCAAAGTCCACAACCTTGAGGTTTTCAGGGAAATTAGGGTTTTTTATTAACCACAGACCAATTCCATCAAGAGTAATTGGCGACTGCGTGACAGGAACTTTGTATGCTTCTTGGATAATCTCTTGACCTGCTTTCAAGTTATACAAGTAGCAATACCGGCGCTGTCCTGCAACGGGAGCATAGACTTGAGCAATAACACAATCTTCATCCATAAAACATCTCCATTTGCAATTGTCCATTAGTTGATTAATTACAGAACCCCCACGCACTTCGAGCATTTTGTAAGGTCTGATTATATCAATAGGTATAGGGAAATATAAAAACACCTGCCCCTCAGAATAATAACTGTAGTAAGTACTTGGGTCTTGTGGAGTGATAATACTAAAATTTGGAGGGTCAGCAAAAGACTGTTGCACATAATTTGGATACTCTTTCGTTTCATCAAATTCGACTGTAACGGTGTCACAATTATCATATGCATTCCCCTTAAGTGCTGGAGGAACAGGTTCAACACATGGAATTCTTTGCCGGATATTCTTGATATCTATAGTAGGAGGAGTATCATCAACAACGGTTAAGGTCATATCATAGAAATTTTTCAAATCGTGTAAATCCGTGCAAGTCCAGTTAACAATAACATCATACTCATTCTCGCAGGATCCTTCTTTGGTGAACAAGGTTCTTTGAATTGTAGGGACTCCACAATTGTCCAAACAATGCGGTTCTGGAAGTTCATAATTATAATATTGATCACACGGTATTGTCTGATCTGGCGCTTTCACATCAATTTTGGGAAGATGCGTGTCTTCAATAAAAACCCGTCGTGTCTTATTCTTTCGATTTCCACAATTGTCCACCGCAATCCATAACTGTTCAAATTGCATCGTAGAATAATCTGTAGTGTACCCCAAATTCTCATGATGGATCGATACATATTTGGCACAATCATCAGTAGCACTTACTTCAATTACGGGTGCAACTTCATCACACTCAATAGTGATATCAGGAAAGGTAATATATTGAAAAACAGGTGACGTACGATCTTCAAGAGTGATGGTCTGCGTCCTAAGAACTTCACCATAGCAAGAATCTTTACAAGACCATGACCTGACAATTAACCAAGAATCCTCACAAGTATATGGATGTTTCTCTGAACTATAAGTAGCAGGATAATCACCAAGGCAATTATCATGACATTGCAAAGTTTCAGGTATTGGAAGTGAAAGATAACTGGTGCACTCTAATGTCATATCAGACTGAGGATTATCGACTGTTGGATCCTTGTCATCGGTTACGAACACAGTTTGATGAAGACTTGCCTTGTTTCCACAAAGATCTTGAACATTCCATGTACGAATAAGTTCGTATTCCTCAGGACAATATCCGGGGTTAATATTTTCATGAAAAAGAGGATAAACTTCATCGCAGTTGTCAGAGACACTAACTGCTGGCTCTGGATGGTGCGTACATTCAGCATTGATTGTAGTATTAATAGGTTTAAAAACAGGAGGATGATCATCAAAAACTGTAATAACTTGGGTATCAGATAAACTATTCCCGGCGTGATCAGTCGCGGTCCATGTTCGTTTCACAGTGTAATCATTTCTGCAAGTTCCGGGAATCCTCTCCATGGGGTATGGTCCATGGGCACCAGGGGTTATTTGAACAGTTCCAACGTCAACAACAGATTCTATAAGTTTTAGACTGATTTTTTTATATTCTTCCTCCCAATTAACAATGATAGGATCTTTACAATCTACATGAGCATCACGTGGAACATCAGGAATTATAGGAGGAACTGTGTCAATAACAGATATAGTTTGTTCACAAACAACTTCATTAAAACATTCATCTACAGCTCGCCAAGTTCTGTAAATAATGCTTTGTAATTCACCAATATATTCAGTAGATTCCTCTGAGGTATATTGAACTTGAACTTCATCATAGACTTGCCCATCAACAGCTGTCAAAGTCGGAGGAGCAGGTACTAAACCTAGTTGAACAGTCATATCTGAAGGACAGTAATTAAATGAGGGAGGCTCAACATCTTGAACAGAAATGACACGACTGACAGTTGTTTCATGTCCGCAATTATCAGTACACACCCATGTCTGTGTGGTTTCCCATGCATGTTCACAAGAACCAGGCAATTTAGGATCTGAAAAACTGGCTATCCAAAGGTCAGATTGACATGCATCCGAACAGCTTAATTCATATCCACCACTAGGAACATTATGGTTATCCACAGTGGTATCACGGGGTTGTCCATATAGTTCGGGAGGATTTCTATCCAAGATAGTGACAAGTTGATATACAGTGTCGGAATTACCACATGAATCTGTAGCTACCCAAGTTCTTTGTATAGTCCGATTAACACAATCCTGCAAAGTTTGATCTTCAGTAAATTCAACGTTCACATAGAGATCACATTCATCGGTAGCTTCAAGGACAGTGTAATCATCTGGGGCACATTCAAAAGTTTTGTCCCGGGGTGAAGGAAGTACGGGAGGAATATTATCTAAAATACTCAAAGTCTGTATATGCTCCAAGTAGTTGGCTGCACAATCCCTAGTGATCCATTGACGAATGAGAATTTTTTCATTCTCACATGTTCCAGGTTCCTCTCTTTCAGTGAAAACAACAGGATACGATTCATAGGCGTAATGATCATTGTTAAAAACTTCGGGTGGGGAAGGAAATTCAGCAGGACAATTTATCGTTGTATGCGTTGGTAAAGGCGACATTGTCGGAGGAATATCATCATATGTAACAACAGTTTGAATGAAGATGGCCCCATTACCACAACGATCGGTAGCAGTATAACTGTAAATCGCCGTTTGTTCAAGAGGACAATCCCCTTCAATTACAACATCAGTTCGCACAACTTTTGGGGTTTCATCGCAAATATCATAAGCTGTCAAAACCTCTGGTGGAGAACTCTCTGTATACGATACTTTCACATAGGTTTCAGGAAGCGGCAAATTCCAAGATGGAGGAGTAGAATCATCTACAGTTATTCTGCTTGTTCGTGTAATACCACAGTTGCCAGACTTATCACAAGGAGTCCATGCAAATTCAAGGGTGTACTTATCATGACAATCAGAGTACGGGCTCGTCTTTTGCATATCTACAACGGGATTGTCATCACAGTTGTCTTTAACCTGTGTATAGTTAGGAAAAGAGTAATCCTCAGTACAATCATACGCCTTGGACATGGGAACGTCCACTGATGGGGGCATATCATCATAAACCACAATTGTTTGCTGCATATCAACCGTATTGCCGCAACTATCAGTAGCAGTCCAAATACGAATATTCTCCGAAGATTGAAAACCGTAATTCCCTGGTTTTATGAATTCATCAAAAGTAATTTTCGCCTGGCGATCACAATTGTCTAAAGCTCTGATTTGCGGTACTGAAGGTATGACACTTGTCTTCCTGCAAGGAAGAGATAGATCAACTGGTTCATAATTGAACGTTGGGGGTTCATTATCTTCAAAGCTAATACTTTGGACTGCCTCTGCCTGATTACCACAGTTGTCTGAGCAGATCCACTTGCGTACAGTCATGGAATTTTCCTGACAAGTTCCATCAACATCATGTCTACTCCTAGAAACATCTAACTTATAATCGCAATTATCGACACAAGTTGCAGCAACATATCGAGAATAGGTGCCACATGGCAATAGTTCATCAGAAGGAACATAATCAAACGTGGGGTTAGTCTCATCAACTACAGTAACAGTTTGAGTATATATCCTGGTAAGATCACATATATCGGTGGCTTTCCACATCCTAATGATGACATAATTGTCTTCACACGTTCCACTTTCTCTAGTCTCCTCAGGTACTACAACTACTGAACTACAATCATCAGTGGCTGTAACAACAGTTTGTGGTGTAACAGACTCACAATTAATTGTGGTATGCGGCGGAAGGTACCCAAATGTAGGTGGAGTTGTGTCCCTCACGGTAATTGTCTGGCACTCTTTATCCACATGACCAACACAATCAGTGACACTCCAACATTTAACAGCAGTAAAGTTGCTCTCACAAAGTTGACCACTAAGTAGTTGAAGTCGAACTGTAATGTCTAGTTCCCCAGCGTAGCCATAATCTACAGCTGTAGGAGCTATGTAAGTAATTGCATAATCATCAGCACAGTCCAGAGTAGTATCAGGAGGAATCCCTACGAGCTCAGGTGGTGACATATCTTGAACATCGGTTGTTCGTGAAGTGAATATAAAATTACCACAATGATCCGTAGCGGTGTATCTTCGAGAAACAATGTACTCCGTTTCACATGTACCTGCATTGGTAACAGAATCAACTTGCACTAGTATTTCTCCAGCACATAAATCAGAAGCTTTCACATCATCTACGCAAAGACCAGAATAAGCTTCTTTTGTATCTATAACTGTGTAAAATTCACTTTGACATGGTAAATTATCCCATTGAGGAGGTGTGGTATCCCAGATTTCCACTGTATATGTTTTCTCCGCAATATTCCCACAAGGATCAGTAGCTGTGAAGTGTCGAAATATTTTGTAAGAATCTTGGCAAGAACCTTCTTCTATTTCTTTAACTTCTTGAAGGGTAACGAGGTACTCACCAACATTATCTGTTGCGTGGACAACTGGTAAAGGCAATTCTGGACATTCAAATGCACTATTATAATTTTGCTCTTCAAACTCTGGTGGAGTGTTATCATTACACCGGATTGTGGAACGCGAAACTGCTTTATTTCCACAGTCATCAACAGCATTCCACGTTTTAATAATAATATAATTATGCTCACAACTTCCTGGCTTTGTGACTTCAGTAAACTGCACTGTAACCATTCGATCGCAGGCATCTTCAGCCGTAACGGAAGGACTTGGGATACTACCGAGTCGATGAATTTCAACATACCTACTTCCTGGAACACCAATGATTCTGGGTGGCGTGTCATCATAGACGCTGACAGTCTGCAAATGATCGACGTCATGACCGCAACAATCTGAGACAGACCATCTGTTAACTCTTTTGTATGTATGATCGCAAAGAACATCATATCGTTGAAGACTCCCTGTAAATTCTACTTCGTTCACACAGCAATCATCAATCGCTGTCACTCTAATATTTTGAAAGTCTAACTCACTGTCACATGACATTGTCATATCAGGAGGAGAACCAACAAGAACAGGAGGACCTCCATCAGAGACTCTAACAGTTTGGGAGACAGTAGTGTTCAATCCACATTCGTCACTAGCTGTCCACTCTCTGTACAATTCATAATTGAAGTCACAAATATTTCCATATTGGCTCAGATTCTTTTTATATTCATCCGGGCCAGATATTGTTACTAATCCACAATTATCTACAGCATCAAGAATAGGGGCAGAGGCATGTTTGCATGTTGCTTTTAGTTCACGTGGTATCTTCGTGGTAAACTTAGGTGGAGTACTATCAGAAACATGATATATCTTCGTTACTTCCGCATAATTTCCGCAATCATCAACAACAGACCATTTGTAATGGCGATCAAATGTCCCACTACATTCCATATTCTCTGGCTTTATCTCCGGTTCAATAGAAGTAGAATAAGTTGCACAATTATCAGTTGCCTCAACTACACATGGAACTGGAATGTCATCACATTCCACATTAAGAGACTGAATATTGATTTCACTTAATTTAGGTTTCGTCTCATCTTTCACGACGACATTCCACGTAGCTTCCGCATGATTACCACATTCATCAACGGCATAGTACTTGCGTTGTAGAGTGTAATGGAAAACACATGTGCCAGGAGATCGACTTTCTTGCCTTGTGACAGCAACATAATCTTGACAATTATCATGTGCTGTAGGTTGAATGTCGTCTGGAACATTATTACATTCAACTGTTGTAGAGTCTGGTATACCAACAATTTCGGGTTTAGAAACATCCACAACTTCTACAGTTTGAAACGCCCTCACACCATTGTGAGAGCTATCTTCAGCGAACCAGGAACGCACAATTGTCCAACTATCAACGCAGGAACCTTCAAAAATTTCTTGAGATGCGTCCACTGTGACATCATCACAATTATCAACAGCGGTAACAATACAGGGCTCTACATCAACAGCACAATCAAACTTCGCATCGGGTGGAACACCAATTAACCTTGGAGGTTCTTTATCAGCAACAACAACAACCTGCTCATACGTAGCTTTATTATCGCAATCATCTTCAGCAATCCATTTGCGAAATATTCTATACTCCCCATATTCAACTTCTTCTTCGGTTTCGTGAAAATTAACAGCAACATCATTATCACAATCATCTTTAGCAACAATATGAAGAGGCGAAGGAATGTCATCGCAAGACGAAGTAATATCTTGAGGACCATAAACACCACCAAAAGTCGGAGGATTATTATCAGTAGCAGTCACTATAGTGCTACAAGTCTCGTATTGATGATTTGGACCCCAAACTTCAAGCTTCAATTCAAACTCCGTTTGACATATAGGACCATGAAAAGTGATAAATGGCGTAGCAGTATCAACTTGGCTGAAAGAACAACCCGGATAGCCAGTGGACCACTTGAGTCTCGTGTAGTACTTACTCTTCGAAGTCAATGAAACCCTAACAGTATCACCAACACATTTTCCCACGTAATGAGGCTGTCCAATATCACATACGACTTTCGGAATAGTCTGACATTTTGGGCCAAGAACCCGTCCCCTAGAATATTCATGATGAATGTTCTCTGCATGAATTCCAGAAAATCTTGTTCCTTCAATTGAGTAGTCTATCTCCCCAGAATCTATCATACCTTGCAAAACGACAGTGTACGTCCAGGATCTCCCTGGATTAACATCATTAGCATACATCAATCCCCGTAACCCAGAGACAGGATCACGACGATATGGAACACTTGATAGAGTAACAATTTCGGGACATGACGGAATACCAGCAGTAAAACTTTGCACTTTGCCATTATTGTAGGCAGAAATACGATAACTAAATATTGTTCGATCTTGTGCTGCATTATATTCTCGATTGGAATATATTTCCCATGCTGCATTCGAAATATCCATTGTAGTTACTTGACCTGTCACAGTCCAAAATTGGAAAAAACTACTGAAAAGCACAATTAATAACGACATCCTCATCACAAACCAGTTTTTTCAATGAACAATTATTTCACTGAAGTTTAATGCAATTCCCGTTTGTATCTCAACGGATATAAT
>Ga0138347_11128802_pt1 | contig 11575 bp, 2 predicted proteins | sample DeepDOM_S7_Trap__FD_200806 | JGI IMG/M metagenome (GOLD analysis project Ga0138347, IMG submission 200806) | Marine microbial communities from the Southern Atlantic ocean transect - DeepDOM_S7_Trap_metaT (Eukaryote Community Metatranscriptome)... | ecosystem: Environmental > Aquatic > Marine >... | reverse complement strand
TTTCAAAGTATTATGGATGGTTTAAAACGATTACTTATGCTATTAACGCTGCAGATTAATATAAATGCACAAATTGTTATCTGGTGATGAAGGTTTTTTTATTGGCATTGCTGCCTCTCGTATTGTGTAAGTGTCCTGGATCGCCTGCTGCGATGCATGCTATGTGCAATATGACAGTTGATATTCATGGTGGTTCATGCGCACAAGTCAAGGCTGAGGTGTTAGCCCGCGTTGCTGGAGATGGTGGATGGTATGATCCACATAATCGAGGAGTATACACATTATTGAGTGATACAGATGAATTCACGGAGATTAAACGTCTCACTGGCGATAAAAAGTACACGGATAAAATGGATTTCGAGTTCACTAATTCCAAAAATGCTAGTTGTCTAGTGATAGCTTGTTCGGAGAGTCAAGTCACAAGCATGCTTGATTTTAGTACCAATTATTGTAACCTACATGATCTGTATTGCGGCACTGCCGTTGGTTGCAAAGTTGTTAAAGGTGATTTTACTTTTTCTGAACAGCAAACTAAATGTACACAGAGCGTTGCAAAGGATTGTTTAAAAGCATAATTACAAAGAGTGTTACAAGAGAGAGTCAATTCGAAAAGCAAATATGGGACCAGATGTTGCTCACGAATTAATAAGAAATGAATTAATATCTGGTTTGAAAGATTTGAAATTAAAATCTGTTTTAAAAATTGATTCCAAGATAAATGAAGTAGAAGAGGTAATTGCAAAATTACAAAATAGTAAAGACTCAAAAGCAGGAAATAAGCGACTTAAATTGTCGACAGATATGTTGAAAAAGTTAAAGCGTTTGCAAGAATTAGCTCGAATTATCCAAGCAAACAATACTGCTAATAATGAAGGAACCAAAGAACTTCCGAATGATGAAACAAGTTTGTCTACGAAAAAAGGAACCAAAGAACTTCCGAATGATGAAAAACGTTTGTCTACGAAATCATGCCAAATTCAAGAGAGGGAGAGTCGATATCAGTTAAATCAAGCGAAAGAAATTACACAAGATAATGGTTTAAAAGAAGTGCATTCAAAATCGAAAGCAGAAGTTTCAGAATCGCTCGTGAATGAATTGTCCTCCAGTAATAGAAAAAAAATTGATGATCCTAAATTTATTGATATTAATAAGGACAATCAGTTTGTATCACAAAATCAAATTAAAGAGAAAGAAATTGAAGAGACAAATGTGTTAAAATTTGAAAGTGAAAAAAGAACAGATCAGGAAAATTCGAAAGAAGTTATGAAGAAGTTTCTATGTCAATTGGAAGAATTGGGTTTCAATGATGTATCAGAGCTGAATGATCAAATAGAATATTACCAAGAAGATATTGACAAGCTTCAAAATCGGAATCAGTCAAAAGCAGTACAAAAGGCCATCAAAACAAAAATGAGAGAGTTGACAAAATTGAAAGATTTGCATCAATTATACAAAACAGAACAAGAATCTCAGAAAGAGCTTATGCAGAATGAATTTCTCAATCAATTAGCAGAATTGGGTTTTGATAATGTTTCAGAGCTGAGTGATCAAATAGAATATTACCAACAAGTTATTGAAAAGCTTGAAAATCGACATCAGTCAAATGCAGTGCAAAAGGCAATTAAACAAAAAAGGATAGAATTGACCAAATTGAAAGATGTACAGAAGTTATACAAAACATTAGACCATAAAGATCAGGAAAGCCCACTTCGATCTCAGGAAACATCGAAAGTTATACGAACTGAATTTCTCCGTCAATTGGACGAATTGGGAATCAAAGATGTATCAGAATTGAATTATGAAATCAATTTTTGCCAAGAAGAAATTAAAAAGTTTGAAAATCGACATCAGTCAAAGGCAGTGCAGAAGGCAATTAAACAACAAAGGATAGAGTTGACCAAATTAAAAGATGTACAGAAATTATACGAAACAGTAGAACATGAAGATCAGGAAAGTTCACGAAAATCTCTTTTAGAGAAATTAACAGCCGAATTAAAACATTTAGATCTCGAAGATGTTTCCGAAGTTCCAAGTCAGATAGAAGAGATTAAATCGTTGATTGCTGATTTGGAAAAGGTGAAGCAGACTAAAAGACGTCTAGAAAGTATCAAAAATTACAAGGGAGAGTTACAAAAATTGGAATCAGTATGTTCATTATCCAAGAGAATCCAGGATTTGGAAGCAAAGGGTAGGAAAAAAAAATTGTGTGAACAGTTGGAGGCTTTAGGAATCACTATGGAGGAACTTCCAGAAGAAATAGATGTTGAACAAAATGCTGTCTGTTTGTTTGAGAAAAAAATACAAACAAAGAAAACAGTTGCCCGACTTCAAAATCATCGAGCCTCTTTGAAGAATTTAACAAATTTATTAATCGAAGCGAAACAGCTTCAATTATTTGAAAGTAAAGAGGAAAAACTAAATAAATCTAATACTTTTTGTATTAATAAAAAAAACATGCCAATTAAAAAAAAAAAAGCACAGCAACAAGAACATCAGCAACAGCAACAGAAAGAAGATCAACAACAGATAGAGCAACAACAGGAAGAAAAGGTATCTGATCATGATGAAAAAAAAAGTTTTGCAATTCGTTCTTTATATGAAACATTTCAAATGCCTTCGTGTTTTGAGCGTTGTCTTATTAGATTACTTAGTTATGTGTCTTTAAAAAGTAACGAGGTTGAAGAATATGCATTTGATTCGAAAGTGATTATTATTGATGAGGTCTTAATGCAGACGGAGTTTAAGTCAGCTGTCGAATATCAAAAATTAGAAAAAGTTATTCTGCAACGTACATCGCAGGTTGAATTTAATCTTATTCCATCAAATATTGTTGACAAAAATTTATCTTCGATCGAAATATGCATAGCCAAAATATTAAAAGAAGTTCGTCCATTCGATATACAATTGATGCATTCATTAGTGAAAGAAGCTGAAAAAGCAGTAGAACGTGTGCGCGGCAGAGAAGTTCTTTTGCTTTTAGGTTTTACTGGGGCAGGAAAATCTACTACTATCCATTATTTAGCGGGTTCAACGATGGAACTTGTGAAGCAAGATCAATTTCCGCCTTATATTGCTCCACAGAAGATCACGAATCCAGCATTGAAGGCAGTGGAAGTGAAACCCAGTGCAAAATCTGTGACACGGTTTGTAACAGCAGTGCCTATGAAAACCGACGAAGGTTTCATCGTATTATGTGATTCTCCAGGATTTGATGATACTAAAGGTCCTGAAGTCGATTTAGCTAACAGTATCGGTCTCGTGAAAGCAATAAGGGAATGTAAAAGCGTGAAACCTTTGATTTTGATTAGTAATAAAAGTTCGGGAGACAGAGGTCAAGGAATCAAGAAATTAGCACACACTTTAGTAGATATGATACCTAACGTGAAAGATTATATGCGTGCCTTTTCATACGGATTTACCAAATATCCTGACGGTGCTGAGGATTTCATTCATGGACAGCTTCGTAATATATTGAAAGAAATGACATCGATTGAAAAGGATGATGATGCTTTTCGTTTGTTTCTTAAGGATATGGTAAAAAAAACAGAGCGAAAAATACATTTGATTGATCCATTAGATGGTAATCCTTCGAAAATACTTTCCAGCTTAATGGAACAACGATCGATAAAATCTCCAAAATACGTATTTCAAACTTTCTTAACTGAACGGACTAGGGAGAAGCTCCAGCAACAAGTATTGAAAATCCAATCGTCTATGTTGTTAGGATTAAACCTTTCGAATTTTGAGCTAGTTATGTACAGATTGAACCAGTTGAAAATGTTGATCAAAGAGATCGGCCAAGAATCAATACAAATTATATATAATCAATGTGTTAATCAGGCAGTTAAGGCTATTAATGCAATGTTTGATAATTTTGTAACAAATATTGATAATTGTTTAAAGGATCGAAATATTCTCACCGATGAAGCATTATCTGAATATCGTTTGGGGATCCAAAAAATCAAGTCAACGGAAATATTGAGGCGGGAACATCTTAAAGAACAGTCTGTTCACAGTGATGCTCTTAGACAAAATATCATCAATAAAACAAAAAAATTATTAAATGGCTTAACGAAGATGAAATTAGCCAATTTGTTTATTAAAGTTCATTTAGATAAGATTGCTCATTTAGTTCGTAGCTTTCCGGAGATAGAAATATTAGCTCAATCCTACCAAGAGACAATCAGTTTATTAACGTTGAGATTCAAAGAAAATGTGGTGTCTGTCAAGCAGTCTATTCAGAATGCTGATTTTGATCAAGTTGTGGAAGGAATGACAGTGGTAAAACATGTTCAAGAATATTTGGCAGTCCATATAAGGTCATCTGAAGATATCTGTATTGAAAATGCACAAGCAAGCAATCATTTGATTAAAGAATCCCCTGATGTTCTTACATTGTATGACTCTCTACAAAGAGAATTGATCACATATTTGCAAAGTTTAACAGTCTCATTTGATTCAAATTTTGAAAAAAGTGGTTTAAGTGTTGAAGTGATTAATTCCTTAGATAAAGTCTTGTCTATTTTAGCCTCAGCAAGGCAGACAGTATCGCTTGAGAAGCATATCGAAATTAATAAAGTTGACAGCATTTACGAGGGCTTATTGAAACAAGTTGTCTTGTATTTTCAAGGTTTAAAAAAGAAAGTAGAGGAAGTTCTAGTTTCTGATACCAGTGGATTGTTGAGTTTAAAAACATGCATTCAAGAGATGAAAGCCATTAGAAAGATTCCAGTCATTGAATCAAGGACAAATCGATATTATTACGCTTCGGTTGAACAATTGTGTGGTTTTCTCAATGATAAAAGACGGGATGCAAATCAAATGCTAACTAATATGTCTAATACATCTCGATCAAGTGGGAAAATGGTATATGAGAAGTTAGAGTGTTATTTGTCGGTTTTAAAGGATTCTGTCTGGGTCGAAGAAATTCGCCCAGGATTGTGTTCTGGAATTATCAAAGAGATATGCTGTGCAGTAAACCGGCATGGTGAGAGCATAAAATCTTATTTGATTGCACAGAATCTTGGTCTTTCACATGGTCATCAATTAGAAAGGTTATACAAGGAAACGGTATTGGAGATAGATTTATTATATTCTACTTTTAAAAATTATTCTACAGAATTGGAAATTCTTTCCCAAGATGTTCGTAAATCTTTTGAAAAAAGTCTGATTGGAGTTTTTAACATCATTCAAGATATGGCAACAAATTATGTTGATTCGGATGGAGAAATTTCATCTGAACAATCCGATGGTATTGTTTCTCCTGGAGCTAAGGTTGTTCCGCCGAACGGAATCTCACGTACACGACTGATTCACCAGAATATCGATCGGTTAGGTGATTCATCAGAAATACAACAAGCTTTCGTTTATCTAGGTATTTGTCAAAAAATACCATTAGTCAAGGATGAAGCTAATAGATTGGAGAGAAGATTACGTAAGCGTGTTAAGGATTATGCTTGTCACATAGATTCCCAAATGAATGAGTGTGTTAATTTTCTAGAATCTGTGGAGATGTATTCTGAAAAAGAAAAAATATTCCGCATGGCGAGATTGTTGTTGATTCGGATGAAGGAGTTAGATTGTGTTAAAAGAGAGTCACCGCAGTTGTTTAAATATTTTAACAGTCAAATTGGCGTAGATATAGTAGACCAATGGTTAGAAATATTGTCGGACAGTTTCTATGAAGAATTATATGAAACTATTCGGGATACGAGTACGGGCGATGATTTGAAAAAATTGCAAGTCAAAATCTTAGTATTAAAATCATTGATCTGTTTAGATCCATTACTAAAGCAAACAAAATATACAGATCTTTATCAGCAGTATCGTGATCATGTTAAGGGAGGTGTCCACGGTATTGAAAAACGTCTCATGAAAATGATTGAAGACCAAAGGTATGAGGGTGTTAATGGTGAAATGTCAAAGTTAAAAGAATTGGCTGAAAGTCATCAACATGCTGTTGGTGAATATTCATTGAAGCAAGCAAAAAATTACCTTCAAACATCAGTTGAAGAAATGTTAGAAGAGAGTTTAACCAAAGTCACGTTAATGTCAAAAAATATTGAAATTGATCAAATACAATCTATTAATTCAGACCTCAGAAAAATTCGGGAAATTTCGCGTCTACTTTATATTGAACGAGCTGCCGTTGACCAAGCAAAAGATACTGAAAAACAAATTAAAGAATTGTTATCGGATAAATTGTGTGAATTTATCCACACAGTTGATGCTTCAATCGGCACTAGTGATTTTTATGAGGCAGGTGTCAAAATGGAATATGTGAGCAAAGTACAGCGATTGTTGGGCAAGTTTTGTCCACCAGAGGTCTCGAAAAGAACTATTGTTTTGAATGATAGTTTGGTCAATCGGTTGAATAAAATTGTCGGCAGGTATTCTCGCATGAGAATTGATGCATATGTATTTGATCCGCCAAAGGAAATATTTGAAAGATTTAAGCATGTGTCTGCTGAGCGACCTGAATATGACAGAGCCAGAGCAGAAATCCGTGAAAATATTCTTACCAAATTTCAAGAAAGGATCAAGTCTGTAGCAAATGTAGAGAATGACATTGCACAAGAGTATCTTTTAACTTTAAAATTAGCATTAGAAACTCTACCAGATGAGATGAAAAATCACCTTAAAATTCGTATACAACATGCTGAAAAAAGTCTCGTTCAAAATTCAATTAAACGTGAAAATGAAATGAAACATTTGTTTGAACAAGAAGATTTGGCAGGGATTGAAAGATTCCATGATAGATACATAAAAGAAGGCAACCAGTCTATTGTGAACAAAATTGTTGAAGGTATTTCGGAAAAAATCAATGTTTTGCATTCTAAAGCAACAGAAAGTCTTGAGCAAAAAAAAGTTGACATATTTGTTGTTATCCAGTCTATCGAAAGGTATCAAAGTTTAAGTAAAGTATTGCCAAGAATCACTGTTGTTTATCAAGGAATTTTATCTTCTTTGTACACAAAAATAATTGGTGCCTCTGGGTACATATTAAGAGGATTGTCACAGAAGGATTTTTTAAAAGAAGTCTCCAAGAAGGGTATTGAAGAAAATTTTTCGTTTATTATGGCTTTTATTAACGCTAAAGTGAAGTCTGGTATTGTTGATCAAAAGAAGGTTGTAAAAGCAATTGATGAGCTGCATAATGGAATATCGGAATATTTACAAACTATGAAGCATCGCTGTGATGAGTCTCTGTCAACTTTGGATTTTCTTACATTATCGACAATAATGGAGACAATACAAGCATCACAATCCTTTTTCATTATGATCAGAAGCTATGTCGAGTCTGAGTACGATTTAAATTTCAAATCAATTGAATTGTTGGTGATTGGAGTCAAATCAATAATCGATTATTCTGAATTGGTACGTGTAGTTTCTGTTAAGGTTACCGAGAAACAACAATATTTTCGGGATTTAGATCTCATGGCTGTGAAAAATCAGCCTCCGAAGTTTTATGAGAAATTACAAATTGGTTTAACAGTATTATACAGAGCCAGAGAACTTGGAGAGCATGTTGATACCCAAATATTGGATCTTAGTTTATCATCATTGCATGAAGACGCAATAAAACTAGTTCGCATCCAAGTTAAATTGCTCATTGATAAAGCACAGAAGCTTTTGCCTGCTGTATTCAAGAGAAATCTGGTCGCGTGCAACAAATTTAACGTAGCATATACTCATCTTGTTAACATGATGGCGAGTGTATCAGCTTTGAAAGAATTCATTGATGATCAAATACAGATTATCAAACAGAATTTGATTGAACATAACGATAAATTGACGTGCGATATTTCTACAAATTTTGAGTTAAAATCATTTTCAGCAGTTTTGATCAAAATGAAGTTTATTTCAAACAATATTTATCCTGCAAAAGAAATAGTCGACGAAAAAATCAGTCTGTTATTGACAGAATACAGAAATACAGGTGGAGGAAATCGTGCATTTACAAAGTTAGCAGTATATTTATCAAAAGATAGCAGTGGCATTGGGAAAAATATTATATCTAACCATTCTCAGTTTAAAGGATATTCGGTATCATTGTTTAATACCAAAATACAGAAACATGGTTTCGAATATGTTTTGAAATCAATGACTGGAAATACTAAGATCAAAACAAAAATTTTACGTAAATTGTATGAAGAATGGGAAGAACAATATAGGAGCGTGGTGAAGAGATATCTTGAATCGGGAAAAAAAATGGATCTTGCACCTTTGATTGCGAAGATTAAAATGTCAGCCGATATTGATTCTGATGATCCTATCAAATTGAAGAAAGGTGAACCAATTCCTTGGGATGATATTACACGCTCAAAAATACCAGAGTTAATGGCTCATATTTCTGCCTTGTGGACATTAAAGCATTCAAAACATTTTTTTGAAGCTGGAGATGTACAGGATAAAGATAGTTATTTAATTCAACCACATGCTGCCCAGGTGATATCAATTTTCCGAATGCTAAATTTAGATTATTCCCAGTCAACTTTAAATAGTATCTTTGGATCATCTGTCATTTTAGAAAAAAATTTAATAGAAGTTGGAACCGGCGAAGGGAAGTCAATTATATTGGCCATAACAGCAATTGTGTTGGCGTTATTTGGTATGAATGTCAGTGTTAGCTGTTATAGTGCCTACTTAAGCGAGCGAGATAGTGCAACATTCAAATGGATGTTTGATTTATTAGGTGTCTTCGATTATATTCATTATGGTACCTTTAATTGGTTGGCAGAACGGCGCATTAATGCGGGAGGTGATTTACGCGAAAGAGTATTGAATTTAGTTTGCGGTGATGATTATTGTGGGCAGTCTTCCGATTCAGATCGACCAGAAGTTTTGTTAATTGATGAAGTAGATGTATTCTTTAAGCAAGATTTTTATGGGAGCATGTACACACCTTCATGTGCTTTTCGAGATCCTGTAGTCACTGCATTAGCTAATTATGTTTGGGAAAAAAGAGGTACTGGACTCACTCTGAAGCAGTTGAAAGATGCAGACGAATACAAATCTTGTTGTGCAAAGCTGAAAGATTGGGACTTTTTGATTGAAGAAGCAGCCAAGGATATGATTGTAGCAGCCAAAGATTTTGAAGCCCATGATTATATTGTACATAGAGACAAGATTTGCTACATGGATTATGATACTCTCACCAGTAAGATTGTTTTCGGATACAATACCTTATTCGCTTATTATAAGGAAAATGCAGCAGGGAACATTAGTGAAGCCAGTTTACAAGAAAATATTTCTTTAAAGATTTATTGCGGAAGATTTTCTTATGCCGAGATACCTCATCAATTTAATTGTATTATGGGAGTAACAGGCACTTTGAAGATTCTGAGCAATCCCGAACGAGCTATTGTTCATGACATTTACAACATTAAAAAAGAAACGTACATTCCTTCAATTTATGGCGCAAAGCGTTTGATATTTAATAAAAATAGTGATGTTATAATATGCAATAAAGAAGATTATTTTAATCGATTGAGAAATCATATAGACAGTTGTCTTGTTGGAAGACAAGGAAAACGAGCTGTGATGGTGTTCTTTGAGTCTCAAAAAAAATTAGATGAATGTTACCAATCCGAGCCTATGGCAGGTATGCGCGATACAGTATTGCAGCTTACTGAAAGTGTCGATGAAAGAACCAAAAACATGTATGTACAAAGAGCCACTACACAAGGTCAAGTCACATTTCTTACGAGAGGATTTGGTCGTGGAACAAATTTTATCTGTGATGATGAGGTTTTAGCAAATAATGGTGGTTGTCATGTGATTCAAGCATTTCTATCTGAGGAGTTGGGCGAAGAAGTTCAAATTCAAGGCAGAACAGCACGTCAAGGGGGACAAGGTTCATTTAGCTTGTTTTTGCTACAAAACGAATTAGAAAAGTTTTCTGTTTCTGCTGAAGATATTGATAAAGCCAAGGATGTTTATGAGATGTTGAATAAAAAGAGGAATGAGTTTTTCAAACAACAGTATCAAGGAAATGTGAAATACGTTGAATCAGAGAAAGAAATACATTGCAATTCAATGAAATTTGTATCGAGTTTGAATGCATCGGATGTTGCTTTTATGAAACAGTTTTTGGCCGAACAAAATAAAGGTGCTGCAGTAGATGTGTGTTCGAAAACTGTTTGTTTGATGGATGCTACCGCGTCCATGACTCTTTTATTACAAAACGCAAAACATTCTGTCGCTACAATGTTTAATCGTGCTCTCCAAATATTGAAGGAGCACGGCTTCACTCAGGCATTTGAAATGCAATTTGTTGTTTATCGTAATTATAATGCTCCAAAAGATCAAATTTTAGAAGCTTCGACATGGGAATCTAAACCAGAAAATTTGCGTCGCTTTATGGATAATGTTGAAGCAGGATATGGATGGGGAAATGAAGCTATTGAGCTTGGTTTATGGCATGTGAACAAGTGTTTTCTCAGTGATAACATTTCACAAGTTATATTAATTGGAGATGCTGCCCCCAATACAGCAGCTGAAGTCAAGTATAAACGTTCTAAATCATCTCATGGCGAAAACTACTGGTTGGGTAGTAGATTTGGTGAAGCGACTACTTGTGAAGCCGAACTCACAAAGATTAATATTCCTGTTCATTGTTTTTATGTGCATGAAGATGCCAAAGAAAGTTTTACAGAAATCGCAAACAAGACCAAAGGAGAAAGTAAATTTTTGAATGTCAATCACCCTAAGAAAGGGTGTGCCGTGCTAACTGATTTAGTAACCGAGACTATTTTGAAAAATATTGGAGGAGCAGATAAAGGAGATGAATTGGTCAAAGCGTATCAAAAATTTAAGGCATATTGCTAACATGCAACAGTAGGACAAAAACATGTTTATAATTATTTCATAGTTGCATATCTAGTTTTTTTAGTATCATATCAAATATTGTGTTGGGTTTGTATTTGGGATACAAGATTGGTTAGTTTTTGTTGAAAAGTTTTTTTTTTTTTCTTGATTCATGAAATAAGTGATTTCAACATTTCAAAAACCGTCCACAAAATCTCAAAATTGATTTAGAAGCAAAAGTATTAATTTTGTCTCTCTCTTTTCGTCTCTTTTTGTCTCGTCTCTTTTTTGTCTCGTCTCTTTTTTGTCTCATCTCTTTTTTGTCTCGTCTCTTTTCTGTCTCGTCTCTTTTTTGTCTTGTCTTCAAACATGTCACTTGACAAAAGGGCACCACGGAGTCCCCGAATTTTATCGGATTAATTGATTTTTTTTTGTGTTTCTAGGACAATTTGGAAGAAGACGAGTCGATTTCCAAACAAAATCGAAAAAAATAGTTTTGTGTTCCTTTTTTTTTGTTCATGTATCTAAATTTTTTTTTCGATTCGGGCAGTCAATTTTTTTCAGAAAAATACATTAGTAGAATTTAATTTTTTTTTCGGATATAATCCAAAAGTTTTTTGTAAAAATGTCATAAAATTTATCACTATTAGAAATACATGTTAAGTGTCCTACGAGGTATTGGAATAAAATATAGTTTGATGAAACTATGTTAAAAAAGAATATCATCGAATTTTTGAATGTTTTTACTAGAAATTAGAACAGGACA
>Ga0138347_10231878_pt1 | contig 11741 bp, 1 predicted proteins | sample DeepDOM_S7_Trap__FD_200806 | JGI IMG/M metagenome (GOLD analysis project Ga0138347, IMG submission 200806) | Marine microbial communities from the Southern Atlantic ocean transect - DeepDOM_S7_Trap_metaT (Eukaryote Community Metatranscriptome)... | ecosystem: Environmental > Aquatic > Marine >... | reverse complement strand
CTAATTACTAATGACAAAGTTATATCGTCATACCACCCAAGGCAATTCAAGGCCTGCCAGGTCTTGAAGGACGCCTAGGTCTTGCAGCAACAGGTCTTTCAGGAACCTCCACCGGCCCAGGCAATTCAAAAAATACCTTCCAAAGGGTCTGGGGGGGGGGGGGAAAACCCACCTTCCAAAAAGTCGTTAAGGGAAAAACCCAATTCATCATCGATTACTTCATTTAATGAGCCATTTGGAACACCAGAAGAAATTCGATCATCCTTTGTAAACTCAAAAGGAATAATATAATCATTTGGATCAGTGTCTGCTTCATCACAATTTCGACCTTGAGCAGCAGCAGCTTCAACAGAAGGTGCAATCCAAAACTCGACTTTACCAGAACCTTGATTCCCACAATCGTCAACATAAGTAACCCACAAATATATATTAAGATCATCCGAATAAGTTTTTGCTAATATCCATACTTCATACATTTCTTTGTTGAAAAAGAAACCTTCCTGCCATTTCCACACCTCATAATCACCATGATGTGATGTACGCTCAATTTGATCACAGCCCCGACCACAAAAGCATTCCCCAGGAGTAAGTGAGTTATCAGCATGCAATATCGAAAAACTGTAGCCCTGGTAATAACAAGCACCCTTACATTGTTCCTTGGTTATAAAATTTGGTAGTTCACAAGAAACTTGAATCCGCGCTCCGTAAGGAAGTCTAGTTTCATCTGGAATCGGATCGCCAATATTGACCTCTTTCCACCAAGATGTAATAGTGCCCCTAGTAACCATAGTATTTAAAATATCTTCCTCAGCATCCCCCTTCTCTATATAGAGATCTATTATACTCTGCAAACTATTCCACTTGTAAGCAGTTGGATTCATATCCGCAAAGTTAGACAGGATCCAAAAGACATTGCCTGTTGCGTCAAATCTATAATGAGATATGCTAGACCATACGTGAGTCTTAGAACGATAAATATATCGATCATCCGATAACATTGGCAATGCTTCATAAATTCCTGGTACATTAGATCCAGCCACACTTAACTCACCGCAGGCCGCGGCCATACCTGTAACTTTCGTGTCCTCTGCACAACTATATTGATTTGGTCTAAACTCATCAGAGACATCGACCCATTCACCTGAACCCACATGAGAAATTAGAGACGGTACGCCCATACCTCCATTACCAAAATAACCAACCTCATCTTTCATTTGGGGGGAAAAAGATATCACTTCAGTAATCATTCCAGCAACACCAAAAACAACACCTTCATTGGATTGTACATCAATAAAGATATCTTGTGCCTCCGCAGAAAAATACACTTCGTACCTATGCCAATCACCAAATTTAGGTGGAGTAACTTTACGTCGATAAGTTGATCCTATGAGAATCTCACCAGTCCCTATATAAAATACCCGACCAGATTGGGTATTCCCAGAAGTCAAAGAACATGGACTTTGTCGAGCAGAAACAGAAAACATGTATGTTTTACCTTGAATAAGATCACGGGCTGAGTAACGCCACTTTTCTAAACTACTTGTACTAGGACTATGAATTGCACAATCATAATCTCCTGTATTCTGTCGAACAAAAGGCCCTTTAATATGATTGTACCGATCATGTTCAGTACGATTAAACCAAACAGTCTCAATCTGTGGCAACTCATCACAATCATCACTTGCACTAACAAGATCATTCAAATTGTATACTTTATATAATTTATCACTTCCATAACCATCATCTGACCTATTATATATACAATGTTTACCACCATGAACAATGGGTCCATTAAGATCACTTACACTCAGCTGCCACGTACCATTATCAATATTCCCGCAACGATCTTGAGACCAATAAGTAAATGTCTTAACAACAGTGCAAGGATCTACATTACTTTCATTTTTTAGTACCGAATAAGCCCGTACGTCGTCATCGCAATTGTCATACACTGTGAACTTAGGCAAATTTGACACTACCAGCTCATCGCATTCGATATCCATATCATTGGGATGAGATAATTCTGGTGGTACATCATCAATAATTTGAATAGTTTGGATGACAGTAACATCTAATCCAACGTGATCCGTTGCTACCCATGTCCTAATTAATTTGTATTCATCTGGGCACAGCTCATCTACCTCTACCTCCGAATGCTTTACTGTTACAAAATCATCACAATTATCAATGGCGGCTAAATTTGCCATGGCAGGAAATCCTTCACAATCACAAGGAAGAGTCACGTTCTGTGGGATTCTCGTAAACACTGGTGGGGTGTTATCGTCAACTGTAACAGTCTGACGATGAGAATTACAATTAGCAGATTTATCGCAAGCTTTCCATTTTCTAATAATTATCGATCGCCCATAAGTATCTTCTTTCGTCATCTCAAAAAAATCCACATGAAGATCCTCACCGACAGTAAAAATTTCACACGGTTCAGGAATCGCATCGCATTCAACTTCTATATCTTCAGGCTCCTCGTCAAAACATGGCGGAGTCCTATCGACGACAAAGATAGTTCTAAGCTCCTCAGCTCTATTCCCACAATCATCAACTACCCAAAACTTTCTAATTAAAGTATAAGAATTATCATACAATGGAATAATCTTATCCTTGTCCAATTGCACTTCTAGAACGGAATAATCGCCAGTATTATCACTATTGTCACTGACCGAGACCCCGATTTTAGCAAACTCCCGATCAGGTACTTTAGAATATTCAACTGTAACATCGGAACCCACACCAATAATTATAGGTGCTATAGTATCATAAACATGAATAATATGCATAGAAGTAGCTTCGTTTCCAACGCAATCAGTTGCAGTACATGTATAAATGAGATCATACTGATGTGCGCAACTACCTGCCTTTTTCTCCCTTACAAAATCAGTTTCACCATCGTCGTCACAATTATCAGTCCAACGACATTTCCATGGTGGAGGAATATTTCCAATTTCAGCTGTTATATCTTCATGTTCATCAATAACCGGAGGAGTCGTATCTTTAACTTTAACAGTCTGTACATGAATAGCCGTTCTCTCACACTCATCAGTAGCTGTCCATGTTCGGAGCAACTTTTTTACTTCATCACAAGTAGAATCAATACTGTCTTCAGTAAAATCAACAGTTGTGTCGTATCCACAACTATCTGTGGCAAGTACTTCGGGAGGATCGCAATCTTCGTCGCATTCACAAGTAGTGTGAGGAGCGATGTATGACAATGTTGGATCGTCATTGTCATAAACATTGACAGTATAATCTTTTGATACTGTAGCACCACATGCATCTGTAGCTTCGTACCAACGGACCAAAGAATATTGATGAGGACAACTACCATTAATTTTTTTTTCACCTTGATCATATTGAACGTAACCTCCACATATATGAGAAGATGATAGTACTGGCATTAACGGAACATCCCAACACTCGGCATCAACATCGGAATATATACCTTCTAATGTTGGACCTCCCGGGGACCCCACATTGACAAAACGTTCTTTTGATGCAAGATTCCCACACTCGTCAACTGCAGTCCAAACCCATTTGAGTCGATACTCATAATCACAACTACCGTCGATTTTGTATTCTTTGAATTCGATTTCAACTTGATAAGAACATTCGTCCTGAGCACTCATATGAATGGGGGTTATCGTTTGATCACAATCAACGTTAAATTCTTGGAAATTTGGTTCTGATATTTCTGGAGGAGTATCATCATGTACAGTAACTGTTTGGGAATCAGTAATCGAATTTCCACATTTATCTTCAGCAGTCCAAGTTAACACGGTAACGTACTGGAAAGGGCAACTACCAGGGATTACAACTTCATCATAAGAAACCTCAACTATACTTTCACATTCATCCGTCGCACTAACTTTGACAGCAATAACATGATCTTTACAACCAATTAATTCATCATCTGGGATACTAACAAACTTGGGAGGCCCATCATCGGTAACTGTGATACGTTGCGAATCTTCAACTGTATTCTGACAACGGTCTGTTGCTGACCACCGTCGTATAGCAACATAATTGTACGCACATTCTTTATAAGCAATCTCTTGTTCAAAATGGGCAGTCAACAATTTGTCACATTCATCTTCAACAGAAACGTGAGGTGTATCTGGTAAATGACATTGCACTGTTGTATCATCAGGTACACCACTCAATTTAGGATATCTTGTATCATCAATAGCTACAACCATACTGTAAATAGCATCATTGCCACACCTATCCGTTACAACCCACATCATCATCACAGACCAATTATCAGAACAATCTGCACCCAAAATATTTGCTGTAAACTGAACATGAGGATCATCATCACAATTATCCGTTGCTACAACATTATGGTTTGATTCATTTGGAATATAATCGCATTCGTAACTGTCTACATCCGGTAACTCAATAACTGGAGCTGTTGTGTCAGTAACTTGCACAGTAGCTGCAAGATGCACATTATTCCCACAATCATCTGTGGCGTCCCAATGCCGTAAGATAAAATAACTGTCAAGACAATCACCAGCATGTGAATAAGAATTCGGAACAACGTCGATAGGACCTTGACAGACATCAAGCGCAGTTAAATCTTTCTGCGGTGGGATGGCATCACATTCTACTTTCACAAACTTGCTAATAAGAGCTCCCAATGTAAACGTAGGAGCTTCATTATCAACAACTGTGACAGTTTGTTCGTAATGTGCTGTGTATCCACACTCATCAGTCGCTACCCAACTACGGTAGAGTGTGTAAGTTAAATCACACGATGTGTCGCTTCTATTTTCATTGTACTCAAGAGTAACTTCGCAACAATTGTCTGATGCCGACATTGGTGGCTTAGGTGGTTCATGAAGACAAGGGACAGTGACGTCAGATGGATATCCAGATATAGTTGGAGGCTCATTGTCTTCGACAGTTACGGTTTGTGTGACAATATCTTGACTACCACATTTATCCATTGTTGACCATGATCTTAATAACTGATACTCACATGGACAAGTACCTTCAACTTGGGTCAAATCATAATCTATATTGAAATAATCTTGACAATCATCAGAAGCAGATACAGCAGGGACATCATAACTTTCATCACATTGCTGCGTAACATTGCTAGGACCATGAAGCACGAGAACAGGAGCTTGACGGTCCTCATACATGATTACCTGAACACATTCAGCTGTGAAACCACAATGATCTTCAACAACCCAGGTGACATGAACTTCATATTCAAAATCACAACTTCCAGGAATCAAGGAATCTGTACGTACAGGTTGCACGTTGACATCACAATCATCAATCGCACCAACATATGGTTTAGGAATTGGAGTACCACAAAGAAGCGTAGTATTCGAATCTGGGCAACCGGTAAGCTGTGGCTCCTGTGTATCTACAACTTCAACAGTTTGACTAAATTCTACCTCGTTTCCGCAATCATCTGCAGTTTGCCAAGAATAAGCAACGTAGGTATGACAATATTCACCCCATCTATCAACTGAATATAGAGGAACATCCCAAGCATACTCAATACAATCGTCGTGAGCATAAACAGGGTGATGAATTTCAGTCCAAGGACATTCATGTACAGCGTGTTCGTGCAATTCTGAATTACTGACTAAAACAGCTGTATTATTATTATAACTACCAAAATTACCAGCATACAATTTAGGGCTATTTCCGTCAACGACTTCAATTTGTTGCGAATGAGCGATCCAATTGCCTACAGCATCATAAGCTCGCCAATCATTAAATATAATGTATTCCCCTTCGCATATGATTTCTTTCCACTGAACATGAACAACATTCACACCATCATGACATTCATCAGTGGCAGTGACTGTATAATCTGGAATATCATCGGCACAATAAAGAGTTTCATCCAATGGTGCATTATCCCATGTTGGAGGTACTGTATCAGCTACCCAAATAGTTTGTGAGGCAACAGTTGTATGGCCACAGGCATCAGTTGCTGTCCATGTTCTAACAAAATACCCACTGTAAGATTCTGTAAAATCTTCTTCATCAACAGTCACAGTCGCACCTGCTGGACAATTATCTTCTGCTGTAACTTCACCTTCGAGGACACCTTTAGGTTCACACTCAGCAAACTCAATCTGAGGATATTGAAGAAACTCAGGAGGCTGAGTATCGACAACAGTAATAGTAAAACAAACTGTATGTATATTCGGAACATGATCTCTACTTTCCCAACATCGAATATACAGGTACTCATTCTCACAGGAACCTTCTTCCTTTTCATCTGTGATAACTGAAACACTAATATCCGGACCTTGTTCGAGATTGGATTCTACAACCTGAGTAATTGTCTGTGTTTGATACTGCTGTGCATACTCATTCGCAATGGAAGGACAAGGTATAGTAATGTCTTTTGGTACACCAATAATATCCACTGGTATTGTATCAATAACAGTAACAGTACAAGTATGACTCTCTTCATTTCTACAATCGTCTTCTGCAACCCAATGTCGGATTAACATATACAAAAAAGTCGCATCAGCAGTATACGAACTATTAACTCTTGTCTCAGTATATGTAACTTCAACATCCATTCCATAAGTATCATGAGCCCCCACTGCAGACGGATATTCTACTTCACCTCTTTGTACTGTAACATCGACACAATATTCATTCAACACAGGAGCAGTATCGTCAACAACTGTCACCGTCGACTCGACGGTTACACAATTATCACAAGAATAACATACAACCCATTTTCGAAATCTTTTAAAATCACATTCACAAGTTCCTTCTTGCTTCACGTCTTCAAAGGTAACGTTTCGATGAGATTCACAATTATCATCAGCATGGACATCTTCATTCATTGCAAAAGGAACACTATGACAATCAGTTGTGATATTACCTGGAGGATAAGACACAGCGGGAGCTTCATGATCATCAACAACAACAGTTTGAGTTTCTGCGGTTACGTGCCCACAATGATCTACACTTGTCCAAGTTCGAACAAGGGTATAACAATACGGTCCTTGAACACTAATTTTTTCTTGATCAAACAGAACGAGAACTTTACCATCGCAATTGTCTTCAGCATTCAAATACCCAGGAGGTGCTCCAGGGTGACATTCCGCAGTTTCATCTTCTGGAACATTGAAAATAACAGGAGGAGTATCATCAACTACATGAATAGTCTGGTGAGAAACTGCATATAACTGACATGAATCAGTTGCAGTCCAAGTATAAACAATTAAATACGTACAATTTTGTGGAATTGTCCTCTGAACTACAGAGACAACACCAGTGTTATAACCCCAATTAACTAATGGTTTGGGTGGAGCAACAACTGCATGTAAGCATTCAACAGTTGTATCGGCTATCTCAGGAATTATTGGTGGTTCATCATCGAATACATTAATAACTTGAACAAATTCGACAAAATTACCACAATCATCAACAGCCTTACAAGTGCAAGTTTTAGTGTAATCCTGAGGACAAATACCTGGGTCAGTTTCGAAGACACAACTAAAACCGACATCGGCATCACAATTATCTTTAGCTAAAAGCGACCCTGGACAATGTACATCCCCATCGTAAGGAACAGATTTAGTGCCATTAGGAGTTTTCAACCACACCGGTGGAGTAGTATCCACTACAGTAATCGTACGAGTATACGAAGCTTTCACACCGCAATCATCCTCGGCAATCCAATTATCGATGGCTAAATAGGCGTCCTCACAAGAACCATGTTCAGTGACGCCTGAATACTGGACAGATACATGTTCATCACAATTATCTGTCGCGGTAACATTCAGATCCCAATTTAGAAAATCCTCGTCACACTCAACTTCCACATCAGCATAATCACCACAATAACTAGCATTACAATAAAGATGAGGGGGTGTCGTATCGTCAACATTAACAGTTTTAACGTACGAAGCTGAGTTACCACAAGCATCTGTTGCTGTCCAAGTCCAAAACAAAATATACTTACCAGTACATTCATAAAATGGATCCACTCGCATTTCATCCCACTTGATTTTAACATCGTAATCACAATTATCAGTGGCTGTAAGAGACCCATGAGGAGGTACGCTATCACATTCAACATCCAGGTTATCAGCAGTATAACCTAAAATTTCGGGTGGCGTTGTATCAACAACTTCTACAGTTTGCTCAAAAGTAGCCCGGTGTCCAACACCATCCGCAATTGTCCATCTCCGAATAATAGTTTCGGCATGCTCACATGGTCCACCATTATCATCAAATAATTCAAACACTAAAGATGGGTTTGGTTCGCATGCATCATGGGCAATCATAGTAGGAACTATAAGATTATCATCACATTCAACCACAATATCCTGAGGATATTCTAGGAAATAAGGATCTTTCGTATCATAGACTTCAATAGTTTGAAAAACGTTGTTCTTATTTCCACAATTATCTTGCACTGACCAATGACGCATAACGGTGCGCATAGCTACTCCAGGCGCGTAGACTTCATCGTTTTCAATAACATTTTCATCAACTAGAGACACATCTAAATAACCATCACAATTATCTTCCGCAGTTATTTCCGCAGGTGCAGGTGTTAAACATTCGGCAGTGGTATCATCTGGAACTGAATAAAACCGAGGTTTTTCAGTATCTTCGACAGTGATGAGTTGACTCGTTACATTCTTATTACCACACGAATCCAGAGCAGACCAAGTACGTACAATATCATAATCATAATTGCATGTGCCAAATTGAGTACTTTCTGACAGAGTGACTACGATATCTTCATAATGATCAACAGCGTGAACAGGATAAGGAGGAGGAATCTCATCACATTCTACAGTGATATCAGGAGGGCTACTTATAAAAACGGGTGCCATAGTGTCGTCAACAACCACATGTTGATACAATGGGGGACCCATATTACCACACCTGTCAACAACAAACCAAGCACGGACCAAACGGTACGCTTTGGGGCATACATAGCCAAACTGTAATTTTTTTTCATTGAATGTAATCTCAGGTTTATATTCACAATTATCCGTCGCAACAAGAACAGGAGGATCAGGTTCAGTAGGATATTCCGATGTTATCATATCATCCGGAAATGTTTTCCATGTCGGCGATGATACATCTTCAACAGTGATGGTTTGTGAAGCCGTGTCCATGTTACCGCAATCATCTTGTACAATCCAAGAATTGTACATTACACCTTCATATTCGCAAGTTCCTACCTTTTTCTCACTATGGGGAATAACTTCAAGATATGGATCACAATTATCAGTTGCACTTGGGCTAATTTCATCGTAAGGAAACTCACATTCATAGGTGGTATCAGGAGCAACAGGTCCAAAAACAGGAGCGTGATCATCAAATGTTACTATTATTTGCGTATAAACAACTTCATTTCCACATACATCATTGGCAGTCCAAGTTCTCAACAATTTATACTGACTCTTACAGGAACCTAGTTCTGTATCTTGCGCATAGCGAATTTCAGGTTCCTCATCACAATCATCGGTTACATTAACAATAGCTTTGTCAGGTATGTCATCACAATGCACTAATTCGTACCCAGGAAGTCCGTGCATTATCGGTGCTTGATTGTCCTCCACAGTGACACTTTGAGAGCGACTAACAACGTTGTGCGAACAATCCTGTACATTCCATGTTCGCACAATGATATAATTATGTTCACATGTACCTTCAATTGTTATAGATTTAAAACTAGGCTCCAAAGCATACTCTGCACAACAATTATCAGTAGCTTCAACTTCAGCCTCGCCAGGAATATTGGCACAACTCACAATAATATCTTCAGGAACACCAATCAAGACTGGATCATCATTATCTTCAACAGTGACAGTGCTAAAATATTCAATCGTGTTTCCACAATCATCAGATGTTGTCCATTCTATTACTTTTGTGTAATCATGATCATATATGCTATTTATATTGGTTTCATTCTTTATAACTTCAACAGTATCACAATTATCTTTGGCTTTAACATTAAACGTAGGAAGAGAATCGCATTCAACCGTGATATCGTGAGGAGGTAATCCAGTAAAAACTGGATCAGTAGTATCCTCAACATGAACAAATTGCTCAACAACAGCTAAATTACCACACATATCTTCAGCAGACCAACTGTAATGAACCACATAGACATGTTCACAAGTGCCCGGTGCAGTCGTTTCTTCAAAAGTTACAACTGTGTAATCATCACAATTATCACTGACTTCCACTTCGCATGGTAACGGAACCTCATCACATTCAACAGTGATATCGTGCTCAACTGAACTCAATGTTGGCTTTTCTACATCAACTACTTCAATTGTCTGACTTGCTCTATCGGAATTTCCACATTCATCAATTGCATTCCATGTACGCACTATTGTTTTCTCATGTGGACATGTACCTGCTTGCTTAGTTTCAAAAAAGGTAATAGTTGATCCACAACAGTTATCTGTCGCAGATGGACTAGGAACATCGGGAATTTCATTGCAATTAACTTCAGTATTAGCAGGTACACCATATAATACAGGAGCATCATTGTCATTAACTGTTATCTTTTGAACCTCTTGGGCAGAATTGCCAGCACAATCAGTGGCAACCCATTTTCTAACTAAAGTGTACTGACAATCACAAGGACCTGGAGTTTTGAACTCTGTTATCTCAACTGTTACTTCATTATAATCATTTCCTTCCACAGTGCAAGGGGGTGGAACAACATCGCATTCATACGTTGCATCTTTTTCAACTCCAGACAAAACAGGTGGAGACGTATCAATAACACTGATTACCTGAGTGTGAACACCAACATTTCCACATTCATCACTCGCTGTCCAAGTTCTATGAAGCTGATAAGAACATGGATGTGATGTTTCGACCCTATCCTCACGAAACTTAATAACTACATTTGGATCACATTTATCCTCTGCAGTGAGAAGCATAGGTACAGGAATATCATGCGGTTCAGCTGAAATATCCCGTTCATATATATTATGAAGAACAGGTGGAGAGGTGTCTTCAACAAAAATATACGCGATACAAGTCCTCGAATCAGAATAATCGTGACCAACAACTGTCAGGCTAACACGATACGTTTCGAAACATAAATTTGATGGCAAAGTCAAGACAGAAGCTACACTACTCGGGGATAATAGATTGCCACCAGGAATAAAATGATCCCAAGAATATGACACAGCATGAAGACTGGCATGACCCAATAAATGAATATTCAAGGCATGATTATGACATTCACCATAGTAAGGACCACCTGCGTCGCAAACTACATCATCATAATAAGAACAAACAGGTCCATCAACAATCCCTGTAACAGATTTATATGGGCCAATAACTACACCCCAACTCGTAGTTCCAGATTTTACATGACCACGCAAATTAATAACATAAACAGGCTGCATCCCATACCAAGTAACACCACTTATTTGTGTTGTAGAATCTGTACTGATAGTAAGTGATGTTGCAGGAATAGAACTTACGGGTGTGATCTCTGGGCAATTCTCTAATCCAAGAGTCCATTGTTGTACAGTTTGAAAATTAACTTTAAAGGAAAACCTGGTAATTGACGACTGTTGATTATACACAGGCGGACTCTCCGGAGTCACATCTTCAGAACCAATTGCCCAAAGCAAACACAACCCCACGACAAAGGGGACCATACTTAGCTTAACACGAAACTTGGATCAATATATGTCAAAATGCAAAAACTACTACAGCTGCTAATCTTAACACAAACACTGCAATTG
>Ga0138347_11053181_pt1 | contig 12316 bp, 10 predicted proteins | sample DeepDOM_S7_Trap__FD_200806 | JGI IMG/M metagenome (GOLD analysis project Ga0138347, IMG submission 200806) | Marine microbial communities from the Southern Atlantic ocean transect - DeepDOM_S7_Trap_metaT (Eukaryote Community Metatranscriptome)... | ecosystem: Environmental > Aquatic > Marine >... | reverse complement strand
AATGAATGCAAGTGCGTGCTAACCACTGTACAGGGGCCTTTCACTGTACATAGTGCACGGCACGGACAATGCCGTATAAACATAAACATTCATTGTCCAACGAGCACTTGCAAAGTCAGGTTGTGCGCACACTTGCATGATACTTTTGAGGAACATGGCTGCGCAGATGACCAGCGTGTACGTGCCGCCGCGTAAAAAAGACGGGTCGCTACCTGACGTCCCGTCATATGGCGACTTTCCCGTGTATGGCATGGCAAGCTATGGGGGATACAACGGGTTGTTCTTGCACGAGTGTTTTTCTCCGGGGATTTCCACGCCGGAAGAGATGCGTCTGAATGGAGAAAACAAAATACACAGTGATATCCTGGGGCTTGGTTTGAAACTGGCATGCGTTGTTGGGAACGTGTGTGTGCTCAAGTGCCACGCTACAAACATTGACGGCGCTGCGCTTGCCATAGGACCTTATAACATCCAAAACACTACGGAAAAACAACGAAAATTCACGCGGCGAATTATCAAAACAGCACTAGAGGATGGGTTACAGCTGGCTGCTCGCAACGGACATACAGAAGTTGTAAAATATTTGACGTCTGCACCCGTACGCGAAGCGGTGGGCCTGGACATTCACGCCAATTACAATGGCGCATTTCATGAAGCGTGTGAACACAAGCGCACAACTGCAGCCAAAGCACTCGTGGAAGCAGGTATACTGAATCATCACAAGCCGTTGAATGGGCTGCTTATGCGTCACTTGATGAAGCTGCTTGATGCATTTGGCGCGAGCGTGTTCAATTCATTGCCATTGATAACTTTGAGATGAATAGTACAAGTGACAAGCTACGCGCGCGCACACACGTCATGACAAGCGTATACGTTCCACACCGAAATGAAGACGGTTCACTGCCAGTCAAACCGTCTTATGGCGAATTTCCATTTGATGCAGTCCGACCAGAGCTGCGCACAGATCATGGGGACGCGTTCTTGGAAGACTGTATAAATCCAGACGGTGGGGACGAGGGTGTGTGTTCATTACAAAGAATGAATTCCACGCACAGGTCTATTATAGGGACTGGCATAAAGTTGGCATGTGCGACGGGCAATTTGTTTGCTGTGCAAGCCTACGCAGCAGATTTCGAGGGTGTAGCGCGCGCCACCAGCGCTTATGGACATCAAGTTACGTCTGAAGAAAAGGACTCTACCAAACGCTTTTTGACGTCAGTGGTGGAAGACGGCTTGCAGCTGGCTGCCCGTAATGGGCATGACAACGTAGTCAAATACTTGTTGTCTGATTTTGTGCGTGACACGCTTGGAACAAACATACACGCCAATTCCAACGGCGCGTTTCATGAAGCCTGTGAGCAAGAGCGTGTATCAACTGCTAAAATCCTCATCAAGGCCGGTATTTTATCCAGTCGTGAGGAAATACAAGGCCTTGAGTTGCAGCGTCTGTTGAATTTGATTGAGGAAAAATAAAGTTGAGAATACATTGAAATGTGTAAACTTGTTTAGGCACGAACGCAGTCGTATGTCGAGTACGTCGACAACGCAAAAAGAGCCGCTGCGAATGCGTATTGATCTGTGATGCCAATGTCTGCAGTGTCCACGCCACGGGCATAATTCGCTGTAGCAAACAAAATTATAGTGGCGCCCACCATGGTAAAGACGTTTGCCGCAATCAGCATTCGTTTCTTGTATTTTCGGGGGACGTAGTACACTGCTGCGCCCATAATGCCGCCCACAATGCCAAGGGCTGCTGCTGCTGACAGCGAAGGCAACGCTGGCTTTTTAAATGTACTGGCCTTGGTGGGCGCAGACGCTGGCGCTTGCAATGAACTTGGCGTGTTTTTCTTGTTGAAGGCTTCTTGTTCACGGTACCCCCTGATTTTTCCGCGAATGGTCATGCCCAGTGTGCCAATCCCCACGCCCAACATTGCAGTCATGGCAGAGGCGCCAATTAATTGCGGCTTAGACTGCACATCCACTGCAAACCCATCACTTCCATACGTCCACGCGTTGTCGTCTCTCATATTTTTGTTGACGTACGCTTCACGGTACAGGTAGTGCTTGTTTGCGTGGGGCGTGCCTGAATTTGTTTCCCGCGACGCTTGGCGGTCGTACTGTTTCTGGTAATACTCCCGCTTGATTGGCGCGTTGTACTGCCTGGGATCAAATACGGGACTGCGTGCTCGTGCACGAACTTGCGCTGGCACTTTATCTGCCATGCTTCCTACACACGGCGTTGATGCTTGCTCACTGCTACAGGCCTAATGGAGGTGTCGGTTTATTGGTGTACACGCACGCACATTTCAAGTCAACATGGGTGGGCGAGTCAACGGCGTGCGCATTTAGCTCCTTTAAGCGCGTGCCTATTGCGTCCGTGTTTTTTCTTGACCGACTTTGGCTGTGTGTTTACAGCATGCGCCGCGGCGGGGGAAGCTGACGGCGTCTCGGGAACCATGTACTGCGCGTATGCCGCGACGGCGTCAGGCAACCACCCAGGGGAAAGCAACCATGGGTGGGCCGCTACGTCTGTCATGCGAGGGCGCTGCGCGGGATCCGGGTGCCAACACAGTGTGACAAGGTGCCTAGCACCGTGGGGAACACTTGTGGGCCACACCCACTCGTGGCCTGCAGCGTCATTCCACGCGGGGCGTTTATCCCGGGGCGTGCTTTTGATGTGTGAGTTGTAGTACCGGCGTATGAACGCGGTGTAATGCGGCCGGGATGGACACGCTGCTTTGAAGGGGTACGCGCCATTTGTGCAAATCGTAAACACCATCACGCCAAACGCCCACACATCTGCAGCGGCGCAATCGTATTTCTGTTGCAGCACACGCGTCGCAACTGCGTGTTCCGGCACATCTGGAACTCGGCTGCGTGGTGCGTGGCGTGTGAACCCCCGAATCTTTTTCGAGTGCATGCGGTGGGTGTGCGGCATCCACACGTCAAAGTACTTTTCTGGGCGGTTTTGCAAGAGCATCTTGGGATAGGACTCAGGACCAGTGTACGTGTCGGTGCCATACGGCGCACAAGCCATCATTGATTCAGGTGGCGCTGAGCCATCCGCAGAGGGACGTCGCATTGTCGCAAACTCGAAATCACACAGCGCAGCAGTGTACTCCACACTCGATCCAATACTGCCTCCACTGGCGTACAGCTGCAACGCAAGCGGCGCTTCTCCCGGGTACATTGAGCTGTCCTCCCAGTCATGCTGTGCAGCCAGGACTGCGTCGTTTGAATGCCGTGCTGCAGGGGTGGGTGTGGGAAACAACAACACGTTTTCAGGCTTGACGTCCCTGTGTGCAACACCAATTGCATGCAGCTGTGCCAAACACGCCGCAACTTGCTGCAGCCACTTGACAACGTTTGGACTGTCTCCTGGACTGACAACATCTTCCAGTGCATGAAACAAATCAGACGACGCGCGACGCATCACGACAGCAATGGCGCCTGCGTGCACAATCACGCTGTGCAGTGGAACGGCGACGTGCGCGGCAGCGTTTTGTGCCAGTTGTTCCCTCAGTTGCATTTCCCGTTGCACTGCACGTGACTTGTCAGGGGGCACAATTTTCACAACCACGGGAATGTCGCCGCTTGCGTGTCTTACGACGCCGGGTAAAACTAGTGGGTCGCCGCCAGAGGGTGAATTCAATGGACCCAACTCCCATATCACGTGCACGCTGTGCGACTCGAGCGCGTCGACAAGAGGCTTGTGAACACCATCAGCGTCAAACCAGCCAGGGGCAGACGAGCTGCTGCCACTGGATGACGCCGATGAGTCACTCTCCGTGCTGCTACTGCGTCTTCGGTCGCCGTGAGCAGCCATGCCGCGTGTGCGTGTGCGTATACAGATGCAACGTGAACACAATTAATCAAAAACGCACGCATTGACAAACAGAATCAATTTGTGCACTACAAAATATAGACGAGTGCATGTCCCGCAAAAGTGCCGCGGGCATTGCCACGCATGTTGCTCACGTGGGTGTCCCATTGTCACCGTTGTTGTGCCGGGCGGGTTTCATTTGGGCAATGGCGCCAATGTTTCCCACCACTTTGTCCGCGCCGGCTGCGCGCGCTGCAAACGCCAATGAAATGACCAACATGACAGCTGCTAAAGTCATGAGGGAAGCGTACACCCACAGCGGCATGCGCTTACGCTTGGCCATGTCTTGCATGGCATTGTTCCACGCTGAACCCACAGAAAACGCCAAAGAACTGAGAAGCAACGTGATGACTACCGCAGCCACCATTCTAGCTGCAAACACGCCCGTCGTTTCATCGTCGTCTTGGCAGGATTGTGTCTGCTGCTGCGTGGACGACGGCACTGTTGACACATCGGGGTCGTCACGGGCACGAGACGCTTGTTCCTGCTGCGCTTCAGGAGCTACCTCTGAGGGGGCGATTTCTTCTTCAGCCATTTACTGCTGCGGGTGGTGCGCGGGGAACTACAACGCTTTGTTCCAACTTTGCCATGTAAGCCGCCGCAATTTCGCGGTTGCGTTGCGTATCGGCACACGTGTAGTACGGCCATCCTAAAGCAGCGTGCAACAGTTTGTTCACTGCGTCGTACCGCGCAGAGCCCTCTGGACCAGACACAAACCGTGGCGCCACAATGTGTTCCCACCACCCCATGCTTTGACACAAAAATATGAGGCGAACCTGTAAATTCTGAGCGCGGCGGCCGGGGTCCACCCACGCCTGCATGTGCCGCGTCACGGCGTGCAGTGTCGCAATGGTGGCTTTCTGTTGCACCGTGAAGCACGGCGGCGCAATGCCCGTTAACCGCGCCCTGATTTGCGTGCGTTGGTCGTAGTACGTCGACAGGCGCAGCGCTTTCAATGCAGCTGTGACGGCATCGTACGTAACAGCTCGTGGTGTGGGCGGCACGCCAGTTTTACGCAAGTGCTGCATGATGGCTAGCATGACGCTGCGTGGTACTACTCTCGGCTCTTCAGCAGAGCACTGCTGCATTGTTGTGTACATTTCAGTGGTTGGATTGGGCCCTGCCCGGGACGACGCTGAACGGTCCTCGTGCGTCAACGCGGGACACATTAATGAGTGAAAAGCGCGCGTGTACGTGCACGTGGAATTGGGACACAGCAGCACAGATTCCACGGGATCCATGCGCAGGGTGGGATGCCCCACACAGCGAGGGCACACATCTTGAATAGACGCTTCTGCCGCGACGGGACGTGTTGTAGCGGGCGCACCAGACGTGCTGGGCGCAGGCGCCGATGCAGCGTGCGTGTGCTGCGTGGTGCCGACCAGCGACGCCAAAACGCCAGCTAAGCGCTGCAGACGCGTCATGGATGCCATTTTTTGTTCATCTGCTTGTGTCACTAAGCCAGCCTCGCCTGTGCGTTTTTGCGCGGTGTCTGCGCGGTTGCTTGCCGCGGCAGCGGCTTTGGTGTGTGTCAAAGACGCGGTGTGCGTGCTGGCAAACCACTCAGTTGCCTTTGCAGCTGCTCGCTCAGTGTCGACAGCCACATCTGTAGCGTCCAACACAAACGCATTTTTTGCTTTGAAATCCAGTTCGGTGTTGTTTTGATCGAGGCGCGCACTTGAGGTGTTTGTGTGCACGCTGTCCCGTCGAGATGCCCGTTCATGCGCCGCCAGCATAGTATAATGGTGCTGCACATACGGCTTTAAACGCCGGTGCAGTTGATGCACAGGGCCTTCATTCTCTAAGAAACACACACGCATACGTGCACGTTCAACAGCTCGCTGCAAAGCGGCTCTTACGCCAACACGCGTTGTGGACGGAAGTTGTTGCAGTTGTTCCTCTTTGGCACGCAGTATGGCACGCACTGCGTCAACACGTGCACACTCTGCACGCGCTTCTTGTTGTGCCCCACGCACAGCTGCAAAAAACAAGTCACTGTCAACAAACCGCTTCACTTCTGCGGGAGTTGCGTGTTTTTTGCGGGAAGAAGCGACGCTTGCGGTGGATCTTTTTGCTTTGGGTGCAACCGCAGCAGCAGACGCCGTGTCAGGCGCGGGGACCCCATCTGGACTTGCGCTGCGAGGGCGTTTTACGGACTGACGCGGTTTGGGCATGCTGTGGTAGAGGGGAATCCACCGACGTGGGCGTTGCAACACCCACCGCGGGTGAATCTACCAACGGCGTGTGCAATCGCGCGGTGGGTTTTACCTGCATTGAACTTGGCGTGTTAACGGTGTTGTCGGCGTTGTGTGAATATGAATTGTGCACAGTGCGTGTCGCGTCCACAATCCACCACCACGCCGACGCGGCACAGATGGGTGGTGTACGCGGGACACACAGGACTAAATGCCCTTGCGGCGTGGCATGAATCGCACCCACTGCGTCATGCATGGCTGGTATGCGCCAGTACCCGTCGCATCGCACAGCATGCACAGTGTGCGGCTTGCCCAATCCCTCACAGTCGCTTGTATCACTGTACGTGACTTTTATGGTTTGAAACACGACGCACTGTCCAAGCTGCGCCCCGGAACAAACCGCAGCTGTTTCAGCGGTGCATGGAGGAGACTGCGTGAGCACACCAAGTGGATCACGGGGGTCATACATTTTTAAAGTTGGCACGGGCGCATTAGAGAGTGGCGTGTCTGCCTCTGTAAAACACACCGCCATGTGGTACAGCACACCAATGCCGCGTTCAATCATGGCATCATCATCATTAGACGCGCCTGCGCATGTAGATGCAGCTGAAAAATCCCCCACGTCCATCCCTGATGCCAACAACAAGCAACATGCACATTCGCACCAAAGCGTGCCTCCCGCAAGCGCTGCACCCTTTCCAACGCCGGGATTGACGCGTACAGGTGCAAAGAATGCCAACAAAGCCAGTGTGTGGCACGCTGTGTTTGACAGCCAACACAGTTTATTGCGGTATGTGCACGCACTTGATGCGAGGGAAGCGTGGTCCCGGTTGAGAGAAGCGCATATACGGGACGGGGGTGTTCAATTTGTGTCTGGTACGACAGCTTTACACAACGCACAATTGCCTGAATTGGAGCGGCAACACGTGGAAACTGCGTACGACAGTGTGTGGGATGACGCCACCGACCACAGCGCTGTTCGCGTAGAAATCAAGGCAGAGGGTGAAGAGCCAGACGCACACATTGGCGACACACATTTACAAGCACGCATTGGCGCTGTCAATGTACCGATACATCCGCTCGTGGAGCGCTGCACAGAGCGTTCCCCAGCCATGATGCGACAAGACAGAGAGCAATGGTTGGCAGCGTGGTGCTCAGGTGTGGCTTCTTTTGGGGCTGTGGGAGCTGTGCACACGGATCCACCCATGTGTGGCGTGCTGTGCTTTCACAATCACCGCGCGTACTCCAATTCGTGGTCAGCTGCGACTCGGGAGAGTATACTGGGCGCCAACTGCGGCACGCTGGCTGCAAATGGCGCCCGCCTGGTACAGTTGCCGGTGCATCAGTGGTCCATAACGGGAACTTTGCTGCATGATTACGCGTCGAAAACAGGATACACTGGCGCGTACACGCAGCACGTGAGTGACATGCTGTGCAGCGCAGCGACAGCGTACATTGTACCATATGTACGTTTTGGCGTCAACACGCTTCAAAGCAGCGTTCAGTGGGTGTCCAACCAGGCATGTCCAGCTGATGGTCTGGTGCACACCATGCTGTCGTCAAGCAGCAACGGTGCGCGACCGCCCATTGTGTCCTTTGCGACACACCGCGATAGATGTCTGGACTGGTTGTTTCCATCGCCGTTGGCGTGGGAACTCGCAACACAGCGGCGCATCGCTTCAAAGCTTCCAGCGTCCACGTGGGTAGACCCTGTTACCTACGTACAAAGCGCTGACCGCACGCCGTGGAGTACGCGGCGTTCTTTGGCTTGGGCACGATTGCGCATGAACAGCGTGTGTGACCCCGCCGCACATCAGCATGTCCGATTGCACGCCAGTGCAAAGGAACGGCCAGAGTGCCTGCACGTTTCGTGGGAAAGTGCTGCGCGAAGACTGCATGCAGTGTGGTGCGCCGACACGCAGCAGTGGACGTCACGCTTGGCGCCGCACGCGCCATGCGCAGACAGCTTTGCACGTGCGACGCCACGGGATATACAACGCCACGCATTGCTGCACAAGTACCGACTGTCAATGCGGGAAGAGGGCGGGGACAGCCACTTTGCTGCTGCGGTGTTGTCTGGCAGCGTAGTTTGTGTCGTTGACGCACCCGCTTATTGCACGGCCCCGCACGTGTGGGGGGACAGTGACTTTGATGGGCCGTATTTACGACGCTCATCTCCATTGAGCGACGTGCACGCATCTCACAGCATTGTGCGCGTTTACGCAGACCTGCGGAACCTCGTGGAAACGATAGAGTGGTTGCAAGACCACGACGACGTGGCCCAGACGCTCGCTCAACGGTGCTCAGCAAGAGCGGCGCACGTGTTTACAGAAAGTAACATTGCATGGTATTGCGCGTCTGTTTTACAATGCATTGCAACTTGAGTTATGCACTGCACGCCACGCTTAACCCCAACAACGCGACAACGTCGTGAGGGTGCGGGCGCACGCCTGCATCCAACAGCGCTTCACCACATTTGCATGCAGTGCTGCGTGCTCGCTTGGACGCCTCTGCGCGGCTCCTGGTGGCGTGCAATGCAGCCGGCTGTGCCAAATGGAAAGCTTCCATGCACGCCTTTGTGGGTACAGCGTCGTCAGATTGAGCTGCCGCAGTGTGTACAGTGGCAGACGTTGGTAGTGGTACTGACACAACAGGGACGCCGCACCCCATTTCGCGTAAAGAAGCGTGTACTTTGCCCAACGCACTTGACGCTGTGGGTGCATCAGTGTGTATGCATGCCTGTACAGCGTGCACGCTCTTGTGGGAAATCGCTGGAGTGTCATCTTGTTGGCCAACTGCTGCGTGTCCACGCTGCTGATGGTGCGGCAATGACGCCTTGAGGGCGTCACGCACGCGTTCCCCCGTGGCTGTGCGAGCCGCAGGCAGCACACGCTCCCTATCTAGCTCCTTGGTGGTGTTCAGCACGCGCGGATCTGCGATGCATGCCAAGCGGCACACGTCTTGTGGACACACCATTGCGTCCAAGACGTCTCTGCGCTGCACACCAGCCTGCCGAAAGCCAAGCAATGCGCCATGAGGCGTGTGCAACGCTCTGGTGTACAGTGCAATGTGCACCGCGGTATTAAATCTGGCTGTTGGGCACGCCAGCAACTGTACACGCGCTGCTGCGTGCGTCGTGGACGCCCACGCTGTTTGCAGTGCGTGGATGTCTATGGTGTGCGGCACACAAATGTCGTGCAGTTTGCGACGCAGCCTGCGGTCGGGGAATGCGTCCTTGGGTGTCATGCCATGTAACACCAGCGCAGACTGCACCAGCGCCTGTAGGTGGCTGCGCTGCGCAATCTGCTGAATAGACGTTTGGTGCAGGAAACGCACATGAGCTGGCACCCACGTGTGTGTGGCAGCGTCGTCCACAACGATATCATCTTGCTGTGCTGCTTTTGGCGCTAGCGCGGCGCGCAACGCTGTTCCAATGTCTGCCATGGGTGCGTTGTTTTGTGACGCTGAACCTTGATGAACGTGTTTATTGCACAATTTGCGTGTGTTGTTGCACATTGTTCGCACTCTCTCCCTCTGGGCACTGGTACCCGCTACACACGCTGTGGTGCAATAAACCGCGCCAAAACCACCATTACAACGTACAACGTCATCACAATGAAGCCGTGCGCGGCTTGCAGCTTTAGTGGCGTGCGCGTTTCAACACGTGGAACGTCCCAGCCAGAGCCAGCACGCCCGTTGTGCTCCACGTGTAAAAATAGAGGTACTACAACCCGAGCTGCACGGGCGTGCGGCTTGTTTGAAAACGGCGGGATGTTGACAATGCCGGTTCAGACTGAGGAATTTTATGTGTCCCGAGTACGCACGAATCCAGCTGCATGCCGAGTGATGGTGCGTGTGGGACCGCATGCACACGAGAGTACGTCTGCGTATGGTGCTCCACTTGCGTCGATTCAGTGTGGAGACCAATGTCTGGCTCCAGCTGCACCCGATACACTGCCGCCATTTTCTGGCGTGCGACCAAATCCATTAATGCCTGAAACACAGCCCAGACACGCCGTTTTACAGCAGCGGGCAGACAGGGCAAGAAGTATGGAGCCTTATTTTTCAACCCGTTCCATTCGTTTATGATGATGCACATAATTCATTGTTGTAATGCACACTGCTGACCCCACGCAAGCAAACCATACATGTAGGCTTGCACAAACAAATCATACACGCCCACACAGCGCACCGGCATGGCGTCTTTTGCATTTGCATTTGGTTTGCGCGTCAGGGACAGCAAGGACAGTGTTGTCAACCAAGGATGTAGCAGCAGCGCCCTTGGCGGCACAACAACGCGGGTTGACGCACTGCCAAGCCGTCAACCTGACGCAACCCTTGGTGTGCCACCAGACTTGCTACAACATCCCGCGCATACCACAGTCGCATGGAACGATGTGCACAATCGCAGCAGAAAACACCCCGGAAAAGCGCTTCGGCGCGGTTCGTTCACAGCGTGTAAATTCTTTCCACCCATTTCAACGGCGCTGTCCCAAACCGCGCGCCCAACAACAACGTCCACAAAGCCGCTGTTGGCCAGGGGGTGGGTGTGGGTACCATCCACGCATTTCAGAAGCTGCGAAGACTTGAGAAACGCGGCGTACATTCCAAAGCGTGTGTTTAACACTGCACGCCCAGGCGCCGCAGCGTGGCAGCGTGCCGCCCACGAAAAACGCATGCGCAACGAAGCTCAAGCTGCGCTGCAGGATGCTGGACACGGTCAGGGGTTTATGCCGCCCACACCTCGATGTAAGTGGCCACAGGGCGCGTTGTGCATGTACCGCAACAAGAACCATGTGGACACTGGCGGTGTGTGGTTGCCGCGGGGACTCACACAGCGCCTGTTTCCCAGCGCTGCAGTGCTTGACGACACTAGTAATGGACACCCGTTGCGAGACGGCGGGGCGCCGCACGCTGTGCTCATGGAACGCCTGCATCAACCACAGGCGGTGCATGCGGTCACGGCACATTGGAACGCTGCAAAGCCCGGCGCTGCGTCAGGCGTTCTGCTCATGCCGTGTGGGTACGGCAAATCCATTACAGCCATGCACATTGCACGAGCGGCGGGAAGACGGGCTGTGTGGATTGTTCCCCGCCGTGTGTTGGGCGGGGACGCAATCCGTGCAGTGCAAGCTGTGTTCCCTGCCGCTCAACGCGTAAAACACGGCGTCACGACAGCGCAGGCGGGTGACAGTCGCGCCCCGCCGCCGTTCTCTGTTGCGTTCTTGGACGGCAATTCGTCAGACAAGCTGCACCCGGCAACGTGCAATGTGGACGTCTTGGTTGTGTCTGTGCACACGCTCCTGTCTAGGTGCGCTTCATTCACGCGCGACGACTGGATGGACTTTGGGACGTTGATTGTGGACGAAGCTCACATGATGTCGCACCGTGCGCTGCATGCGTTGGCTGTGATACCCGCACGCAGGGTATTGGCACTGTCTGCCACGCCGTACAGATCCGATGGCACAACGCCATCTTTGTATTGGGCATTTGGGCCCTTGATTTTTGCGTGCCGCCGTCCAAACATGTCGCTCAACGGAGAAGTATGGCGGTGGTCAGCGGGGCAAACGCCCACACGGTACAAGCCATGCGGCGCCGTGGACAACACAGAGTCAGTGAACGCCTTGTGCAGCAAAGACCCCCTGCGGAAAGCGTCTGTCATTAACACGGTGCACGCTGTGATTGACGCGGGGCGCCGGGTGCTGCTCATGGCCAGTCGCGTGGCGTACATGCAGAGCGTAGCTGCGCAAGTGACCACTGAACGCAGCCAAGAAGCGTGGACGCCGGTGCCGTTGCCGCCGCGGTACACACCTTCAGCCGACGCCGTGCAGTCTCTGTTGGGGGATGGTGTAGCAGTGGACTTGAAGGCGGGAGAAATTCGTGTGGCGCCAGCGGTGTGCATGCACGCTGGCACACCTGTGATTCTACGCAACGTGCTTTTGCATGCAGCGCCGTGTGTGTGCGCTCACCCGAGCTTGGCAAAGGTTGGCCTGTCGTGCCCAACACTGGACACGCTGATCATGGCCACGCCAATGACGGATCCTGAACAAATCGTGGGGCGCATCACGCGCGCCGATTCAAAGGGCAAGCCGCCTTTAGTCATTGACTTTATGGACCCACACGAGCCGTTTTTGAACATGTGGAAATCCAGATCTGAAGCCTACGACTTTTTAGACATGGACATTGTGTACCGTGACATGCGTCGCGGCGTGACGCGCAATGAAGTAGCAAAGATTTT
>Ga0138347_10764830_pt1 | contig 12782 bp, 7 predicted proteins | sample DeepDOM_S7_Trap__FD_200806 | JGI IMG/M metagenome (GOLD analysis project Ga0138347, IMG submission 200806) | Marine microbial communities from the Southern Atlantic ocean transect - DeepDOM_S7_Trap_metaT (Eukaryote Community Metatranscriptome)... | ecosystem: Environmental > Aquatic > Marine >... | reverse complement strand
CCCGTGACACCGCCGCTCACGACGCGTGCGCGCCCAGTGTTGAGCAAACTCAGTGTGACTACAGACACACACGTGTTTGTTTGCCGTGCGTCGCAGCGAAAGAGAGTTCGTCGCAGTGCACGTATGATCAAATGAATGACCACGTCAACCGAATAGATCACAAGTAAAACAAGTGTACACGTTGCTTTTTGTATGCGTACACAGCGTACTTTGCGCCATGAATTCACCATCGAACAAACGCCGCGAGTCAGTCATGCAGCCACGCCGCGGTGGCGCATCTCGTCTGCATATGCTGCACATACGCGCCGCAGCCTTTTCTGCTATAATTGGCGTGATTACTGCAGTGCTGTCATTCCAGCTGAGAGCGCGTGCACGTTTCATGGACTTGCATCCCAGCCCTGAAATCAAACGTTTCATACCAAAAAACCAAGACCCACAAACGTACGCGTACTCTGGTATGATTGCAGCGGGTATAATGGGAATCTTAGCGGCACTTGCGGCTTTTGGAGCATTGGCGCTTCCTGTAAAGCAGCGGAAGCACGCTTTCTTACTGGCGGCGCTGCTGAATACCGCAGCAAGCGCGTCGGGCATCGCGTTTATACACTCGGACTTTAGCGGCCGTCCGCCACAAGACGTAGGCCAGCAAACACAACTCTCGTACATGACTATAATGCAAGCGTTGGCGCTGTTCACGTTGTTCAAGGCGGCGGGGGGATACTTTTGGAAAGAGTAGTGTAGCATGCCACTGGCAATTCATTCTAACAAACATACTCACACGTGCACACACTTTTGCATGCACCTGTTGCACTAAACAAACATGTTGACTCTATACAGGCGTGTACAGGGCAGTGCGCCGTACATCGTAAATCATGGCAGGCATTGCTGTTCACGCTCGACGCGCGAATGTAGTGACATTGCCGCGCGCATATTGGCATGCTCAAGCATGTGCTGTTCTTCGGCGGCATTGACGTACGTTTGTATCGACAAACGTCAAAGGAAGCGCGACGCAGCCGCTCGTGAAAGGGAGCGTGTCGGCGTGATTCTGGGGTGGGAGCAGCCTTCATGAACATGCTGTGTTCATGCCAACGGCGCGTCCTCTGCTATGTTGGACAACACGTCGCGAACACTGTCCTGTGTGAGAGGCGGCGGCAAAAATGCGCACGTTTGTGGTACAGATGGTTTGGACGTTTTACGCAAGGTTTTTGTGCACCTTCGCATTGACTTGGACCATTCCACGTGGGTCATAAAAGACCACAACGTGAAATCCTCGTCTCGACCGTCTGGCAGCGCGATTCTAGTGGAGCCGTATGTGGGGTTCTCCAGGGACGCGTTTTCCAAAGACGTTCGAACAGCGGCGTAGCACGCACGCATGACACTCACGTCGTGCGGCGCGCACGCATCGTTGTCACTGCGAGACATGGTTGTTTTGGAAAATACATCAACAACTTGTAATTGTATGCCCTGCTTTGTTGTACATTGTTGCTAATCGAGGGAAGCGTCCAGCACGTGACTGGCTCGTGTGTGTGTATGCGCCACGGGGGAGGACAGCACGTCTTGTAGAGCTGCTTGAGCAGTGTCGGGTGATGTGTACGTTGCTACACTGACAGCGTCAGTGCCGCCCGGCGTCTGTACATGTGGTCCACGCACATGTAAATGCATGGACCGCGCTACTAGGAGCGCGTCTCCTCGACGTGGCGGGCGCGTGTCCACCGCATGGTCCACAACAGTTTCCCTCGATGCATGTTCTGGGGCGCTTGCATCGTGCTGTACAGCCACTGTGCCAGTACCAACAGGCGCACGAGCGCCCACGGCAACACACGCGGTTGTAGACGTCAAATTGTCCACTTCACCCTGCAGCGCCGCATCTGTGAATGTTTGCTCCGTTTGCTCAAAGCACGCCCTTCGAATCACCGACTCTGTGGAGCTGTTAAGGCCCTGCCTGTTCATGGCGGTTAAGACGCCAGCGTGTGTCATGGCCAACACAAGGTGCTGTAAGTGCCTGGGGTCCAGCATGTCTTGGGACAACACTTGCGCCAGTTCATGCATGAGTACACCTTGCGCTGCCGCAATGCCCAACGTGGCCACTACGTCGTTCACGTGGTTCGTGGTGCTGCGCAACCAATCCACGCCTGGAACTGCGTACCACGCGTCCATTGCGCCACCGTGGGCAATGAGCGTTGATGGGGACTCTGTGGACGTTTCTACGCGCGTGACGCCCGCTACACCCTCTAATTTAACGGCGTGCATCAGTGTGCGCAGGACCATGTATGAACCATCACGGGAGTGATCCCGCAGCAATCGCACTCTAATGACCCACTGCCCATGCATGTGAGAAGAGTGCGTGATGACTGCGTCGTGCAAAGGCGCCAGGCAACGCCGCACAGCCCTAGCTACAAAGCCAGGCCGCCGTTTGCGGGCACGCAGAACATCTTGATGCAGCACCAAACGAACAATGAAGGGCGACCATGGACGTGCGGGATCAGCCAGGGTTCCTTCCCAACCGTACACTGCAGCACTGTCCTGTAAAAGCGCCGCGTCCAATGACGCCGCAGCTTCTTCGGCGCAGTGTGCTGCGGGTTCCTGCAGCACAGCGCCAGAGATGACCACGTCCGTCAACCGCAAAATGGGCGCGCGTAAACGCAGGCGTGATACCTGCGCTGGCGTCATGCCGTCGCATGCTAGGCGCACAATGGGCGTCGCAATGCTTTCACGGGCATCAATCAGTTCTTTTAGGCGCTTCACGCCGCCTTCAATGCCGGTGTTGTTTCCAGCGGAATGAAACGTGTTTAGTGTAAGTTGCGTGGAAGGTTCACCAATGGATTGTGTCGCAATGGCACCGACAGGCTCACCGGGTGCAACGCGGCTGAACATCATAGCTTCTTGTGCGTGCGCTTCAAGTGCTGTCATGCGTGCGTCGTAATCGTCCCCCGCCAACGCTGTAGCTGCGTCGGGCTGCAACAGCGTCCACGTCATGTCGCAGCACAATGCAGCACACGCCGCGTGTCCCCATCGCTGAATCAACGCCTTGCACACGCTTTGGACGCGTGGTACATGCACTGCGTTGTACCATTCTAGGGTGTACATGTCTGCCGTGTAAAAGCGTGTGTGTGCTTTGAAGCCGTTGTGTTAGCCCATGCAATCGTCTGGTAAGCACGTTATACATTTGAATGGCGTACGCACCCTACGTGGTTTCACTTGCGAGGTTGATACGCAAACGCGTCCAAAGACTGTACAGTGGTGGGGTCGTCTTCCAGTGTAGTGGACGTTTCGTCGGCTGCGCCAGCGCCAGCATTGCTGGGTTGGATTTGACAATGTGGATTCAAGTCGCACGCGGGTTCATTAGCTAGTGACGGTTGTTCATGGTGTTCCTCAAGGCCTGCACATACTTCCATGTCATCCATAATGGCTGCAGCTGCCTCCCACACGTCGTACATTTTCACAGTTTCCGCATCTGTTTTGATAGCTGCGGGGTCAATGTGACTAATGTATACGCCTTTCAAAGTGCGCGCCCGACTGAGCGCAACGTACGCTTGGCCCGTGGTGCGCATGTTTGCCAGCGTTAGTGCCACTGCATCCATGGACATGCCTTGGGCTTTGTGCACAGTGATTGCAGCCGCCGCCAACAGGGGACAACACCATGCACCCACCCTAACATTGTGCGCGACTGTATCACTGCTTTCTGGAAGCGCAACATCCACACCAAAAAACTGGGGCGCCACGGGCGTTGTCACGCCATTGTCAAAGCGCACAACAGGAACCCACGTTGTAGACGCAGCGTACGCACTGTGCCGCTGAAAGAGGGCGCCCTTATCCGCATCCGTGCCAGTTGGTGTTGATACAGGCGTGTACGCTGGAACACACGGCGTTGTTGTGTGTGAAGACACGTCTTGCATCTCATCGCCCTGCACTGGACGCAAAGCGCAGCCTTGCACCGGCGGCACGCTGTCCAATGCAGCTTTGTGTTGTGCCACGTACGCTGCAACTGGCGTTGTCCATCGAGACGCTGCATTCACAATGCCCGGCGGCATTGTAAATGCTTTGTAGTGTTCTTCGTTGTCGGCAGCTCGCACAACGTGCTGCACAGGCACATCAGGCAAAGGCAGCACTCGTTCCCCAGTGTAACACAGTTGTGTGTGGTTGCAAAACACAGTGTCCACGGGTGACACAACAATGCGCGTATAATCTGTCGATATTGGCGCGCTGCGTCCAGCGACGGCCGCAACGCGCCGCGCATCGTCCTCCGTTTGCGTCAATTCGTGAATGTATGCACCCCAGGGCGGGGCGTATCGCGCCCATCCAATCACTACACCCTGTGAACCATTCACTAGTTCGTACATGGGTGGCACTTCTTGCAGCTTGCACGTGAGCAAAACGCGCATGCCAAGGCACAGCTTTACGCCATTGGTGCCCTGCAGTGTGTTGCGGAGCGCCGCGAGCGCTGCGTTTTGTGGGGCTGGGGGCATGTCATCTGGGAACAATGTTGTCACTGTGTCGGGCAATGCTTCACGCTTTGTGTGTCCAGGCATGTCGGCTTCCAGCATGGCACGCGCCATGTCGTCTGGTAAGTACGCCTGCATGCGGCCCCAATCCACCCACTCAGGCATGGACCCCAAACATGTCACAGTGAATTGCGCGGACAGGACGGGCGTCAAGTGCACTATGGGCTGCTTCAGCGCTGTGGTTGCTCGATTGTTCATGTGCTCAACGCCCGCACGCGTGGGCAGCAACCACGTTGCGTCATCTGGAATGTCAGCGTCGTCCACACACCGTGCTTGCAGTGCGTCAATGTCTTGCGCTGTTGACCGGCCTTTGCGCAGCCTTTGTAAAATGTTTTCCCATTGCGTGTCGCTCGCGTGACGCATGGACTGTGTAAGCACATGCACATCAAAATTTACGTCTTGCCACGTCGAGGTGGTGTACACTGGTGGCGGCGGGTCGTCGTACCCTCGGTGTACAACTGGCAACTGCAAAAAGTCGCCACACGCCACGACAACAACGCCGCCCATGGGTTCGTCAACCTGTCTTGCCGCGCGCAGCATGGCGTCCATCACGCGCAACACGTGCTCTGTCAACATGGACACTTCGTCTATAATGAGCACGTGCAGCCCCTGCAGCTTGTGTCGGAGTCTGTGAAACATGTTAGCACGCTTGACGTACTCATCAACGTCCATGTTGCCCATGCCCAGCGCGAAAAAAGAGTGAACTGTCACGCCCTTTAGAGCCACTGCTGCAATACCAGTGGTTGCTACAACGTGCACATCCACTTCACACGCGCGGTCAAGGTGCCCCGTGAGTGTGCGTATAACATGGGACTTGCCAGTGCCACCGCATCCCGTCAAAAACACGCTGCGTCCCTCAAGCACTGCGTTCACGGCCCGCCGTTGTGCAGGCAACAATGCCGCCGCGTCTACCGCGTCCAACGGTGGCAAAGCTTGGCCTATGCGAGATATACCCGTGTGTGAGTGCCATTTGCGCAGTTGACGTATACGGCCGTACAATTGGGCGCCACGGTTCCGCGTTGCTGAAATACTGCGCGTGCCATTCGCACCGTCTGTTGATTGCGTGTGCCTATGCCGTTTCATATTGTGTACCCGTGCATGCATTTGGCAAAACAACGTGTATAAAGCATAAAGCAATGTGTTGTGTATGCATGTGTCTCGCAGCAAATGTTCATGCGTCTCACGGTCTTGACCCTCTACAATACATTCATTCACGTATGTGTTATCCTACTTTGTGCCACTTACACGCGCTCTGCCACACAACACAAAACATTTAAATACTACTATACGCGCGCATAGTTCTCAATCAACATGGAATTTTACGTTGTATATGATGCTGCAGTGCCCAGCTGGCGCTGGATGCAGACATCCAGTGGTACGCGTGATCACGTATCAGGGCATCACGCGTACCCATTACGCGCCGACCCCCCACCGCACAGCAGCACATTTACAGTCGTGTGTCTTGATCAACGCAGTTGCGTGCATGGTACAGATACACTGTGGCTTTCAAAGCCAGACGTCATGCGGGGGCAACGCAATGCGCGACGTGCCATGTTCAAAATGAACGCTCGCATGGCAGAGGCTGTACAAGACGCGGTGCACGCCATTGCAGAGCAACACCACTGCAGTGAATACCTTGTACCTGAATATATGGATGAAGACTGTACTTTAGCAGAAGAGCGTGCTGCGGACGCGGTGCCGCCAGTCGTGTGTGTGGTGTCTACGCTGAACTGTTCCTGACCTGCGACGCACATTGTTACAAAAGGTAGCGTAAATGTATTGATCGTACACCGTTACAGTCTAAGCATAGACACAGGATAGACCAATGCCGTAAACACAGTCGTGTACGCCAACGCACGAGCCAGCTTGGTCAACGCTGGCGCAAGTGTTGAACTGTCGCTAGCGCTTGGTTTTTGACGGGGTTTTAGGTTGGCCACAATAACGCCGCCCATGATGCATACAATCACCAGCAGCGTCCACGATACAACAAGTACGCGCTGTCGTACGTGAACTGGTCTGAACATGGCGATGAGCGTGCATACCGTCACAAACGCACTCAACACAGTCAGTGTTTCCAAGTACAGCTTGGCGGTCTTGGTGTAATACTTGGTTTGCACTGCCTTGGAGTGTACACGGGCCGTGATTAGCGCCAGTATAACAGTTGCAGCCACGCACGATGCCACGAGAGCTGCCTCGAAAAAGTAATCTTTTACAATGGCCTGCAGCACATTGCGGCGGCCCGTAGGAAGTACGCCAGCGTCATCATCAAAGTTAAGTTGTCGTCGTGCACGCGGTTCGCGCTCAGTGTACTGCCTGTCGCTATCAGCGTATTCTCGGGGCACGTACGGCGTTTCGCGTCTTTGCACAGTTTGCCGTATGCGTTGGCTCATTTCTACGCTCAAGTCGTCCATTTCTACACTGTGCGGCCGTGCCGTGCGCCGCGCGTCCTGTACTCTGCACGTGTGCTTTGTTGCAAGAACGCGAAAGTACGTTGTTGTTGAATTACTTTGTAATGCATTGAATGTTTTACAGCAGCAGTGTTTATAAAAGACTTTCAACGTCTGTGTTGAATAGTACCACGCGTTGCGTTGTGTTGCGCTGCATCAGCTGCAAGATCGCGTTTGGCGGCCGCACGCGGTATGCGTAGTACACCGTGACAACAACGCGTAAAATTAACGATGCCCGCGAGACGTTGGCTCGCAAGAACGCTGCCATGGCCGCTGGTCGCGTGATGGAGCCAATGGGGCGCCGCCGTAGCAGGCGTCTTAACACAACCCATCTACTGTCGATGCGTACATCTGGGACATTAATGCGCCGTAGTTGCGGCATGGTTTCCACAACGTCCCCTCGAGGAAACAGCTCTGCCAATGCCTGTGTAACATCAGCTTCGCTCACGGTACTTTCATTAATGTCAATCATACCGATCGTGTCATCAGGTTCTGTGGGGGGAATTTGATCGCCACCGTCACCCATACCCGGTGAAGTTACCTGTTCCAACACTGCACCCCATCCGCCTTGTACATCCAGCACGCGAACTGGCACAATCGCAGCACAGAGCGCACTTAATTCTATGGCGTCAATACGCGGTCCATCTGCGCTGTCAGGATTGTCTTGCAGCGTGAAATTGTCTGGAACAGCAGTGTCAAACTGAAACACGTCAGCAATCAATGGCGTGCGCGCCGTTTCCCGCGTAAACACAGCAATGTTTTCAGTGACTGCATTGCGCAAGCGCGCATACCGCGTCTGAGGAACCAGACTTTGCAATTCAGTCGCATCAACGCCTTGAAAGTACACGGCACCATCTCGCACAGTGTACGCAAGTGAGGCAGCTGTACCTATTGCTTGAGCCAAAGCTGCCCCTGCGCTCACATCGCGTGGCGTCAATGGAATGCGAGCGACTGATCCGGCACGCACGCCCGTCGCGCTGAGTGTTCCGCCATTTACGGGTGCGCATGTCAGTGTAGACACTGCGTGTGCAAACGGTATGGCTGCCCAAGTGCCGTCCGCGTGTCCAGAGAGAATCCATTGTTCCGTGACGCCACCAGAGCTGTTGCTGGTCAATGTGTGCGTGTTGGCCAAGGCGCTCACACTAGCGTCGCTGCGTACAATTACACTGCCACCTGGTTGCGGCTCAGCCGGTAACAAATTCAGGTTTTCATCAAACGTTCTCGGCGCAGCAATGAACGCAGTCATGCTTGTTTGTGAACTGAGCCCTAGAGCTGTCATTGCTGGCATGGTAGTCAACAAGCCTGGTGCCGCTGTGTCAAACACACCGCTTGCGCCGTCTTGGCCTGCTGTGCCCATGCTCATGCGCGCACATGTAAATGGTTTACCGCGGCTGACCACTGTTGAAGTCAATGGCGGGTGCGGTGCAGTGGATAGCACATCGGACAGTGTTGTTGCATCGTTCACAGACTGGAGGCCACGCACTGGGTACAGCGCGTCCAAAAGAGACACAGGCAATTGAACAGGGGCGACTTTGAGATGCGCGTCTGGTATGTCGACTGTTCTGTACACTGCGGCAACGCCATCTTGTGTGTACACTGGCTCAGCGTTTAACGCTGTGCAGCGTGTGTCCAACACCACAAGATTGCCGCTTGGAAACACACGCATGTGTTCGGCAGCTGCTTGTAAAGACGCGAGTGTGTACTCGGCAGACCACGACGACGACGGAGCTGCAGATGCAGCATCATCAAATGCTTGCACGTACACGTATTCAACTGCGCCAGCTCGAACGACATTCCCATTGGCGTGTCCATGCACGCCTCCAGCTCTGTAGAAAACTGGAACAAACCTGGTTGCCCCAGAATCATTGGCTGCCGCAGACCCGGGCGCATCCTGCACGACAGCGTGCGCCATGCCAGCGTCCCACCAATCGTGTAAAAGCCCATTGGGAGCCACAGGAATAAGACCCAATGGGTAACTCGCTGTCGGTTGCATGCACTGCTGCAAGGAAACGCTGGTCTCTGCTTTGGACGCGGTGGTGTAGAACGGTACCAACGACGTCATGATTGGCACAGGTTCTCCCAGCGCGTCAAGTGTGCTTATAAAGTAAGAATCTAAAATACACGTTCCCACTTTGAATACAAAGGCGTTGTCGTCTTGAACCGTCACTGGCACAGCGTTTCCAGAGACTACGCCGGGGTGTGCGTACGAAAAGGGCGTGTTTGGTGCCAATGGTGTCCACGAAACCACGCACGGTGTGGGACACACCACCTTCATCTGCGCGTCGCCTGCAAAAGACGACAACACCTGCATCTCTTCGGGCCTTTGCATGGCATTGGCGCCGGTGTGCGGCATCAAGATCCAACTTGAGCCAACAGCATCAGTGGCGTCTGTAGCAGCGTCTGTGAATAGCGTGGCACCTTCCACAGCGCGCTCGTTCATTAACACACCACGGGATGTTCCACTGTCTCGTGCGTCGCGCAATGTGCCGCTTTGCAGCGTCAAAGTCGCCGTGTCGTCCATGTAAAACGCGTTGCGCAGAGGATGCCCCGCATCCAACAAAACAACAGTGCGGGTGGACGAGACCCATACAGCGTCGTCTGCACTAGGTGGTGTCTGTGTGTTGAAATATAAACGCTGCACGCGTACATCTGGAAACGGCTCGGGTCCAGACACCACGAGTTGTCCCCGCAGTGCACCCGTCGATGCAGCTGCAATGTCTTGCACGCGCAGCGTGCCTTGCAACCCAAAAACAGCGCTGTGTTGCGGTGGCAGCACAATGACAGCGCTGATATTAGTGGCATTTTCGTCGTACGTCTTCAAAGCAGCGTTCAATTGTGCAATGTCGTCGGGCGTTAATGCGGGCCGAAACTCCATCGCCGGTGTAAACGCGTCTGTTAAAGAAAGCCCGTCAGACGCGGGACGCACTGCAACCAAGGCAGGTACTGCTGACGTGCATGTGACGGTAAACAGCGTTGACGCGTCATTTGAGACGGAAGCGCACGCGACCTGTGCGGCACCATTAGGTTCCCGGGCTGCATCGTACCCCAGCACGCTAAAGATTGCGTACTTGGACGCGTCGTCCGACAGCGCTAGAAATCCCACGGGCGCGTCATAATTAGCCCGCAGGAACTGCTGCCGCGCTGACCAAACAAGTAACTCATTGTTCGCACTGAGGGCGTCAAACAAGGGCGTGACGTCTGCGTTTGATACAATAGGCTCAACTGACATGCTGTACACATCGTCGTATGCACTGGTGCCCATTGCAGCGGAACGCACCTGCTGTGCCGCATTTGTGATCTTGGTCAGCGCTATTGTTGCTGGAATACCTGGCTCTGGCCAGCGCACTGTCGAAACATACAACTCGTCGATACTTTCAATGAGTGCAGTTGTACCAGCCGCCATGTCTACACTTGAATACTCTTGCACGCCGTCAATGAGCGTGTAACGAAAGGCAGCAGACTCCACATGGGGTGTGTGTAATGGTGTGCTGGTTACGGTAAGTTCCTGGTCTGGGTCTGTGTTTGACACGTACACGTACGTTACTTCGCCGTGAAACGCCGATGTAAAGGCAAGGTTGTTACTGTCTTTCTCTTCCCTAATGTAAAAGATTCCGCTGGGCACAGTGTACCGCAGAGGCCTGTCTTGGCCATCAAAGCGCACAGCGCGGGATAACAAATCAGCGTCCCATATGCGTCGACCACCACTGGGGACAATTCCAAAATTGTCGTCGTGTGCCCCCCACACACTGCGCACAGTCAAGTCGCTGTCCAAAACGAACGTAACAGAACTTATCTGAACATCTCCTTGATGTAGAACCGTATTTGGCGCGTCGGGAGCTGAGTTTAGCACGGAAATCAGCGTTCCATCTGGAGCCAGTTGATGCGACGGCGCATAGAACGTATCTGTTGCTACCCGCGTAAACACGCGCGGGGTGCCCGTAGTAGCCACGTCGGCGTACTGCCCGTGATAAGAGCTTACAATATCAACATTGCTCAAAGCACTGTTTGGGGTAAGTTTTGACAGGGGAATGTGCGTAATTGGTGAAACACGCACAATGCCTTGCACGGTGCTTTCAGCGTGCACCAAAGGAGCAAAGGGGTTGTCACACCCTTCAAAGCTTAAGCGGGAGTGCGACGCGTTCCACGGCACAATGTCACCTCGTTGGTATGGGAGAGCGCCTGTATCGTCCGTCCTTAGGGTAAAATTTTGTGCTGCGCGAAGAGTCAGTGTTTCTGTGGAATGTCCAATGATCACAAGTTCTGGATCGTCTGTTGTTGTCGTGTGCACACCCGCATGCATCAAGCCTTTTAAAACATTTTTACTCCCAACCGTGGCGTTTGTCAGCGACCCCGGCGTTCCTTCGAATTCCAGCCGGTGTATATACGGCCTGTCGAAAAAGGGAATTACCGATATGGTAAAAGACGTTGCAGCAAACTTTGGGGTAATATCGAAATAGTTTGATGAAATGGCTTTGGGTGTCACGTGACTGGCAAACGTCAAGACGATTTTTTGGCTTGGTTTGATGCGAAAGTGCACAACAATGTCGTTGGGTGTCGTTGACGCTGCTTCATGCACGCAGGTTTCGTATAGATGCAAAACGTCATCAAAAGCTGCGTCTGCGCCTGCGTTTGCGTCTGATACGTCTACAAATGACCGTGGCGCGAATACGTTGTTTGTCCGCACACTGACCAAGTCGCCTTGGACACCAAATCTCGACACTGGCTCAAAGCTTGATGGAACAACACCATCAACTCTTGTGATTTGAGTGGACACTGCCGGCATTAATCTTTTTCCAGCCAAATTGCGCAGGGTGGCCGTGTACAAGTCAGTTAAAATCACTGACGGTGGCGGCGGTGGCGGCTCGTCACCCGGGAAAATAAGCAACACAAACCCAGTTGCGCCAGCAGTTGCGCTCTGAAAAGACTGCCCACCACCAGACCATCCTCGGCCGCCGCCGCCAGTGCCGGGCACTGCATCTGCCAACGCAGCTCCTCCAAAGACTGCTGCCGGCATGTTATCTCTGAACGTTCCTCCGGCGCCTCCGCCGCCAACCCTGCCACCATTGATCAGGTTCGTCAATTCAGAAACAATTATACCGGCCCCACCCGTGGCACCGAAACTTTGACCGCCATCAAAAGATATACCCTCGCCGTCTGCACCGTGCGTGCCTTGCCCACCCGCGCCATCGTACTCGGCTGTACCACCTGTGGGGCGCGCGAAAATACTGGGTGGAAACTGAGACGGCGCAGGTGGCTCACCGCCAGGCGGTGGACCACCACTTGGGGGACCACCACTTGGGGGACCACCGCCTGGGGGACCCGTCGGGGCTAACTGCGTGGGTAATTCTCCGTCGAATTCTAACAGGCCGTTTGCATTACCTCCTGTGGGTGCGACTCTAGTTTGAAAATTGTCTGCAATATAACCACCGCCACCTCCAGACGGTGCAACTGCTACTTCAACGTCGTCGAAAAAAAGTCGTGTTGGTCTGTCGACGTACGGTCTTTCACTCGGTTGCGCAGGCGGCGGTATGACAATTGCAAACTCTCCAAACATTGGGTCCGAGTCTCCGTAGTATTCAGCATTTGCGCCGGCACCACCACCGCCGCCGCTGTGGTCCTGATTCGGTGCGAATCCGCCAGGCCCTCCGTTGCCCAACATGCGCACAGTAATGTCGCGCACGCCATATACGGGTACGGTGTACGTGCCAGGCTCATTGAACAAGTAGGCCACTTGGCCGGCGATTGTACCAACCGGCAATAATCCAGTGTACATGTTGACGCAAACGGTGTTGAGTGGTCAAACGAGTACACACGTGGCAACAAGCGTTGCGCTGTT
>Ga0138347_10016456_pt1 | contig 12938 bp, 8 predicted proteins | sample DeepDOM_S7_Trap__FD_200806 | JGI IMG/M metagenome (GOLD analysis project Ga0138347, IMG submission 200806) | Marine microbial communities from the Southern Atlantic ocean transect - DeepDOM_S7_Trap_metaT (Eukaryote Community Metatranscriptome)... | ecosystem: Environmental > Aquatic > Marine >... | reverse complement strand
CATGCATTTGAGAGCAACAAAAAGTAAATAGAGTGTGTGCACGCACGCCTCGCTATCGAGTGTACACGTTTACAAAACATGCGTATACTGCTGGTGCACAATCGGCACTGCACCGTGTCGTCGGCGTTGCCTGCGCGCACATGGACAGTGTTTGCGCACGATGCAGCATCGGGGGATTTGCTGAGTGTAGCTAGGCTGGGTGCCAACGCACGCATACAACACTTGAATTTGACAAATGAGCCCAATCGCGCGTGGCAAAGTCGAGACGCAGCTCGTATCACGTGTCTAGTCACGCCATTTCAATACAGCGCGCACTCCCAGCCTTTTTGGTTGCAAGCGTACACCGCACGCGGCGACGGCGTGCAACACGTGTGCAAGCACGGCTTGTGTTTGTGGTCAGAGTGGGAGAACGACGACACAGTGTCTGTAGAACTGGGGGTGCAGGAACGCGCGCGTTGAAATGCATTTACACACGCATTGCACTCGTTTGCCGCGCCGTAAGAAGCGATTCACTGGCGTTTCCCTTGCACAGCACAATGATGTTTATAATGCACAGCACTGTAACACACACGAATTCGGCGGCTGCAGCCCACACAACCACGGCATTTGCCAAGTCACAGGGCGTGTACTGCGGCGGCACAAAGCACTGTGCTACACACTGCATGACTACACAAGAGCAGAGCGGGGTCCGTCCACGCTTCTGCGTGTTTATTTCTGCGCTGCACCAGCATTACACGCGTGCTGGTGTTCCTTGAGCCAACGCGCACCCTCCTCCGCATCAGCGAGGTTTTCGCCCGACGCTGCTAAGAACACGTCGTGTTTCAACGACGCAGTGTGCACCGCGGCTTTGTGTGCGTCCATGGCTTCCATGACGTCACGTGTGCGTCGCCGCATGTCATCCAAGTCTTGTACACGAACCGAAACGGCATAGTTAGCGTCAGCCTGTCGCGCCGACACGGCCCGCATCCACTCGTGTTGCACATCGCACACCGTTTTGACACGGTGGAGCGTGTCTACAACACACTGTTCTGCTGCAAATGGCGTGCCTTCAATGGACCGTGCTGCACGTTTGGCACGCACTGTGGTGTTCCACAGCTTTTGCCACAGCCGCATGTGTTCCTGTGCCGCAAGGTCTTGAGCTGTTTGCTCCCCGCCAGCTGCCTCGTCTGAAGCGTCTTGCCCCTCTTTGTCAGCGTGTGTGGATACCAAGTGCATGGTTTTGTCCACGGTGTTACCACTGTGTGTGGCGCTCACGCGTACAGTGCCAGACTCGTCAGCTTGTAGTGCGATGCGCACACGTTGTGCGCCAGCTGGAGCTGGCGGTACGCCGTGAATGCGGAATGACCCCAGTGGCGTGCATTGGCTGGTCAATGTGGACTCCCCAGCAAACACATCTACATCAAACACAACTTGACCATCGTGCTGTGTTGTAAACGTTGCGGCTCCAGAAGCTGGCAAGGGTGCATCGCGGTGCAACACCTTGTGCAGGTACTGCTGTGCCACGCGAACGCCGACACTGTGCGTCAACGCGTCGTGAACACAAGGTGGGGCGTTGGCAAGTGCTGCGGTTGAAGCGTCTGCGCCACGCTGTTCACGCGTGGCGCGTGCAGTTTGTAGTTGGTGAGCGAGCCACGCGGCGCCGCATGCAACACTTGTACGGGTTTCTGCACCATGCCACTGCACAATAGTTGCCAATGGAAACGCAGCCTGCAGTGCTTCGTACACACCAGGTAGGCCCGTGGATCCACCCACCAGCACGACGTGCGTGACACTGGACGCCGCGCAACCGCTTCTCGACACAGCTTGAACAGTCAAGTGCACAGCTCGACGCACAGATAAGGCTGCAGCGTCCGCAACGTGTTGACGCGTCACCGCCACATTGCCCACAAAATACGTGTTTTGTATGGCAACGCCCTCTTTTGCGATTGCCGCGTCTTGGACAGAAATACCGCGTGCTGCTGCTAGTGCAGCGTCCACGTCAGCGCCCCCCAAATGCGCGTCGCCGGCAGAAGCCAGCACATCGTACGCAGCACCGTCAATGTCTGGCGTCAAGACAGTGGCGTCAAATGTACCCCCACCCCAATCAAACACAACTGCAGTGTGATCAGAAGACGGCGGCGGGATGCGTCCAGCAGCTGCTGCGTGCAACAGCGCCGCTGTGGGCTCATTCACTAATTGCAACACACGTAAACCAGCACGCTGTGCCGCATGCAAAGTCACACTGCGTTGCAACGGCGTGAAATCTGCTGGTACAGTCACCACTGCTTCACGGGGCAAACGCGCGCCGCACGTGCAAGCGCCCACCACATTGTCCAAAGCTGCGCGTACAATGTCCTGTGTAACCTGCATTGGCGTGTACGTTACGCCAGGGGCAACTTGAACGCGCACCACATCCGAGTCTCCTTCAATGGGCACCGCACCAGCGCCGCCATGTGCGGCAATGCATCCGCAAGTCGCAATGTCCCGTTGCGTGCGAGGGTCAGAGAACTGCACCCCCACAAGACGCTTGATGCCACGCAAGTGAACGCACGCCTGTGCATCGTGTGCATGCAAGTGTTCCAAGCCAAGACACTCCCCAGTGTCCGCGTTGTACACCGGCACAGACAAACACCAGGGACGTCCACGGGAATTGTACGCAAGTACAGGTTCACTACGCGTGACGTCCCACTCGGCAACTAGTGTTGTCGTGGTGCCAATGTCCACACCCAGGGCGTTTGCGTGCACGCTGGCTTTGCACGTAGCGCACAACGCATCGTCTTGATTGCTGTCCACCGGTTGGACAGCAGCCATGGCGGGCACTATGTTTTTAAGAGTGACCGCAGTTCAGCCGAGCAATGCATTATGTTTTACGCGCGCGTTTGTGTTTACTTGGAGCGTCTTGCTCTTTGCACGCAGTCTTGGTCAGCATGTCGCGTCTATCGTCAGTGTACCTCTCCAATGCCGCTTCCAGTGTACTCAAGTCTTGTAACCACATGCGCAGCGGACACACTGCAGCAGCGTCCCTCTCTGACGCCCTGCAAGCAGCTAGCTTTGTCACTGCCGCATCCACTGCCGCGGCGCTTTGTTGTGCAATGGGCGTGCGCACCAAGTAATCGTATGTTGTTGCTTCTGCGGCATGCTCTGCTTCAATCATGGCGGCGTACGCTTCAATGCTGTCCCGCGCAGTGTCTGTGCGTGGCGTGGGTAATTTGTTCACGGCGGCGTCCGGTGCGTACCCCGAGGCTTCCAGAGCTTTCTCCAAGGCTCCCGCTTGTTTGAGGGAACGCAGCGGCGGCAACGGCGTGTCCACAAATGCAGCCAACTCATCGGGCGTAAACGCGTGCGCGGGGTACGCGCCTCTTTTGAACCCAGCCCGCGTTTCCACAATGAATCGCAGCACGTTGACTTGTTTGAGGCGTCTGCGGCGGGCGTGAATGAGGTCCCACGCACGGCGCCGAGTGTACCACGCGTGTGTTCTGGACGCCCACGCCGCCACATACTCTGACGCGCTCTGAAACCGCACCACACGGGCGCACGTTGCGTCTCCCGGGACGCCACCCTGAATGAAGTGCATGTTATCGCGACGCATGGTGCTCACTAAACCCAACGCGCTTTCCAAGTCGGGGTAACGCGTGCGATTGCCGGCGTCGTCACCACTGGTTTCTGCCGGTGGTAAGCAACTCAAGTCGCTGGACACAGTTTGGAGCGGTGCCGCGGTTTTACGCAAAAGGGGCGCAGCGCTGTCGTTGTCCACAAACACCAGCACAGACACGAGTTCGTCAGTGGACGCGTCTTGCACCCCAGTGATGCGCATGCCACGCATCAGTGTGCCTGCTTTGGCTTTGGCTTTGAGGCCTTCCACGTAAGAACCTGTCCACTTGCCTGGCGGCAGGTCCGTAATGTGCAGCACGCCTGGGCCCACAACACGCACGTCGCCACGCATGGTCACCACGGGTCCATTGACTTCTGGCGCAACGCGCACGCCATCAAAGCATGGCGCAGCGTCGTCGAGCACTGTCCACGGCGCGTGCTCGCCACCACCATCCAAAAACTCCCGCACACTATGAGACAGTGTACGCCAATGCAGCGGCAGCACCACGCTGCTGTACACAGTCCCAATCGCAGTTGTGCGGCCATTGAGCAAGACAAATGGAAGCGGGCAAGGCAGCTCTGCTGCTTCCAAAACGTGCCCGTCTTCCACAACCCGCGGAAGCAGCGGTAGGAATCCACGCGGGAACAACGCAGCTGTCAACTCTGAGCAGCCAGTGTACGTGTACCTGTGGCTCGCAGGGGTAGGACTGAACCGTGTTCCAAACGCACCCTGATCAAGCAGCACGGGAACATTGGCTTTGCCGCACGCTGATGCTGCTAATCCAGCTGTAGTGTTTTGAATGGACGCTTCTCCATGTGCGTACAGCGTGGACTTGATCACGTCAGCGGCAGCAGTGTCTGTGCGCACGGGCTTTCCAACAGCACGCTGCAGCATGACGTACACCACCTTGCGCTGCGTGGGGCACATGCCGTCTGTCACACGGGGAACATTGCGTTCCACGTGAGCCCACATGTGCGCCACCATTTCCACCGCGGCCCATTGTTCAAATGTCACGCTACCAGCGGCGTAGTCCACTTGTGCCGCTGGGTCGTACGCATCCATTAGTTCACGGCGGTCTTGTGCTGCATCTCTAAATGCAGCGTTAAGCCACGCGTCACTGCCAGCGCCACTGTGCTGTACATCCAAAACATTGTCCCGCCAATTGGGGGCGTGCAGCGTAATAATGTCTTGCCGGCGCCACTGACCCAGTCCTTTGACGTGCTGCAGGGATACACGAGCACGCCTATCTGGCGGCAGGGACGCTAACCACGTTTCCGCTGCAGCTTGAGAGTGAAACGTGGCCTCGGGTCCACCAGAGCCGGGCGTGGTACGCAGCAGCGGCGTCGTGTACCGTTTCACGTACACGGGATTCTGAGCTTGAATCCAGGGCCACAGCGCTGAAATGTTGCTGTACACGAGTCCAAAAATGTGGTTCCCATCAGTGTCCATGTCTGCTGCAACCCAAATGGCCGAGTACCGCAAGGCAGCTACGCCCGCTGAAGGCTCTCCAGCGCCCCACTTGAGCCCCAATATCGCAGCCAACCCCGCAAGCTCCGTGTTTTTAGCAGCAGACGCGACGCCCTCTTTTCGAGCGTTCATGGGTTTTCCCCGGAGCGCGTACACGCCCATGGTTTTGCTGCCGTCTTTGATGGACGCACGCAGCGTCAAGCAGTAATTTTTAGCAGACGAGCCCTCTGCCAGCAACAAGACGCACTCTGCTCGACGCTTGCCCCCTGCCAGTGTAGCTGGCGTGTAATCCTTGACGTTCACAACAGACACATTGGCGTGCGCAGCAGCGGCAGCACCGCTTTCAACCAAAGGCGCCGCGATAATGGACGCAGACGCTGCATCCCTGTTTGCAGCGCGAAGCGCTGTAACTTGCGCGTCTTCAGCAGCTTTGGACGCCAACACTTTGGCGAGGGTAGACACAGCTTTTGCGCCTTTTACGACGGGCGTGTCCCCAGTGGACCAGTACGCTGTTGCTGGCGTACTTAATTCACCCTTGTCTTGCGACGTGAATGACGCTGCGGGTACACTCACCGTCACAACAAGCGAAACACACTTTGCCATTCGAAACGCTGTAGCGTGCTTGGGCGTGTACGCTGGCGTGGAGCTGCCGCTGGGCCACGCGCGAGCAACTGCGTCACGCAACACAGCCCACGCCTTGCTCACGTGTGTGCCCGCATTACACGGCATGCCATTGACAAACCCAAACACGGTACCAGCGTGTGTGTCTCCGTGGGGCAACACGCGGCACAGCACACGGGCACTCGGGAATGTCGCAGTGAAAACGCCGCCCACGGCGCTGCTGGTGGCCGCATCGGTGCAAGACGACACGGATCCACTGTCTGGTGTAGGCGCCACAAACTTTAGCAGCGCCGCTGGACTTTTCCATGGCACAGCGTGAAAAGCCCACGCGGTGTTTGAAGTGCGTGTGTCGGCCCATTTGAATGTGACGCGGCTTGGAGCCGCATCTTTGTCCTGCAGTGACGCGGCGCGGCACCAAACCATGCTCTTCCACAGGACGCCCAGTGCAACCGTGTCGACCGCAACACCCCGCACCAAAAACTTCAAGTCTGGCGTCCATGTGAACCTGGTGACGCCGGCGCCTTTAGCGCCACGCACAGCACGCTTGACCACACAGCTCATACCACGCTCCCACTCCACGGTTACGCTCTCCTTGCGCTCGGAATCCACCGTGTGCAGTTTGAACGCGGACGCTGTGCCGTTTACACCCTTCATGCCCACTCCGTTTTTACCAGCCAGGCCGTCCACAGCACGAGACGATGCGATGCTCCCTGGTGCTGCGGCAGCTGCGCCATCATCGACTTGCGCGACAGTCTTGCTGGTATAATCAAACACTGAAGCACATGCTTCAGCCACGCACATGCCAGGGTGTCCAACCCCGCCTTTACCCGTGTCTGCGGCACGGTACACAGCAGGTGCTGTACTCATGCCGCGTCCGTTGTTTTCCAAAAAGCACACGCCATCTGCGTAGCCAGCTTTGATGCACGTCAAATCGCTGTCCACTGCCACTTGGTCAACCGCATTGTCCAGCATTTCTTTCAGCGTTGTGCGCAAAGCTGGAGAGCAGTGTACATGCTCAAAGCGTACACATGAAGCGTCTTCAGTTGACGGCACTGGTACGCACACCACATCTGCTTCGCAACTACCGAGAAAACGGTCGGGATTAGCCCGCAAGCTTTGCAGTGGCGTCAGGTGCACATGCTGCTCCATTGTTAAGCGCCTTGATCGAGTGACACACACCCGGGTATGTTACACCGCGCTTTGACAAACAAATTGTATTTAAAGTGACCTCGGCGTCTCGCCTTTGTGCTGCACCACCCCATAACGCTGTCCTCAGCGCCCTTATCAGGGCATGCGCATGGTCAGGTGCGTACATTATTTGGGTGCTTTGCACACTTTGTGTTGGTGTTTAAAATGTTGTACAAATTGTTCCACGCAGAATTTCGCTGCAATGTTGACACACTGAATGCATGCACGAAACAGGTCCACACTAAGGTTTGCTGTTGGGGATGACACACGCGCTCACATTCACAGTGGCATGTGCAGCTCAGTTTTGAACAACACCCATGGCAGCTGAACACAGTTCCAATACCTTGCACGCGCCAAGCTGGCAGCAGGGCGCGCACATGTATCGCACAGTGCTGTACGGGCACGGAACGCGTGCATTGTACAAGCACATTAAAGAACATCACACGGCTGGTAAAGTGCCGCCAGACACGCAAGCGCTCATCCTGGCTGTGGACGTGGAACGCAGTGGACCAGACGCCATGGTGCACTCGACAATTGCTGTTGGTGCTGCTCTGGTTGCGTGGGGTGTGTTACCCGGCACGCGCACCGCGTTTCACAAGCTCGTGCACCGGGCGTGCTGGGGTTCTTTGGCAAGTGGCACACGTTTTGACGACGACACATGGAAAACGTTTTGGAGTAAGCAAGACAGCAACGTGCTGCACAGCTTTGTGTGCACCGACCCCAACCAAGATGCACACAACAGAAACGACGCGCTCATGTTCATTATGGCCCAGTCCCACGCTGCAGCGCAAGCACATGACGTGCCGTTGCATGTTGTCAGCGACAACCCAGGGTACGACGTTCCCCACATTGACGCGTGGCTGCGTTCAGCGTCCCTCGCACAAGACGTTGCACGCGCATGCAGCGCGACGCCCTTGAAAACCATTGACGCTGGGGGACTGCCCTGTGTGGCGCAACAATTCAACATGGCTCACGGCCTGCACTACGACAGCAATGGGCGGTGGCGACGCGTAAAGTGCTTGCGCAGCATGCAAGAGGGCGTTATTGCTGCCGCCGACAAGACCCGGGGACTGCACATCACTCAACACAGTGCCACTGTGCATCAACTGTACACGCTGCCAATGGATGCGCGGGTAGTGTCTCGCAATTCACACACGCCAGATGAAGACGCCCATGTATGCGCAATTGACTACGCGCACATTTTGTCCATACGCACTGGTCACGCGCTTCGACGCAAAACACATGGCTCTGCGCAGTAAACAGGCGTGCTGTACACCCGGTGATTGTACTGTTTCAATGCATACCACGCGACACCACAAACATGAACAACAACAGCGCTGCACTGCGACTGACACAGTCCATCGTTGGCATGCACGCCATTGGAAACAACACCGCACTGTGTGCTGACAAAGCGCACACTGCACAGTGGGCTGCGCGGGACATGCATGCGTGGGCACAGTGTGTATCGTTGTTGCCGGCTCGGCACGTGATTCAAGGCTGTACAGCACCAGTCAATGTACGCATCGTGGCGTTGACCAATCCAAATGCTACGTTGTTGCACACACAAGATACGCTTGTGGCGCACGCGCGTGCAGCAGACGGCGTGGTGCAATTCATAACGTTGGACGACATGCGTGTTGACCACGTGTTGCTAGTGCACGTGCACAGCATGGGCGTGTTGCAAAGGGTGCCCGTTTCAATTGGCGTCAACAGCGTGCTTGATTCACCGCGTACATTTCTAGGCTCTGCTCTGGATGGCAGCGTCCGCGTCGTGGCGCAAGACGCAGCAGTTCCGGTGCACATTGAAAAACGCATTCCAGTGTACCCCACCCAACCAGCCAATGCGAAAGTAGTGGACCACCGTTTAGATACCCCCGCTGGAAAGCATGCAGGCACATTGGCGCTTGTGTCTGTGATTGTCGTGCTAGTAGCAGTTGCTTTATCTGCGCGCACAGTGCTGTAACCCCTGTAAAAGCAGTGTTTAAATGGCAAATAAGGCTGGTGTCGGCAATTTATAATGCATTGATAATACCGCTGAATTCAAAGTGCGCGTTGCCAGTGTCTACTTTTTCAGTGCAGAGTTCAGTGACATGTTGTCAAAGCTGTCCAAGTTCACGGCCTTGACGCGGTACACCTTTCCGTCCTTTTGAAAGGCCAGCATGGCACCGTCCTTGGTCAAACGCACGGCTGCCTTGTCCAAATTGTACATTTCACCCTCATCACTGCCACCAGCCGCTGCTGCAGCATACCCACTAGCATCGCCTCCAGCTGGTGGCTGGACAACACTGTATCCAGCTTCACCCATTGGGAATGCTTTGTCCACCGCGTCTTCCAATTGTGCAGCTTTTTCCACGATGAACCGGAAGTTGCGAGCAGAAGAGGCTTTGTTCACAGACGTGCTGTCAGTCTCGACCATGTACGAAATAGAGTTAGTCAATTCTGCCTTGTCTTTATCCGGCATACCATTCATGCGCTTGAACAGCATTTCTTTATATGCTTGGATGGTTTGCTCAAGTGTACGAGGCGAGCCGTCGGTCTCCTCAATCGTTCCATCAAGGAGAGTGTCCGACAACATATTAAGTGCGGGGTACATGAGGCCTAAATATCCGGACATTGCGGTTTTGATAAAGCGATTGCGGGAGTTTTCTTTCCTGGCGGCATCTGTGTCGTCGCCAGCTGCGTCATCTTCCATGTCAGTTGCATCTTCAGCGCCGCGTGCAGCCAAGCGTGACCGAATTCTGAACTTGAGGGATTCGCGCACATTGGATGCAGACGTGGTTGCCAGGTCTGCAATGGCTTCTTCGAAACACGTCATGTACACCCCCAAACGGTAATTGTCGTTCATGTACTTGCCGTCGACGATTGCTTGCACATGCTCGCGCACAATGGTTTGCGCTTGCATTTTTGCGAGTAAAGCAGCCTTGTCACGACCAATTTTCTGTTCAACCAAGGCTTCGGTCATGGTTGTGCTGTACACAGTCACAGCGGTCTGAACCATTTCAAGCAGTTTAGCCCTGCTGGGCAGATTTGCTTGGCGTGCAGCGCGACGATCCACGTAAATTTTCAGCGCCGCAGACAGTGTAGCGAGAACAGATGCCAACTCTGCACGCTCTTTGATATCCTTGTCCACTTCATCGCGAGTTGTGAAAAAGCTACCGTCCCCACGGTTTCGGCGTTGCAACAGGGACAAGGCGTCCTGCTTGGTCTTGTCCATGTGACGAGACAGCGCCAACATGATATTCACAGGCCCCGAGTCTTGACTAGCCTTGCTGAGGGTGGACAGCATGCGCAGATTGTCGCCGCCGATATCAGCTGTGGTTGCCTTCTGTTCACCATCATTGTTCTTGCCCTTCCTGCGACCAGCGTAGCCGAGCGCTTTAGATGCATCCATAGCGTCTGACGGTTTGGGCTGGGGTGGACGTGAGGCGTATTCCTTTACTACAGACCCTTCCATGTCTGTCGTGATACGGTCTTCAAACCCGGGCGGCGACCCAGTGAGAGGCGTCCAGTTTTCCGCGCGCGCATGAATGTTGGTCATGCGGCGGGCTGCCTTGACGGCGTCCTTGACTGACTTGCACTCTACAACTGTGCGCTTCACTTTGCCAGTGGACCTGTCGTACACATACGACACAACGTCAGTGTCCTGCGGCGACACACGCTTGTACAAATTGGAGTCTTCAGTGTGCTGGTACCACGGCATGGGGGGAAGCTGGTACACTGCGTTGGCGCCGGACTGCACATACACACGACGCGCAGCTTCTGCAGCTTTGCGGCCCTGCTCGTACAGCTTACTGACACGTTCGCCATCAGAGCCTGGCACGCCGTTCACTGTGATCACTTCGCCCTTGCCAGTGTCAGCGCGCACAACAGTGGTGACATTGCTGTGGCGGTTTTTGAACGTTGCAGACCGCGTGCGGGAGTGTGCGTTGCGGTTCGCGCGTGCGGCAAAGCCGGTGCTGGTGGCTGAAAACCCCAACGCGTTCATAGCGGCAGAGCTGGTTGCATACCCGTGCACCGCGTACGCCAGGGCGGCGTCATCACCGTCATGCTGCAGCACGTGCGCGCCGCCCTCTTCGTCAATGTCAGTATCGTCGTCTGACAGGAACCCAGGGATGTCCTCCGTGTCCCCGTCACTCACATCGTCAGTCATGAGGGACGCAAACCCCGTTGCATCCAGGTACACCTCGCCGCTGTCATCGGCCGACTCTGAGCAGTAGCCAGAGTCGCCGTCATCGTACGAGTGTCCGTCATCTTCCCCCGTGAAGCCGTCCAGAGAATACTCGCTGTCCATTTTAAACTACAAGCCACACAGGTAGCAAGGTTCACACAGGGTTTGATTACGCGCGTTGCAATTCAATAGCTACGCGTCGTTTACTACTCTCCGTGCACAAAGCAGTGCCCACGACACAACGACATCGCGTGTCGCAGCGGGCGTGTATTAAACACGTTTTGGCGCGCGCTGTGTCGACAATACTGACCACACCGCAAAGCAGCATGGCTCATTCGTCCCCCGCGTGGGTCGTGATTATGCCCGACGACGACACTGCGTTTGCGTCCCCACAACCAGTGTTGGACTTGTTTCAAGTGTGTCTTGAGCTGGCACAGCACCTGTCCAACACTGCTGTGGGTGCGGCTGCACCTGCAAACGCCGAAATTGCCGCTGAATTGGAAGCCTCTGCGTCAAATTTGGCGTTTCCTCTATTGGTGCACGCAGACTCTGCGCGCGTTGAGGCGTGCGGTGTAACAACCGCTCAACGATTGGCGGACATGTGCATTCAGCAGCGCGTGAATGCTGACCAAGCACTGTTGTCTTTGGTGCTTGAATCCACGGGTTCGGCACCCACACCCCCGCCAAACACGGCAGTGCCAGTTCTTTTGGCAACGGCACACATTGAACCACTGTCGCCACAGGATGAAGAACCAGCACCAGGACGCCACCAAACCCAGCATGGACGCAGTGTACCAGAGCAATCTGAGCGTCCCACACGCGGTGCAAGACAACCCGCCGACGGCTCTTCGTCTCGCGCGTCTTTGCGGGGCGCTTTAAACGCAAAGCCACCCACTGCAGCAGGCTTGTCGTCCATGGGTTTGACGCGGCGAGCAAACATGACCTTTTCGTAGTGACAATGGAAGAGAGTGCGGCGTGTAAAATCTTTGAAATGCATTGCAGTACGGCATTATAGTCATGGATCAATCACAGGTTGCTACATCACATGAGCGCGGCGAGCTTTTGTTTGTATTGCTTGGCATATCGCTCTGTACGCTTCTTCCGAAGGTTGTGTCTGTCTTGCTGCAATAGGACGTCGCCGACTTGGTTGTGACGAGGGGTTGATTGCTGGATGTAGAACCGCCCTTTTTCTAGATCAGTTTCAGGGCGTTGTGCTATGTATGGCCTTGTGCTAGATACGGGGTTTAACGTGATTGTTTGCACCCGCTTTACCCTCGTTGCCAAGCCGTATTTTGAGCTTGGCACATTGGATGTGCGCATGGATTGTGACGGCGCAGTAGACGCATCATCTGCGGCACGTGTAGTGTAGTGTGCCCAATATCTCGACGTAGGCGTGCTTTTCACCTGGGCTTGTTCAGGCACAACGTATGCACCACGGACGTTCACAGAGGTGTACTGTCCATTTGCAAAGCTACGCAGCATTTTTTCCTGAATAGAGGCGTGATCTAAATCAGTCTGGGGTAGACCTCTACGCGATGGAGCAAGGCTGCTGTTGAACCGTGTGCGGTAATTCTGAGCGCCATTGCTCATCCCAATCTGAGGCATGTCGCGTGATTTGCGTTTGCTTTGCTAGTCGAGTGAGAAACACAAGTGCAAATGCATAGGAAATACGTCAGTGTCTTTGTTGTCTGGCATGTATTTGCCATTCTGTGCGCATAATGTATGTACTCTTCACGCATACCATTACGCTGGTGCATGCCTTTGTTTTGTTCTTGGTGTGTTGCCTGCTACAGCCATGACGGTTACTGCTATCAAAATGCCCACTACAATCGCTCCCATGACAATTAATACAGGAGTAGGCTGGCTTTTGAGCCAATTCAAAACAGACTGTTTACCCCCGCCTCCACCACTACCACCACCACT
>Ga0138347_10701149_pt1 | contig 12995 bp, 5 predicted proteins | sample DeepDOM_S7_Trap__FD_200806 | JGI IMG/M metagenome (GOLD analysis project Ga0138347, IMG submission 200806) | Marine microbial communities from the Southern Atlantic ocean transect - DeepDOM_S7_Trap_metaT (Eukaryote Community Metatranscriptome)... | ecosystem: Environmental > Aquatic > Marine >... | reverse complement strand
TGGTGGTGGGGCATGACGCTGCAGCGTATGCCGCACGCGTAAAGAGCTGCACGCCGACAACGTGCGTCGGGCTGCCGCCACTGCAAGACGCTCCATCCACAACGTACACGGCAACCATCACCGTTGCGAATTTCACCGGTTCTGGCATTACCGCACAGTGGGATGCGTCAGGGTCTGCAAACGCTGTGCACGCTGTACCAGCGGGAGCCACTCAAGCCTTTACAGCTCAGACACTGTCTGCAAATGTGCCCATACTTTTAAATGGTGGAACACAATCTGGAGGACTACGCGTATCTCCCGTGCGTTTCACGGCTTTGCCGTCTGTCACACAACTCAACACGCAAGTGTGGGCTGGGGTAAAACAAGCCAATGGCACGAATGCGGGCGTTTTAGCAGTGTTCCCAGACGTCGTATCTGCCACGGCGTACGCCCAATTAGCAGAGGCTGCGTCCGGAAAGCTACCAATGCCCATTGCGCCAGGAGGCGGCAGCGCAGGCGTACAATACACCGTGTCTGTGCAGAATTTCACTGCTGTTCCAGCAGTGCTGGCCTTGTCGGGAGGCACGCCTGTTGATGTGGACCAGTCGTACACGTGGACGGGGGGCATCTTGACATCCATTGTGCTGAACAAGACCAGCGTGCAAATGCCGACGCAATCGCCAAGCGTGACAGCTGCCACTGTGAAAGCTTTGGTGGGCAGCTTGCCGCAAATAGCAGTTGTAGTCACACAAGACACCCGCGCAGTCATTGGTGTGTACGCCACGGTGCAAGACGCGCAAGCGTACACTCAATTGGTGCTGGCTGCTGGCAAAGCGCTCCCACCGCCCGCGCCATCGTCCCTACCAAAACCCAAACCGTCCCCAGACGACCCGGGGACAGGAGGCGGCGGGACTGGATTGACCGAGGTGCGCAAAACACTCAAGTGGCTTGTTTGGGTTGTGTTTGCAGTGCTAGTGTGTGCTAGCATCCCGTTGTTGGTTATTGGTGGTGTGCGCAATAAACGAGCCCGGCGGCGCACAATGCCTGCATCCAAGTGAATGACCAAGTCACTACGGCATGGCAGGTCCAAGCAACTTTACTAACCAATGCGGCGTATTTGATGGTCAATGTGCAGGTCCACAGGGGGATGAAGTGTACATGCCCACTGGGACGTGTACTCCCACTGCGCCTGATGCAGACGGTGCTCGATTGTGTGACAGGAAAACGGTAAATGCCGCTGGCGGCTCGGACCAACAATACCGTGTGTCGGGTGGCACATTTTCGTGCAACCCAGACCAAATGGGCCGCTTGGCGGCTGCGCTTGTAGGCACATCAACAACACAAGTGCTGCCCAACACCACTATACAATCGTCTGTAGCGTACACGCGATGGGGCGGCTCTGATTGTGCGCTTTCACCAAGTAGAGCTAACCAGTACCCTTGTGCTGCAGTGACGCAGCGGGAAAGCGATGTGGATCCAGCTGCACGGGATCAGTGCTGTCGTAATGCCGGCACAGTCATTGCGTGCGACGCAAACAAATCTTTGAGCCGGTGTGGCGGTGATCAAACCCCCGGAAGCAGCACAGGCGTTGCCCCATATGGCGTAACGGGCGATGGATCTCGTGTGCAAGCCAACTTGTACTGCGCGCCGGCGCACTGCTGGACAACTGGTTCAGATGCGTGCGACGACGTCATGGCGACGTTGGCAGCCAAGCCGCACCACAGCGATTCACAGTGTCAAGTGCTGCCGTATCCCGACCCAACGGGCGCTCCTGTGCAGCCTGGAGACGCGTGTACGACTGTGAACCGAGCGCCCGCAACGTGCTCAAACATGACTGCCACAGTGACGCAGCCGTCCACTGGAGCCACTGTGGGGCAGTGGTTCAACATGGCCCAACGATCAGCGTCCGAGACTCGACGCGCAATGGCAGACTACGCCGCTCTGGCGTACTGCGATGCGCACCCCACAGAAGACACGTGCGCGTGCTTAAATGCGTCCTTTTCTGGATACAAGGAACCGTGCTTGGGCAAGACGTACACACAGTTGCTGCAAGACTTTCAAGCTGCATTTGGTGCAGCTGCAGTGACAACGTCTGGAATTGTGAGCCGTAAAGCGTGCTGGTGGTCCCCATGTGACTCTACAGCCGCGTCGCGATTTGTGCAAACCAGTGCCATAACGCAGCAAAACAACACATGCCCCAGCACAGCGCTGTGCACTGCCACGGTGCGAAACTTGAATGTACAAGACCCATCTGATGTGGTGTGCATTGTACAGAACTGCTCCGCACAAGACTGTGACACTGTGGCACGTACAGTGCGCGCCATTGTGGACGAAAAAGGTGAACTACCACGAGCCACGGGACAGGCGTGTGGTGGATGCAACAGCGCCATAAATGAAGCGCTGCGGGGCACTGGGTTTCAAGTGCGCACACCCGAGACTGGCGGTTCAAGCAGCGTACAGCCCGTGCAACACACGCGCATGGCGTGGATACTGGGCAGTGTATTTGGAGCGGTGCTTTTATTTGCTGCAGCAGTGTTTGTGTGGAAACTTCGTAAGCGGTAGACGTGTGCCGGTATAATATCAAGAGCAATGCATTGTTGAATGTTCAATCACTGTCAGCGTGCCACCTTGCCGACATGTACGCCGCCGATAAATCGCTTGCGTCGGTGCCATTGGTGTCGGCGCTTTCCGTCGACGTGGCACTGTTTGCGTCTGTGCATGCGTAACCATCTCCCTGGTCTACACTCCAGTACCCGCCGGGGACTGCGTTGTTTACCATTCTGTGCCATCGACGGGCTTTGCGGCGCGTGACCCGTCTATCTGTCCGTCGATCTTCTGCCAATTCCCTTCTCTCTTTGGCTGCTTTGAGGTACGCTGCATGAGACACACTACTGTCCACGTCGTCATTGGACGTGTCACTGGCCACATCATTCGCCGCGTCTGGGGCGTTGTACACCACTGACGACGCGGCGTCGTGTAGTTGCCCACTAGCATTAGCGTGCCCACTAGCGTACGCACTAACGTACTCGCTGGCATGTCCGCCAGCGTACTCATTGGCATGCCCACTGGCGTGCTCGGTAGTACTCGCCTGCGGTTCATTGTACACGCCTGTTGAAGATCTCGAAAAACAGAGCGCAGCTTGTAAAAGGTCTTTGTAAGGAACGCCGTCCATCACTGCAGCCAACGCAGCGTCCTGTCTTTTGGTGTACCACGCACACACTGCGTTTTTTAAGACTGCTACAGTGACGCGCCTCAAGGGACGCGCAGCTAAATACACGCCTTCTGTTGCCATGTCCCTGTCTGCAGACAAAAAGAAACGTCGCGAATCACTTGGCACGCCATCCCGGGGAACAACCATGGCTAAAAAACACGCCAACGTGGCACGCTTAGAAGCAGCATCCCTATCACTGCACGACGTAATTGTAGCGCATCGGAACGCGCCCCACACTTGCAGAGCCAAAGTGACGCTGTTTGTGCGCTGTACAATGTACGGCACCGCTTCAGCCGCGGCAGTGTACATGCACGGCGCTCGGCGCACAATTGTGTGGGCCATGCTCACTGCCGCTGGCACTGCGGGGTGATCAACGTGCGCACACGGTTGCAAAGGCGTCTGCAGTGGCTGGTGAGTGTCGTTGTGGAGCAGTGCTTGAATGTACACGCGCGCAGCAACAGCTCCTACGTGTGTAGTGCCTGCACACAACTGCAAAGCGCGTTGCACGTCTGCGCTGTCTTTGCAGTCATCGCTGTGAGTGCAGGGTAGCCTCATAATGTGCACTGCAAGTGTGGAACGCGCTTGCACCGTGAAAGCTTCACGGGGCACACACGCTTCCAGTGCAGACACAACGACGGCAAGACATGGTGTGCTCTGCATGTGTTGCACCACCACTGGCAAAATATCAACGGCGCCATTCGACGCACCATGCTGTTGCAAGAACCACGTCCACGCGTCTTGGCACATCCCGCGTTCGCGGCTGTGCAGCAGTTGTAATAGCGCAGCGTACTGGATAGAGGGGCATGTGACGCGCTGTTGCAAGAGGCACACAACAACACCGTCGTCGCCATTGTCAATGGCGGCTCGTACAAGCGCTGAATACACATACGCGTCGTCTTGAATGACAGCGTGTGCAGCAGCTGCAATGTCGTCCGCGTTGAACGAGCGTGGATGTGCAAGCACGCTTTGCCACGCAGCTCGTACGCGTGCATCATTGCCATCTCCGCCTTTTGTGGCACGCATTGCGGCTGATATTACAGATTCAGCTGACGTTGTCGACACAGAGAACCCGGTGCTATGGTCCGTTATGTACTCGGGCGTGGCTCCTTTGCATATATGCGTCAAGAACCTCTGCAGCCTGGCTTTCCAAACTGCACTGTCACGGTATGGACGCTGTTCCAGTGCAATGTACACACGGGCTGCGTGCGTTGACAGCGTAGCCAAACACGCCGCCACGAAATCAATGTGTGCTTCATCTGTGCACTGTAAAATCACGCACACACACACGCGTTCCCACTCGTGTGCAGTGATTGGAAGTACGCATTGGCACTCATACTGCGCCAACAACCGCGTTAAACGGGCGCGGAGGCTGCTACTGGCTTGAATTGCAGCAGGACTCGATTCTGTGGTGTGCAACCGTGCGTACGCACACATGATGCGTGAATGTAAACGCGTCGCAGAAATTGCAGCATGCAGTGCGTTTGTTTTGTTGGTGTTACAATACTTTGCATTCAGTGCGCCAGACCCTGCGTGTCCCACACGTATTTTTTCCACTGACCCGGTCTTTGTTCGCCGGCGCTGTTTCCCGCTGCAAAACATGCCAAGGCCAATTTAGCGCGTGCATATAACATGTCTCTAGCGTCCACTATGGCATGCTCCTCCTCTTCAACCCCCAAGGCTGCGCGCATGGCGTTTTGCACCACAAACATCCCACAATCAGCGCCATTGTCTTGCCGAGGACTTTCGAGGTGTACTGTGCTCCACGCGCGCGTGGACCCGTCTTTTAGCGGGGCCACAATGTCTATAATTTGCGTCATTCTATCAATGACGCGAAATGCCGGTTTTGTAGACCTGTTCCGTGCTGCTCTCGAGCTTTGAGACGTGGGTTGATTCATGCTGTCCAGGTACGTTGCGGTGCACTGTTCCATGTTCAGCACGCACAGCGCCCAGTGGTTGTCGTTCACGTGCAGTGGAAACAGAACCATTTGTGCATCTTTAACAGCTGTAAACGTGTCACTTGGCAGTCTATTCCCCAGCTCGTTTTGCACAGGCGCGTCGCTGGCCATGAGAATCACACTCACGTGGCATGGTACACTACACACCCTGGATCCAAAGGCGTTTTGGAGCATGCGCAGCCTGAAATCAATAACGCTGTCGTCTAACCACGTGCGTGCCTGTAGGGTTTGCACATTTGTGTACGTCAAATGGAGGCCATCGTACTTTGCACACACACGTGCTGCGTCTTGACTGGGATGCCATAAACCCGCCAACGCTGCTACCTCGGCAATGCCACGGATTGAAAATGCGTCTTGGCCTTTTACAGTTGTGCTCAGCACGCTGCGCGGGGGATCACGCGACGCAGCTGCCTGCAGCCACACCCACGCTGACCGACGTTCCGGCACACTGGTGTCGGGCGCCCACGCCGCAGGAACATCGGGGCATCGTAAGCTGTGGGGAATGTACGTGAGCATGGTACAATACTCGTCCAAGGGCAGTGGCAATATGTGCTGCCGTTGCCCGCGAACCACGGCTTTGGCGTTTTCAAATGACCGATTCAACCAGAAATTCAACAGGGACAGTCCCGGTGCGTGTGTATTTTGCAAAGCATCAACCGGTTCGTGTCCATTGGCGTGCGCGGCGCTTAGCAGCGGCCACACACGCAGTGTCCAATGCATGGGGTCTGGTTGTGCAGGCAGGCCGTCTGTACGCAGCAGCGGCGCTGCGGACCTCAGCGCCCACAACGGCACGCCCCAAACAGCGGCTTGGACACACAACGAACACCACAAGTTGGGGTTTGCGTCCACACCCAGCGCTTCAAAGTACTTTGCCACGGGCTGAATCACGTCGGGAGCATTGGGGTTGCACCGTGCACGCACAGAGTGCGCAAACAACGCAGGCGCGTACCGCAGTTTACAGAGTTCCACGGCGTGCGACAGCGTGGCGTCCGCGTCGTCGTCTATCACGGTTGACGAGTTATCGCTTTGTTCTGATGCACTGTCAGTGTCAATGCGTGTATACACGTACGCAGTTTTTCCTTCGCCGCTGCCCGACATGTTCACGGGAATTTTTACAACGTCGCCAGTGGCGCTGTCTTTCACTGACTGCAGTGCATCTGTGAACGCACGCATGCGTGACGGGTCGACGTACCAGCACAACACCTGCGCAGTATCTGAAGCTACAAAAGCGTCAACAAGTGCTTGCAAAACATGGCTGGGCATGCCGGTGTTGAAGCTGTACACGTGCGTTGCTGGCGAAAATGTAGTCATGTTCAGTACGTTTCCGTACACAAAGTACGCATTGGCACGGTTGGCAATCACAGTGTCGTGCTTCAAGACGCTCCGCAACGCCGCCGCAGATTGCGCATACCGGTTCACATCCAGTTCTATTCCCACGGAAGCTGTGATTGCAGTGTGCGCCATGGCGGCTGCATGCAAACACGGCTTGCCAACGCCCGACCCCACATCCAAAAATACACTGTCTGCTGTGAATGGGTGCGCGCTGTGCATGGCTTCCAACACTCTGCCCATGCTGCCTTGCCTAATTTCACCATCAAGCGTCCCGTCCCCAGCGGCGCCGCCGCTGCCTCCCAAACTTGCCTTGATCGCAGTGTACACCTTTGAGATTTGATTTTCTGCAGCCATGTTTGTGTATGCGCCCGCTAACGAGCTCGTGAACGTGCAAGCATACAGTGTGTAATGTGCGTAAAGTTGTTTACTCCATTCAAAACTCGGAGCATGCTTGCATGAGTGATGAAGTATTGGTACGTGTATGCGTGCGTGTATTATTCGTTGTGTATGCAATGTATTGAAGCACTAAACCTGCGTCAAACGCGTGTTGCACGCTGCTCATCGTCGAGATCGCTTCCGGGATGAGCGCCGGGACGACTTGCGAGACTTGCGGGATCTACGGCTTCGTTTGCGGGCAAAGCCACCAGCCTCTGCTGCAGCATAACCCCGACTTGATCGTCGACGGGACTTGCGAGACTTGCGGGACTTTCGGGACTTTCGGCGCGAGCGCCGGGATGTGCGGGCGTACCCCCTGCTTGATCGACGGCTTGACTTGCGCTTGGACTTGCGGCGGGATCGACGAGATCGTCGAGACCTGCGAGCAAATCCACCTGCACCGTCGACATCTTCTGCTGCATACCCTCGAGACTTGCGGGATTTACGAGACTTGCGAGACTTGCGAGACTTGGAGATCGGCGAGAACGGCGGCGTGCAAATCCAGCTACAGCGTCCCCCGCGGCAGCAGAGTACCCACGGCTGCGTCGTGAACGGCGCTTGGACTTGCGTGATTTGCGGGACTTGCGAGACCGGCGGCGTGCAAAACCAGCGGCATCGCCACCTCCAGCAGCGGCGGCGACAACACTGTACCCACGACTGCGTCGTGAACGGCGCTTGGACTTGCGTGATTTGCGGGACTTGCGAGACCGACGGCGTGCAAAACCAGCGGCATCGCCACCGCCAGCAGCGGCAACAACACTGTACCCCTTGCGAGACTTGCGGGACTTGCGAGACTTGCGGGACTTGCGAATGCGGTCAATGACGCTGCTTCCCTTGTGTAGTTTGCCATTTGCGACAATCAGTGCTGTGCCAAAGTTTTTAATGGACGAGTCCTTGACGTAGCCTGCTGGCATCTTGTGCTTGCGGCAAGCCGCCTCACATGCAGATACACTTGAAAAGTTACCGAGGTCTACCACTTTGGTAATTTTTCCTGCCTTGGCATCAGCGTACTTGCCCACCAGCTTGTTCCCAGCGCAAGACACATTGAAAAAGTGCTTGACGCCGCCAACAGTCTTGACGCCTGTGCAGCTAACCATGGTGATAACAGTGTATTGTTGTGTATACACGCACACCGACGGAAAAGAATGCTGTTGTACTGTTTGGGGGTGTTTATTCATGCAGAGACGCAGTGGCGCCACGTGTCTACGAAACGATACCAGCGACCTCTCATGCCGCGAGGTCCATGTCGTCGTCTTCGTACTCCTCCTCTTCCAGAGAGGTCATGGCCCACGCGTCAAAGGCTTGGCCAGCAACTGCTTGTGCCGCGTGTGCTGCACGCACCGCTTGAGCCGTGTCCACATGCACAGCTGTGCCTGCGTGCACGGCGCACTTTACTCGCCGCGCAGCCTCCAAAACAACATGTTGAGGAACAACTTGGGGCACCCGTCCACCCCGCACATCAATCGCCCGCAAAACGCACGGCGATGGCGCTTGCAGCGTGTCCATTGAGCTGCCTGGCTTGCTCACGTGCAAGCGCATGAGAATGCCAGCCACGGCCAGTTCTCGAATGAGCAGCAGCAACGCCCGCCGGACGCGCACGCGTACAATGGCGTCAGATGAGCCACACACGGGACACCTTGCGTGCGTATCCGCCACAAAGTGCGCCGCCCAGCGTACATTGCTGGGGTCCAGTGTTCCATCGGGGGACACTTCTGTGCCAGCCACTGCCGCTGGCGCTGGCGGCGTCGCCAATGCACAACACTCGGCACACACCCAAGCCGTCACGCCGTCTGCAGCGTCACGGAAACGCTCCTGCAGCACCGCCGTGGCGCCGCACGATGTAAGGGCGTCGTTTTCCATGGACCCCAAGCGCTGCCCGCCGCCCACGGCGCGGCCCTCTGTTGCTTGCCCCGTCAATTGGTTCACTGGACCAGTGGCGCGCATGCTGATTTTGTTGGCAGCCATCTGCTTCAAGCGGGACACAAACTGGGGCACTGCAAACACGCGCATGCGAAGGGGTCGCCCAGTCACGCCGTCATAAAATGTGTGGCACCCATGTGGACTGACGCCGTGCTCCCGCAGCACGCCCTCTGCCCACTGCTGCGTGTGCTGCGCGGTCCACGCAGTCCCATCAGCGGCATCCATGCCCAACAACAACGCAGCCATGGCCACAATGCCTTCCACGTCTTTTCCCTGCGTCATGCGGGACGGAATGGCGTGCGGGTTCATAATGACGTGGGGCCTGCCCAGTGTGGGCGACACTGGCATGTCACTCGCGCAGCGCAGGGTGGCCACAGTGCCCTTTTGCGACGGCGACACGGCCAACTTGTCCCCCACTTCAAACAGACGCAACGACGTGGTTTGCACAACTGCCATGGTTTGTCCCACCTTTAACGACGGCGAGATGCGCACATCGGACACCACGCACGGCACGTCCCGTGCAGACGTCCACGCAGAGCCGTCATGGGACGTGACCCACTGCCCAGTGACGGGGTGCCGGCGTGCCCCAGGCGTCGTGTCTGCGCACCGCGTTCGGCGCTGCAAGCCCACAATGGCAGACCCAGGGGGCACCACGGATCCCACCCTGGGCAGTCCATCTTTTTCCAGCACGGCGTAGCTGGCGTCCCGAGCAGCGTACGCGCCAGCGTGTGGTACGCCGTACACTTTGCACTCTGTCTTGCGCAGAGCTGCGGGACCCCGTGCTGCAGTTGCAGTGTACGTGTGCGTTTCAGTCGACGCCAGCATGCCGCCCGCCACTGCTTCCCGTTGCAGTACCATGCTGTCTTCCACGTTGTCTCCCGCGCACATAACTGCCACCATGACCACTGCGCCTGCACCGTAGCCCATGGGAAAGGCGCCCCGTTCCATGCACGTACGCACGTAGCGCTGCGCTGGACTCACCAGGGCATTAATGGTGGTGTCGTTGCCCGCCACGGGCGGCGTCTCTGTTATGGTAGAATTGGACAGCGCGTGGTAGTACGCGTTTCTGGGGCCTTGGTTGTGCTGGGGGTGAGGCAAACAGCCCACACTGCCAGACAACATGGCGCCGGGGTGCAGCTCGGCGTGGGTGCACGCAGCATCCACCCTCGTCCACGCTTCGGCGTGCACCCTTGCATTGCGCACTTCGTTGGGACCAATGTACTCCACACACCCAACAGCCAACAGCCGCTGCCACAGCTCGTGCAACTCGCCGTTGCTTGCCCTCCACGCACGCCACTCGTGCGCAGCAATGTCCATGCTGTGCTGACCAGTACGTGGATCCCGCCGGCACACCCACATGGGCCGGCGCAATTCACCAGACTGCGCCGCAATCCACAGCACAGTGCCTTGGTCCCGCACAGCGATTTCCACGTCGCGTGAAATCCATCCCGCACGACGGCACTCTCGCAGGGCGTGCGCTGCAGCTGCAGGGTACGCCACTGTGCCAATGGGAATGCCATTCACCATGACAAGAATGCCCACGTGCTTTGCGCGACGCAGGGTGTGCGCATGCGCTTGCACCCGTTCACGGGACGCATCCCACGAGTGTTCGTGCAAGACAGCGGACGCAGACGCTGCCGCGGAACCGGGCCACTTCATGGACGCCACAACTGACGCTGCGCTGGCAGTCTCTTGACCATCTGCTGCACCAGACAACGCCCGCGTTGCACTTGACGCAGCCGCTTCAATGGACGAGTCCTCAGCCAAAGACGCAGCTGCCGCGCCAGACTCGCCGTCTACACTGTCCTGCTCGGCTCGCAGCGTTTGCAATTGATACGCCAACTGCGTTTGTGTAAACACGCGTTTGCGTTGATGCCGCGCCACGCGCACCATGTGCTGCTTGGTCACGTCGTACGCGCTGGTGGTGGTGGGCCGCTGTGGCCTAGCTACCTTGCCGGATGTCACACTGGGCATGGGCGTGGGCACAAAGCCGCACGCGTCGCCTTTTGCCGTCAAGTGCGACACAACCAGTGGAATCAACGTTTGAGCGTCTTGGCCGCAGGTAATGTGTGCCAGTGCCGTCAAGTGCACACGCAGTCCACACGTGATGCTTTCACTGTGCGCCGCGGGACAAATGAACCCAAAATAAGAGGGGTGCAACTTGCGTGCATCGGCGTTCTTGCTTTGGTCCCGCAACGGCGTGCGCAGCGTCGTCAAGTGTGTACGCTGCGACAGTAAGTTCCCCTGTGGACGCTGCTGCGTGGTTTCCTGCTGGCTAGCAGTGGCGGCGCCCTTGCTTTCTCCCCAGTTGCCCGTGTTGAATGCGTACCGCGCCGCGTCAGTCACGGTGCGTTTGCGCAGGTAGTCTGCAATTTGTGCAGAGCGCATGGGGTTGTTGCGCATGGTCATGGCCACTGCCTTGACCAGCCGCCGCACGCACTGTCGCAGCAACAACACTGTCAGCTCTCCAGCCGTGGCGTAGTAGTTGTTGCCCAGCGCGTCCCGTTCATCAGGCTCAGCGTCCCCCCGCGCCACACGCGCCGCTTTCCACACGGCGTACGCCAACAACATGGCCTTGTTGGTGAGCATCTCGGGGCTCATGCCCAGACCCAGCTGCGGCAGCGTTTCAGTGGACAGCGTGGACAACCACTTGGCGTCTTGGTTGTACTGTGTGCCGGCACAGGACCGCATGGACACCCACTCGCCCACTTCTTCGCGGCTCATGGCTTCAAAGTCGGGGAAATTGTGCGTCACTGCAGACCCCGTGGCCGTGACGGTCCACTCTGCAGCAGCGTTTGCCGACGTGTCGCCGCGCTTGGGCGGCGGCGCCACCTTGCTGCGCCCAGCTTTGCGCTTGGTAAACACTGGTACGGGGCGCAGTAAGTCGTGCACCCACTCCCGCAACGCCAAGCGGTCTGGCGTGTGGTACGCGTCGCCTGGCATCCACGGTTCAGGCGACGCGTCCTGTCCGCCCGACGCAATCATTTGTGCCGCGTGAGCTGTGGTGCGCACGCCCAACAACCTGAACAGCGCCATGAGAGGCACGTGCTCCTTGACGTACGGCAGCTGCACCCACGCCCGCACGCGTTCACTGGATTGCCAATCTGGGAACAACTTGACGTACAGCGTGGATGTGGACCGGTGTCTGTGCTCCAGCACAGACCGAATTTGGCTCTGCACGCCGCCGCCACGCAAACGCGTGGTCAGAGTGCGGTTCACTTGCACCCGGCGCTGCTGCACCACCATGCGGTAGGTGCCGTTGGGCACAATCTCGCCAGACGCTTGCCACGCCGCGTTGGGAAAGAGCAGCGGCATGCGGGACGTGATGCACACCTCTGAGCCCACTTGCGCCGGCAACTCCATGATGCACTGCGACGACGCGTGGTGCACTTCGGTGAGCACCCACCGCACATCCAATGCACGCTGCGCTGCCTCTTCTGCAAAGTGGTGCGTCGCTTTGGGGTTGTCAGTGGACCGCATGGACACTGCCTGCAACGCCGGCGCCACGCTGCCGCCGTGGGCCACGCCGTCCACGGTCAATTGTCCGTGGGCAGCCCGTCCACTGGTGCCGTGCAGGGCGTCGTCGTCGTCGCCGTACTCTGATGGGTGCACCTCGGCGACGCGCGTGCCAGTCACTGGGTCGTACGCGTCCCACACGTTTACGCCAGACTTTGCGTCTGCGTTCAAGTACCGCTCCACCACAATGCCCACATTGACGGAAAACACGTACGGCAGCCGCCGGCGGATGCACTCCAACACGTCCACGGCACGCTCTGATCCGTGCGCCTCGTGGGACACGGGGGGACCCACGTGCAGGTTGCGGTACGTGGCGGTCATCATGGCGTCGCCTTGGGTGTTCACCGTGGAGTGCTGATACCGTTCATTCACAATCTTGCGCAGCGTCGTGTTGAGCAAGTGATTGAATGATTCACTTTGCACCGACGCGGCGCTGCGCGCTTCAACTGCTGCTTGTAACACATCGTGCAGCATGGCCTTGGGCAGCCCACCATCCTGTACAATACGAGCACTGGCCTGCATGGCGCGTGCGTGTGCATGTGTTTCTCGCAAATACAACTGGCGCAGTTCCAGTGTACAACGAAAATGTCGTGACCGTTCCGTAAACTATGTAAACACCCCGTGCAAACAACGCACTCTGGGTGCGT
>Ga0138347_10697915_pt1 | contig 13357 bp, 12 predicted proteins | sample DeepDOM_S7_Trap__FD_200806 | JGI IMG/M metagenome (GOLD analysis project Ga0138347, IMG submission 200806) | Marine microbial communities from the Southern Atlantic ocean transect - DeepDOM_S7_Trap_metaT (Eukaryote Community Metatranscriptome)... | ecosystem: Environmental > Aquatic > Marine >... | reverse complement strand
CTCGCGACTGCCGGAACAATTGCTTAGTTGACACTCGTTCTTAAATACGCCGCCTAAAACACGCACAATGCCTCGCGTACAACCAGCGTTGTTGCTCAAATGCGAAAGGTCCCCAAACACTCCCCCCAGTACAGTGATGCGGCAATCCTGTCCATCACTGCCGTTTGTCATGGTGCACGCAGCGCCGTAATATCCAGCGTGCACGCTGAAACTTGCAAACGACTTGGCGCACGTGAAAAAGCTTCCATATCCACACTCGGCGTCAACAATGTGCACATTCGGTGCGTAGTTGAACAGGTTCACCTCTGCGTTTGCGGCGTACACTGCCAGGTGTACGCCACTCAGATGCACGTGAATGTATATGGGGCACGTGACTCGAGCTGTCACACGCAGCACGTGTCCATCAACCCACACGACGTCTAGCGCAGACGGGCTAGAGCGCGTCACTTGAACTGTTCCGTCTTGTTCCACGACAACCGCGTATTCACATGCCAGTGTTGACGTTTGTGTGTAAATGTCACGCGTGGACACTGACGACGCCCACCTTGTTTTCACACTGGGATGAAACGCGGACAACGCCGCGTCGTGTGCGGCGCGTAACATATCGTGTACAAACCCGGTTCTTTGCGGACGTTACGCGTTTTTATATGGTACTACTCGTGTAGCATGCACCAAAATACAAGACGCATCCAGTAAACATATGCGCGTTGACGTGCACGCTCACAAGAAACAACCAGAAATGTATAGTGTTGTGGAAAAAACGTATCCCCGTGCACACTATGGCTCTTGATAAGAAACAAAAAATGATTGTGTTTGTTGTTGCACTTGTACTACTCATTGGTGCCAGTGTAGCAATTGCATTATTGGTCAAGAAGCACAAAAAGAACCATGGGGGTAAAAGTAGTGGCGGCGATGAACCGTCGTGGACAGTTGCCACTCGGCAGTGGCGCATCGCACACCGGCTGCCATTTGACTCTTACAACAACCACACTACAACATCCGACTTGACCACCATGGCGTCGGCTTACGAGGCGAGGCTGCAAAAGAAGCTGCCCAGTGGCACAAACCTGCGCGTGTATCCCGGTGGCGTTGAAGAAATACACTGGGCAGCCGCTCAGCGCAAGTCCATGGGATTTTCAGTGGCAGTGGCGTCTCCGCCAGCGTCATCGTCGTGCCAAGCACTGCCCGCAACCGATGCAGCGGGTGGTGTAAACTCTGATTACACCATATCACTAACGCCTGGTGGGACTGTGTGGGGAAGCCTGGTCATTGAATCGGATGCTGACGCAAGCACTGTAAACGCCGCCATTGACGCAATTAATGACGACGCAAACGCTGGCGGATCCGTCAATAGCAACAAGGATACGCCGTGGGTTGCCACGTCAACAGTGCTGCCCACGGCACCAACACACACTGACGCTGTCTCGTCGTGCAGCACTGCGTTGCCTGTCAGCGCGTCGTCGTAACGACACAGTCAGCGTGCACTTGGGTTGCGTCCACGGTGTTGTTGCCGTGTGCCGCCAAGTGCTGCAGCATTTTGCACCTAAAGTTTTCAGACACAGCGTACTGCCGCGTCAGGTCGTTGTACGCGCGCTGCAGCAGATGTGCAAACTGCCTCAACGCGATGGGGGACAGTGGTGGTTCACCAGTAGACGCGGTACTGTCACTTGAACACAACGTGGGTGGCAGAGATTGACGCAGGGCGTCGTATTGCGTGTGTGCACCGCTGTCCATACGGGCTTGATGGATGAGCACAGTGTGGTGCACCGAAAGCTCGGGGTACGCGCCGCGAAGAATGTCCTGCAGCATGCCGTCCAGCCCCTGCTGCGTCAAACGCTGCATACGCCGCATGTTGTCACACGCGTCTACTTGCGTGCGCACCCATGCGAGTGAACACTGATTGTCTTGCATGGTACCGTGAAACGATGTGAAGGACTGTGTGGTATAGTTGTTGTGCGTAAAGAAAAAAGAAATGTAAATTGACAGCTGCAGTAGTCACACGTTGTACTGTACAGGCCAACACTTGCATTCATTCACGTGCGTGATTATTTGTACATTCGTGCCACGAGAAAATACGCAATTGCAATCATCAGTAATGCAGCCACCATGCCGTACATTCGTCTTTCAGAGGGCGTATGAGAGGCATAACAATTGCTATTCCGGTACGCATCCCACACTGCTACAACGGCAAACAAGAGGAGGCACAGAATGTACGGTCCCACCCAAAACCAGGCTCGTCGGTTCTGTTCTTCTTCATCCTGAATCTTTTGCAAGGCGTACTGTATGACACGCCGGCCATCCTGCACATCTTGCGGCGTGATGGCTACGCTGTTTGCGTTTGGGACATCCATGGCGCATAATTCAGGCAGTGACAAACGTAAACCGGTTTATTACACTGAGTGCGACAAAACGAATCCCAATGCTCGCGCCCTCATACCGCATATCTATTGTTCAACAACATTGTAGCCAGTGAGTGTACAATTGCAGCCACGGGTCCACTCGCGCGCACGCACGACCCGAACAATGTCTGAACTGTACGTGGACATTTTCGTACGCGGCAACGCAGTTGACATTTTCAAAGACGTAGCACAAGATACTTTGGCCACGTTCAAAGCTGCATGTGCCAGGGGTGACGTGGATGCTGTGCGCGCTGCGTTGCACCAGCATCCACAATTGGCCAGACACGCATCCAGTGTAATGGCTGCCGTCAGTAACAACCACTCCACCGTGTGTGCCGCTCTGTTGAGTGTGGACAGCGGTCTTGAAGACACGCCACTTGTGCAACATTTGGCCGCTGATGTGTTTGAGTGTGATGACGCCATGCCTCTAACGTTGTGGCAGCACGCTGCTCAAGCAGCTGTGCTGCACGGCCACGTTGACGTTTTACGCGTGTTGTTGCAACAGGAATCCAGCGTGTACGGCAAAATCTACATGCACATGTTCATTCTGGCGTGCGGTAATAACAACCGGGAAATCGCCACAGTCTTGGCAGAATACGTTGGGGTGCACACGTCCACTGACGCCAATGCGCGTATACTAAGAATGTTACTGGACGCGGGATACAGCGCTGCTGTGAGTGTACTGGCCAAACGCTGCATTGACGCAAGGTTCGTTGGAGACACTAGACGGTGCTGCGGGCCACCACTGAGGACACTGATCAGTGTTGCGTTGATTCGACTCACAGTTCTACACAACTCTGCTTTTGAGGCGCTGTTGGACGCAGTGTCACAAGACAGCGAGTTGGTGCACGTTGTTGTGCGGCAGTGGATAAGGCTGTGCACGTCCATACAAGACGCACAATGTATTGTACAACAGACTAAACGGCACGCTGTATGCTTCGACAAGGGACTGCCCAGCACCCTACTGGCAGATCTGGTGTATGATGGCCGCAACGAGTGTGCAATGTACATTGCAAACAACGTGAACGTGGGTCAGGACATGTACGCCAAGCTGTTAATTGCGGCAGTGTACACTGGTCAGCTGCACATGTTTCGCGAGTTGGTCAACATGTCCAACGACACCAGTGGAAAAAACGCCGCGAAACTCGATAAGAAAACCATAACTGCCGTTGTGGAAGACGCCTTGACTTGTCCCGCCCAACCGCGCATACTGAAATATGCACTAGATACATTTGGAACAGCGTGGCGTGAAGCATTTGAAATCGGCGCAGAAAATTCACACTTGGACGGATTAATGCACGGTGTACAAGCCGTGATTCACTTACTGGATCACCCAAGTAATGTGGCAGCTACATGCGCTGACAAATTGCTGCGCCGAGCTGTCGCTGCAGCAGCACTAAGTGGTAATGTGTGCGGCTTGATTAAACTGTTGCTCAAGAGCTCTGCGCGGGGAACAACTGGCATACATTTTCAGCGCGCACCACAGCACTCGGAGTGTGTTACTGCCGTGGCATGTTCGTACAGCCCTGAAATGGCCAAGCAGTGGAAAGACAGTTGCTTCTGTACACTGGAATACCTACCACACGAGTCCCTTCCGTACATTACGCTGCAGTACTTGCCAAAAAAAGTCAGCAGTCGCAACGCAAAACTGTTGCAACAACACCAGTGGCGCAGACGGGCTTTTTTGGTGTTGGCCCGCGGCACCAAAGCCTAATCAACGCGTGGCTGCCAAGGTTGGTGTGTGTGTGCATCAAATGTATTACCCGTCGTTCAAGATTGGTCCACGACGACGACGCTATCATCATCATCGTCAGACACAACAATCTCGTCAACGCTATACATGAAAGATAACCTCTCTTCTTCGTCGTCGTCATCGTCCGACAAGACAACTTCGCCCGCGTCATACATGAATGACACGCTGTTATCGTCGTCTACAGAGCTGCCGTCATCGTCGCCGTTAACATGTGCGTTGTTATGTGCGCTTAGAACGTCTATTTTACACACGGGACAAGTAACGTGGCACGTCATCCACGCATGTATGCAGCCCGCGTGGTACTTGTGGCAGCACGGCAACACGGCAACAGTGTCGCCAGCATTGAGCGAGCACATGCACACTGGACAATCCCCGCCAGCGTTGCCATAAAAAAAGTATGACAAACTTGAATGAGCCATGTTGTACATGTGTTATAGGCAGTGTAAATGTATAAATGCAGTGATGATTTGATTTAGTGCGGTGTGCGCTCGTAATTCACTCAACATTGAACCACGCGCGAATGAACAACAAACAGTGCTACAGTCCGCGGGGTATCTGGAGAAAGTTCCGAAAGCCGTCGGTAACCGAATCTGGGTCTCCGTCTGTTACGGGCACAGTGTGCGTGTTTACCACAAACGCGTTGTACAACTCGTGTAAACACGCGCACTCATTCACGCTTTCTTGCAACGTCATTACACGCGCTGGCACCATGCAGGTGCATCCAACGCGACTTTGAACAAAGCGCACTGCGGCCCTGGCTAGAACATACGGATCGTACTCGCAAAATGTGGGGAATTTTTGTATCACAAACAAAATGTACCACACGGCTTGCGCGACTTTGCTGTGCGTGTTGAGATGAGCCAGCGGCGCGGCGGCGCTCCACGTGCTCAACATGGCCACTGCAAAGTCCCACGTTGTGGGAACGCCCAGCGCGTAATCACACGCGCGCAGTATGCGTACTTCCATGGCTCTAATGTCATTTGGCGTGACGCACCCAGCTGACCACGTACGGAAATCTTCGATTTTGTACGTTCTATTACGGCAATTGTACTTGTGCGCCACAAACAACGCGGTCATACCAGCACACTGGTATTCTTTCACACGCAATACTTCGTGTGCCAACAGCGTGTCCAAAAGACGCACGCCAAGGAAAAGCGTGTTGTCCATGGAAGTTTTCGCACGCATGTACGCCCTGGCCAACTCGCACATGTAGTCTACGAGGATGCGCCTGTCAAGAGCGTTCATACACGACACCAGCTTGCCGCTAAACACGCTCGCCATCGACGCGTGCTTGGACGTCAAAGTGTTTTTGTGTGTCGTGACGCTAAAAATGGGCGCGTCGCAGCTCTCACTACGTACGCAGCCCCGCACGCATTTATGTTGACAACCAGGACAGCACACGGATGAATACGTTGTTTGAGCCGCCATGACAGTGGGGTAACGTACGCGACACTTTTAAATTATGTTGTGTGAAAAGTGATAAACCGCGCAATTTGCGGCATGGTCCAGAAATAAAACAGAGTATGTATGCCCACTATTTTAGTACGCGCTCTCGGTCTGTAAACAACGGACCCCTCACCCCATGTAATCGTCCACCATGCAATACAACCACGATGACAGTTACGACGGCAGCTACGCAGTGCGTGATTTCACAGGCGTCGAGTCAAGTGACCAACCATTCGTGTCACAAGTACCGCGTGCGTATAATCTAAGCAACGCATCTGCCATTAGCCGAGCACACAGCGCCCACAGCACAAGTACCGGCACCGCTGGCAACACCAGCTTTATGCGGCGCAGCAAAGCTCCGTCCGACAGCATCACACGAGAAATTGAAAAAAGACTGCAGCACAACATCAACACACACATTGCCGCCGGACAGCCAGTTGTGTTGAACGACAGCGCGTACCGCACTAAAAACGCGTACATTCGCAGTCGAACCGACTATGACGCCGAACGCGGCGTACTCACAGACGCCGTGTTCGTTGAAAAATACACTGAACCAAGCGTCACTGCGTCCCACACACAATCGTATACGCTGGCACCGCATGCCGCGTACTTTGAAAACACCGTGTACAGCAACGATAGTGACACAGAGTATGAGCCAACATGGTTGTCCAAGTGAATGAACAACACAACAACGCCACTGCGTCTTCAGCAACAGTGTTCAGAGACAATCTTGAATGCATTAAGATACTTTGTCGCACACGCCCATTGGAATTATAGCAGTAGTGTCTGAATCGTAAGCTTCCGGGTCGGTGCACGCGAGTTCGTACCGTTGCAGCATATGTGCAGCCGCTCGTGAAACGCGGCGTAGCATGCTGTCGATTTGTTCATCGAGCGCTGCGCCATGCTCTCTTTTGCGGTTGCCAGTCGGCATGCCAGCTACGCGATGAGCTTTTACAAGCACTGCGTCTAAAAGTGTTTGCGCAGTGCGTGTACCACGCACCCGGACTTGGTCTGGATTGTACGGCGCCGCGGCACGCGCAACGCGGTTGGCCAAGTCTGACGCCACAGACGCCATGATAATTACATGCGATTTTAGGCGCTTATACGTGCGTAAAGTGGTCGGCTTGCAAAATTAAATTGAATGCATGACATAGCATGCGTGTGTCGGGGGCGGGTGAGGGGCCCGCTGACAACCGTGCAGGCGTCACATAAATGTACGCGGCGCCCGTACATAGTGTACGCACAGAGCGCATACTAGCTTAAAACGCGCATGGAGCGTCGTTATGAAACGGCATGTGTGGAGCGTCAGCGTACACTGCTGAGTACATGGCTTGTTCAAGTTCTGGGTTCACACGCAAAGTCTTTGCAACCTCTAGCTCTTGCAGCGTGCTGCACGCGCTTTCTGTCGTTGTGTTTTTTTCGAGAACGTGTTGAGCCAAAATCAAGGGAGAGCCAACACTGATGAGCGGCGGCGTGCCCACAATGTCGTTGATTGCACGCCGCAGTATTTCCCTCGCAACATCGTAGCTTGGAGTACGAATAGGAGCCAAAGCTTGCTGGTGTGTAGTCCCGTTACATGCGTTGACGTGCGTTGATGTTTGCGTGGCACGCTGCGGCGCTTGTTGTACGCGTGGCGTTGGTGTTTGCGTGGCACGCTGCGGCGCTTGGTGTACACGCGTTGTTTGCCGCGCTTCATCGCTGTGTTCCACCGCGTTTGCGTATTGCACACGCCAAAACGTCGTGAGTGTCGTGTTTCGCATCACGCCACATGTTGACGGTGAATACATGCTCACAACCTGCATTTCACCGCGCACGGCAAAGTTTGTGAAACATAGGGTACGCGCATGTGCCCTCTGTAAATCGTCAGCGACAATGGCGGCACGCAAAGCTGTGCTGTACCGTGTGCGGCTGGTGATCACACGGATTTTCCCAGTGTGTACAAACTCGGGCGTAGTCAAGTCTTCCAGCATGGGCATGCGTACACGCCACTCCCTGGCGCGACGCGATGTGTTGTGCAGGGGCGGGTCCTTGACAACGTACGCCAAGCGCCAGTGTACGCCCGTAGAGTCCACTTGCCACACGCCATTGTGCATGTCAGTGCTGGCACTGTGCGCATCCGCCAAACGCAGGGGCGGACCTTCTGGCGTCTCGCCGACAATGCGCACTTGGCTGACAAAGTGGACAGGCGTGCCTCCAGTGCATACGCAGCTTTTGACGCACATGGGGTGCATGGCCAACACAGACGCAGCGTACATGTTCCACGGCACCATGTCCACTGTGTGCGCATTCAGTCCTCGTTTTTCACGCTGCGATTTTGAAGTTGATGCTGGGGCGCACCGTATAATAGTGTGGTATGCACGGTCTTGTGGCGCCGTGGCCAACACAGTGCGTCCATTGCGCGCCGTCGTTGTCACTTTTTGCGGCGTTGGTGCAGCACGCCCGCGAGTACGCCGCTTACGAGCAATGTCACCAGTCACAATTGACGACGAAGACGGCATGATGTAAAATACAGTAAATTATTGTACATGCAGTGCAAAGTAATTGTCATTGTGAAATGTTCATTGCATGCATACACGACGCGCGGCGATGCAGTTGACTGTCAGTCCCCTACCAAGGCGTTTAGGCACTGCACATTCCGTTCTGCTACGAATTGTGCCTGTACTTTTGTTTTCACGAGCAAACACCTACCAAAGCCGGTGTTGTGTGTGCAGCATACCTGTACTTGTACGCTCGTGCACACATACATGATGGCATCAAATGATGCGACGCCGGTGCCGGACAACACAGTGAGAGCACTGGACAGCGCTGCTGCTGACGACGGCGTGTACGGCGCTTTGCAGTTGATCATTGGGCCAATGTTTTCTGGAAAGTCCACAGAGCTGTTGCGCCGTGTCAGGCGGCACCGTTTTGGCCGGAAAAACATTCTCATTGTCAAACACGCGTCAGATACTAGGTACACCCCAGAGGCTGCTGTGGTCACACACGACCGCGTGACTGAAACCAGCATGTGCGTGTCGCACTTGAATGAACTGGACACGGCAGTTTGGAACGCGGCAGACGTCATTGCCATTGACGAGGGGCAGTTCATGCCGGATTTAATCGAGTTTTGCGACACGGCGTGTTCCAGTGGAAAGCTGGTGTTGGTCGCTGCATTGGACGGCACATTTGCAAAGGCGCCATTTGGTGATGTGTGTAACTTGATTCCACGCGCAGAACGTGTGGACAAGCTGTGTGCCGTGTGTGCAGCGTGCGGCGACGACGCGCCGTTTACGCGACGGCTCACAGAGGACACATCGGTCATGTTAGTTGGTGGCAACGAAGCGTATTTGCCAGTGTGTCGTGCATGTTACGCGTTGCCAGTGGCGCGTCTACAGGAGGAGCTGGGTGGTGCACACGCCATAAATGACGCAGGGGGCAACGCAGCGTTCTAACTAGCTTGAAGCTGTAAATGCATTAACTCATACAACAGTCTCGTCAACAGGATCCATTGTGCATACCCTAGCGTGCGCGTCCACCATGGTGTGCACATCGTCCACGCTGCTAGGAGACCTGGACACATGCGCCGTCAAAAGCTCCAAAGCGCGCAAATTAGAACGTAAAGCGTCCAGTGGCGTACGAGGCGGCCGTATCACGTCGTGCACCATTTCCCACAGGGGCAAAGCTACGCTGCGAATGTATCCCACTTGGCACTGCAGGCGTTCGTGCAAGGTGTCTGCCACCATGAATCGCGTCACTGGCAACCCATGGTCCCGCTCCAAGCGCACCTGTTCTTGAAACTCGTCCACGACGGCGTCGCCCCACAAGAAAGCAACAGCCTGTGGCCGTGTTTGAGCGCCTAAATCTGCGGCGTGCACCAAAGCAGCCCATATGTTCAAACGGTGTGCGCTGTGCTGACGCAGCGCGTGCGGTACGTGCACATCTTCCAGGGCGCTTGTCAGTTCATCACACGTCCACGACATTGTACGCCGCATGTATGCAGTGTGCGGCTCGCATTGGTACGACGTTTTGCACGGCGAGTCGCCACGCCCCAGCGCCATTTCCCAGCGAGCGACAATGTTGTGCTCAGAGTGATACCGCGTACCAAGTGGAGAATGCCGTGTGTTCATGCTTTCCCGCAGCTCGCACAGGCGCCTAACGTGGGTGGTATGCATGTGCATGTTGGTGCCCAACACGCACGTTTCCATGACGTCCCGCAGCTGCCGCACGCTCTGTCCGCGTAAGTTGTGCAACGCGGGCGTTCCCACGCTGACGTCGCCGTTGACACACCCCCACGCCAGTGCAAAGTGGTGGTGCTCCAAAGATGCCGCGTCGTACTTGGTGGGCGCCAATACGCGGCCAACGGCCTTGGCCAGTGCCAACGACACGCCGGGATGCCCAGCGTCGTGCGTGAGCGCAGACAACAACACGCCAGCGCAAAAGACGCTGTGATTGTTTGTCGTTGACGCGTCGCTGTCCACGGCGCAGCCGTATACATGCTCCCACAGCGTGCACGTTGTGTGCAGTACGTCAACAGCGTGGCGCCAATTGTGGTACGCATTGTCAAATGCGTATGCAGACCGCACACGCCGCACAAGCTGCTGCAGGACGTCAGTGTTCACTTGCAGCGCGGTGTGCACCCCAAAGCGCACGAGCAACGTCATGGCGTGCTGCGTCAGTTCCTTGTCTGTGTGCGCCCATGCATTGAATGTCCACGCATCCGAACAACTAACGTTGGTAGCGCCAGTGTCAAACAACGCACATGACGCGGCGGCGCCGCCTTGAGTTGGCGTCGACGTCTTTGGCGTAGTTCTTTCAGCACTTTTGGGTATGTCAATGCGGAGTTCATGCTTGGCGGGAGGCGTGCCGTGCACATCTGTTGCATGCTGCTCCATGCTGTACACATTTGCATTGAAACAGCGCCACAACTTGTCGCGCAGGGTAAAACAAGACGTGTTTGTTGTGCCGCACCGCTCAGTGGGTGTGTGCACCACATACACGCGCTCATGTATCACGCACCTCGCACACATTCATTCACGTATGGGTGTTTGCGTGTGGTGCGCACAATAGACAACTATGCCCATCAATTCATTTCAAGTGCTTATAAATTGTGTTTTCAAGGGTACACTGTACACATTCACACGGTATACGTGCACATCAGCCATGGAAGACACGACAAAAAACATCACAGCACAGTGTATGGACGGCGTGGCGGTGGACATTCCCGTGAATGCGTGCGTGCATATGGGATTCTTGAAGGACCTGTTGGACGTTGGAGACGTTGACGCCGGGGTGGATCTGTTTGATGTGCAGTCTGAGCATTTAAACACGGTGCTACACTTTGTGGCACAGCACATGCAAGAACCCATTCTCATGGAGGAACTGTACGGATTTCCAGAGGGATATGCAGAAGATGAAGACGACGAGGACGCTGCAGCGGTGTACTCTGGTGCGGGAAACGCGAGCAGCGACGCGTCTGTAGAGGCCGCATCCGACAGCAGTGCCAAGGACGGCGCAGCAGTCACACCAAAACCCTCGAAAATCCCCAAGGCGTTGCCCAATTCGTTGAATTTAAAGGCGTGGGGGTTGCCACAGTGGACTGTTGATTGGCTGCACGCCCGTAGCACGCCAGAGCTGTTTGACATGCTGCGCGTGGCGTCTGCATTGGATTGCGACGTGTTGAGCACTGCAGTGTGCGCCAAATTGGCTGCAGTGTACAGATCGTGTGACCCAGGTGACATTGACGCGTACGTTGTATCACTGGGCGTCACACAGGTTCCCACCCACGTGTGCGCTGGCTACGAGTACAGCGTCCAATCGTTCCACGGACACGATCGGAAGCTGTACGCGACAAACGCAGAGCCGGTGCACCACCCAATACAACCAAGAGAGGGGGAGATGTACACTGTGAACGACTTTTTACAAGAGTTAACGCAGGACACCTTTGAAGGCATGTTCCGTTGCATAACACAAATGACATGAGTACATGACACACACGAGTACCACACCCACCGTGCAATACATTTCAAGCAAGCACACACGCTCACTCACACAGTCATGGCTGCGGCAGGCAACGCGGCTGCTATGCGCATCGCTGTCGTGCGGAGCGATCGTTGCAAACCTAAAAAGTGCCGGCAAGAATGCGCCAAGAGTTGCCCAGTTGTACAACTGGGCAAAATGTGCATTGAAGTCACGCCAGCGTCGTCAGCGGCGGCTATTTCTGAAGACTTGTGTGTTGGGTGTGGTATGTGCGTCAAACGGTGCCCTTTTGACGCGGTACGCATTGTGAACTTGCCCGCCGGCTTGAGCTCCGAGACGTCTCACCGTTACGGTAAAAACGGGTTTCAACTGCACCGCTTACCATCCCCACGCGCTGGACACGTGCTGGGACTGATTGGCGTGAATGGCATTGGGAAATCCACCGCGTTGTCTGTACTGGGCGGTCGACTGAAACCCAACTTGGGTGCCGTGGATGCGCCACCAGAGTGGCGAGCCGTGATTCAGCACTACAGAGGTAGCGATTTGCAGAGCCACTTTGAAGCCATTGCGTGCGGAAACACGCGCTGTGCCGCCAAGCCACAGTACGTAGATCAGCTGCCCAACCACGTTAGCGGCACCGTCATAGAGCTTGTGTCCAAAAAAAATCAACGTGGAGATGCGGCCCGCGAAGCTGTCATGCGGGATTTGCAATTGACACACTTGAGCGACCGAGATGTTGCGGCGTTGTCAGGGGGCGAATTGCAACGCTTGGCCATTGCAGTCGTGATTTTGCGCCAAGCTGATGTGTACATGTTTGACGAGCCGTCGTCGTACTTGGACGTAAAGCAGCGCATGGCAGCTGCACGCGCTATTCGCAGCGTGGTGCACGCCAGTGATGAAGACGGCGCGAATCACCGCAGGGTGGTGTGTGTGGAACACGACTTGGCGCTGCTGGATTACATGTCAGACACTGTGTGCTGCATGTACGGCGAGCCAGCTGTGTACGGCGTGGTGACGCAGCCTTTTGGTGTGCGCGAAGGCATTAATGTTTTCATGGCAGGATATGTTCCCAATGAAAACGTGCGCTTTCGGCAAGAAGAGCTGTCGTTCAAAACCCCTCGTGCAGCAACAGAGCTCGCAGACTGCGCCGAAGACGCTCCCGCAGCGGCAACAACGTACACGTACCCGGCCATGGTAAAGAGCATGTCCAGCGCAAAAACACGCGGCGCCTTTACCCTGCACGTGCAAGGCGGCACATTTACACAGGGCGAGATTACCGTTATGCTTGGACAAAACGGCACTGGGAAAAGCACACTCATCAAGTTGTTGTCTGGCCGCTTGCAATCCGACAACTTGGCAGAAGGAGTTCACGCAGATCAAACTGTACACGGTTGCACCGTGTCGTACAAACCACAAAGCATTCGTCCAACGTACACGGGTACAGTGCGAAGTCTATTGCAGACAAAGCTGCGTGGCGCGCAAAACTCGCCTCAGTTTCTGTCAGACGTCATGACACCTTTGAGCATGTCAAGCATTCTCGACAGGGATGTGCAGACGTTGTCTGGAGGAGAGCTACAGCGTGTGGCGTTGACGCTGTGCCTTGGAAAGCCTGCCCAAGTGTACCTCATTGACGAACCATCTGCGTTCTTGGACAGTGAACAACGCATTCTCGCGGCAAAGGTTATACGGCGGCACGTGCAGCACGTGCACGCGTCGGCGTTTGTGGTTGAACACGACTTGATCATGGCAACGTACCTTGCAGACCGCGTTGTGGTGCACACAGGCAGTCCAGGACGGCACGCAT
>Ga0138347_10155901_pt1 | contig 13445 bp, 7 predicted proteins | sample DeepDOM_S7_Trap__FD_200806 | JGI IMG/M metagenome (GOLD analysis project Ga0138347, IMG submission 200806) | Marine microbial communities from the Southern Atlantic ocean transect - DeepDOM_S7_Trap_metaT (Eukaryote Community Metatranscriptome)... | ecosystem: Environmental > Aquatic > Marine >... | reverse complement strand
GTGAGATTTGTGCGCCACACATGCATGTCACTCGCCCATTGCTTGACAGCGTGCCTGCAAAAATCAAAGTGTACCTCTTGGACAACGTGGGGCGGCGCTCTGTCTGGTGGAAGAGACAGCAGTTCAAGCACGACGTCTGTGCAATAACTCCAGCATGCGTCTTGGAAAGCGACATTGTCGCTCGCGCGCACATGTACAGCTCTTTCACCAGTCAATGTCAATAACTCGCGTACGACGTGAATGTGGCCATATCTGCACGCATACGTGAACGCAATTTCGTTGTACGAACGCGTATCCACAGCTCGAGTTCCCGTCAATGCAAGAAGTTCCCGTACAATTTCCACATACCCGTCGCGGCACGCTTGTCGAAACGCTTGTCCAACCGTGTCTCGTGCGTCCCGTATGACTGCGCGCGGACCCGTCAACGCGAGCAGTCGGCGTACAATTGAGACATGCCCGCCGTCGCACGCCGCTCTAAACGGGTAACCATAATTGGTGTCCACGTTGACAGCTCGCTGTCCCGTCAAGGTTAGCAATAGGCACACGACGTCGTAATGTCCATTTGCGCACGCATCGCGAAACGCGGGTTGAACGTTTATGATTGCGCGGTTCCCAGTGAGGTTCAGCAACTCTTGTACAACAGCCAAACGTCCGTGGCGCGCCGCTGAAATGAATGCCAGATCGTGGCAGTTATGCACTTGAACAGACCGATTGTCTGAAAGCTCCAAGAGTGTCCGCACGACAGCCAAATGCCCGTTTTCACAGGCTCTTAGAAACGCTTCATTCAAGCTGAATTGTGAACGTATGCACCGTGCCCCTGACAACGCCAACAAGCACTGTACGATGGCTACATGGCCATGCGCACACGCCGAAATGAAAGCGGAATCGTTAAGGGCGTGCACATCCGCAGTACGTGACCCAGTCAGAGACAGCAATTCTCGTGCAACAGCGAAACAGCCGTTTGCGCACGCAATGCGCAGCGCAATTTCTACACATCTTGAGCGTTCCTCTGGATCGTACAGATTCAATTCAAGTTTTCGATCGCCCGTCAACGCCAGCAGAGTTTGTACAACTGCTAAAGCGTTGCCTTTACATGCCGAAATGAACGCTTCCGCATGGTTGTAGTGCACGTCAACTCGCATATCACCCTGTATGGCCAATAACTCAAGTACAACGTCTAAATGGTCATTGTAACACGCCGCTTCAAATGCCTTGTTCACGTCAATGCCGCTCTTTCGCCGTTCCGGCACATTTAACAGCAGCTGTACCACAGCCGAGTGGCCGTTTGCACACGCTGTCGTAAAGGCGTACGCCCCGCATGCATGTATGTCAATTTCCCGGTTGTCAGTTAGTGCCAACAACGTGTGCACAACGTCAACATGTCCGTTTGCGCATGCATGTTGAAATGCGTATTCGTTAAACGCGTGCACATTGACAGTCCGGCCCCCCGTCAACGCTAAAAGTGTTTGCACAACGTCCAAGTGTCCATTTTGGCAAGCGTAACGAAAAGCGTACTCTGCACCAGCGTGTACATCCACAGCACGGTTACCAGTCAAAGCCAGTAGTTCCAGCACTATTGGCAGGTGTCCTTCAGCGCACGCTGTCCTAAACGCGTCTTCGTTAAGAGTGTGCACATTCACTGCACGTCCACCCGACAATGCCAACAGTTCACGCACAATGTTCAAGTGCCCGTGTCTACATGCAGCACGAAATGCACGCTCGTAATGGGCGTGCACTTGAATAGCTTGGCTTGAACGCGTAGAGTATAACAGGTCATGTACAGTGCTCGAGCAACCGCTTTTACACGCACTCTGAAACGCGTCGTCAACGTCCATGGTGGCGTGCGTGGGTGTGTAAACGGTGCACCACTATTGCAATAACAACCCGTATTTATTTTGTGTGCACATGTCTCGCTGTAATTAAAGCGTGGCGGTGGTCCCACAGTGCGGTGTTTGCGTGCTGCTGTATCAAAACCCCTACAGCGAATTCTAGTGTGTCTAGTTGCACACCTGACGCCCGCCACGTTTGTGCGCTCTGCGTCCACTCGTCAATCACGCGCATACACTCTGAAAAGTGGTCCACTACAAGACGCAACGGTGCGGCTCTGTCTCCCCCCAATGCGAGCAATTGCTGAATAACTTGCGTGTGTCCATTCTCACACGCTAGTTGAAATGCTTGTGCGCCATTTACATTGACATTTACGGCGCGTTCGTCCTGCAGAGCCAATAACTCTGCCACAACGTCTGCTCTACCGGACCCGCAAGCTCGTATAAATGCGCTTTCGTTGCCCACGTGGACATTAACGCATCGTTCACCGCTCAAAGCCAACAACTGCTTGACAATGCATACGTGACCGCGCACACACGCAATTTCAAAAGCAAGATCGCTGTATGCGTTGGCGTTTACGGTGCGGGGACCATCCAGCGCCAACAGTTCTTGTACAACACACGAGTGACCGTCAATGCAAGCACTGACAAGCGCAAGCTCAAGCCCAAACCGGAAATGATGGACAATGTCCCGTTCCCCCGTCAAAGCCAAGAGCTCCCGCACAATTTCAACGTGCCCAAAACTGCACGCGCACATAAACGCCAGCTCGCAGTGCGTGTCGACGCTATTGACGCCATCGCTCTCTGACAAAAAAAGCAGCTCTTGAAGAGCGTCCAAACGCCCGCTTCTACACGTGTTGAGAAACAGAAACTCATCGTTTGCAAACACCCTGTCTTTTGGGGGTGGTGTCAGCAGTGCGAGCAACTCGTCACAGTACCGCAAGACTCCCAGCAATCCAATGGCAGCAATACCGTCTGCCATGCCTGGAATCGCGCTGGACGCGAGCTGCACAATGTCCAATGATACACGTCGAAAGCTCTCTCGGCGTTCTTCATTGGCCGTAGGCCCAATCGCGGCTTGCAGTATTTGATACAATTCCATATCGAGTGTCCGTGCAAGTGAGTAGACGACCTGTGGACGCGCGCTGCGTCGTGCATGCTATGTGTTTGCAAGCGGGTTGATTGTGTAAAAGCTTTTTAAATGTGGAGTGTATGGTGGGATTTTTTACGTGCTTTGTCAATTAAAGTGAGTGGACTGGAAAGTGTACGTGACTGGATCCCATGATCTTCCAGCCCAATTTCCGTTTGCCCACCCGAAAACTGCATGGTCGCTACTGAACCACGGCGTAATATCTTCATCGCCGTTTCCATGGAACATGTACATGGGTATGGTGTTGTTGGGGGAGTACCCTTGGTACAGCAGCTTGGGCAGACCGTTTGTGTTGGGCTGGCTGTAAAAGTTGCCGTCACTGGTGTACTGCGAAGTACACACGCTGCCTGGGTCGCTTGGTACGCTGATGGGGGCGTACGCTTGTTTGGGCGCGTTTTCCCACCCAGATGTAGACGATGGACTATCGCCAACACGCCACGCAAGGGGCACCCACGGCGTCACTATTAGGTCCGTTGCGGATGGCGTGAGCGCCGCCATTGTCTTACTCGCACAAAACCCGTCGTCCTTGGCCAGGGCTGCATACAGCGCCAAATCGCGGTATGTCACGCCGCGCATATCGCTTCCTTTTCCAGCGCTGTAATCAGTTTCCGTTTGCAGCCGTACCAAGTATGGCTTCATTTGTTCTGTATACGCGTCTTTGTCAAAAATGTGATCACCAGGGGCAGCCGTGGTTAAATCCATAAAAGCCATCTTGTTTTTGTTTATGTCCTTTGTACGCACACGAATGGCGTTCAAGGCGTCCAGTACAGACAGGTTGATGTGGCCGTGCGGCATAGCCATGCTGTTGACACCGTCAGGCGGGGTGGGTCCAAAGGGGACCTGTCCAGCCCTGACTACGCCATACACCGGCCTACTCATGTCTACGCTTTGCAATGCGTGGGGATCAGCGGCGCACGCTGCCGCGGCAACCTTTAAGATATTGAATCTTTGCATATCAACAATAGACACCTGTCTAGGAGCCACTGTAATTGTGGTTGAAATGGGCGTCACAATGGTTGCAGGTGCAAAAGGAGTTTTTCCAGACACGGAAAAATGGTAAGCCATGGCAATTTGCCCAAATGTACTGCTCATGAACATAGGAACGCCGTCCCTACTGTCATCGCTGCCCTCAAATGGTCCAGATACGGATACTCGCGCTGTCGCGTTGAAATAAAATGTGCCGTTGTCCAGCATGGGGTCGTATGCAATGGCTGGGAACGTGTTCATCGTGTTTGACGGTGTGAAGCACTCTACAAAAAATGTCACAGTGAACTTTGCGTTGCCAGGTACCGTGTATTCCACATATCCAAACTCGTGCATATTGTGTGCACGACCACTGGGAAAACTTGGCATCAACGTGTTCCACACAGTGTAGTCGGCTCCTTTGAGGATTGCAGGCTTGTGCTTTTGCTGCATTGCGTTATTCGCGACACGGTTGAATTCCGTCAACCGTTTTTCAGTGGTGGGACCCTGTTTCATGGTGTACACTACAAGCAACATAAGTACCACCACCAACGCAATGTACAAGAATAAACGCCGCGCGCGAACGCGGGTTTGCACACGGCGTTCAAGCGTACCAGTGTCCATGCTGCACAGCAGTGACCGTCACGCTGCCATTGCGTGCGCAGTGTTCATGGGCGTTTATTGTGTGTGTGCGATACAACAAAGTGTGCATAGTGTCGTGGAAAAACACCACAACAATGGATTCCGACGAACGCGCACTGTGCGTGCTGTTAATTGCGCTGGTAAGCGTACTTGTTGTTGTTGTTGCACAACGCAAACGTACTTTTGTACCAGAGCTTGATGGAACGCTTGCTTTGCGTCGGGAGTTGACCTCTCCGGCGCAACGCGGCACGCCACGCATAATGAACACAGCATTGAAACAGACTCTGTACCCGTACGGCGGCGTGTGGGGATTCACAGTGGGCTCGTATAATTTTCCCCAACAACAACGGTGCATTAGCAGTTGGTACACGCCGCCTGAACAAGCTGTCAAAACGGGCGATACGCCACTGGGCATGTACAGCGTACAATTGTACGCAAGTGGAATTCTAAACAATTTGTCGCTGGTGGGGACATTTTTTACGCAGACTTTGACTGCGACATTCATACTGAACGCGTCGGTTCGCATTGCAGCTTCCATGGGAGACGCTTCCCAGCATTTAGGCATGCACGACTCATTGTGGGTTCATAACTTCCCCCTGCAATTCAGTGTGAGTCCAAGCATAGGGGATAGCGACTGGGGCAAAAACATAGTGAGGTTCTCGTCTGCATCCAACTTGGCGCAAGACATGCCCGTGTTGTACGCCAGGGCACAAAGCCTTCAAACAACAGATCCGTACGATTCGCCCATACCCGCCAACGTCAGCAATACAACCACATCGCAAGTACTGGCAGTTCTCGAGCTCGCATTTAACAGCAACGGGGCAGCTTTTTGGGAACGTCACCTGCATATTGATTTGCCAGTGTTTGCTGCACCAGACAGTGCACCCGGCACACCTCTTATGAGCCTCTGGGAAGTTGCAGCCTTGATGAGTGAGCAACATCCTTAGTTTAAACGCCGATACGCCTGCATTCATTCACGCACGTAAACACGCATGCCGTGAACATGCGCCACAATTGTTGTACAACAACACATTTGATTTTTAATATTACAATCCAACCCACTGTGTATTTTTCAAGCGTGTCGTCATGGCAGAACTCCGTGTTGTGTTTGACATTGTTGGCGAAAATGCGTACACTACTGCTAACGAGGCAAGCGTGTGCCTCGCACAGAATTGGGCAATGACCAAGTGTACTGCGTGCCGCGCATACAGTGTCAAATGCAGACCACCCCCTGGAGCAACTTCGTATTGTTTGGTGTTGCTTGATGCACACCGTCAAGAGGGCGGTTCATCGTGGTGGCTTTTACCACGCCGAGACGTTGAGGTGGGCGCAGACGAATTGCAGCGAGCTCTAACTCTCAAGACGCTGTCTTTACGAGGTCGTCGCGCTGTACGGGCAGCGCATGACTTGTTTCGGGACACGTACTTTTTGACACAAACAACCAGCATCAGTGCATTGTACAATGAGACGACTTCAACAGCGGCGTTTACAACGCCCTTCGCTCAACAGAAACATATGACGTACGCTCAACAGCAGCAACAGATGCCGTACGCTCAACAACAACTGGCGTACGCGCAACAACAACAACTGACGTACGCGCAACAACAATTGGCGTACGCGCAACAGCAGCATGTTTACACAGCTCAACCTGATTATGTACGTTCGCCAGCTGCGTCTTCTGGTGGTGGCAGCAGATGTGTGGATCCGCCCTGTCAATCTTCGGAAGACGGTGAAGTGTTTGAGACAACGCAAGGGTATGAAGGCTGCTACGCGGAGCATTACATGCGTGTGCGACAGCTCCTGGAAAAATCAGTGTATGGTGTCGTACCGGCGTCAATCTTGGCAGTTGGCGAAACGCCGCCCACTTGGCTACATGTGTGGAAAGTGTTCGACGCGGCTTTGCGAGGCACAGCTGCAGATGAAAGCAAAGTGCGGTGGCAAGTGGCTGCTAGCGACGCTGTGTGCGCGGCGTACTGCGACGTTTTCCCCCAATTGTACACTGCAAGTGCAGTTCGCATTTACACTGAAGACGCGCATGCGTGGCGGGCGACTGGATGTGGTACCGTGCTTCATGGCGGCAGCAGTGCTGTACAAGATGTTCTTGCACACGTTCAAGACGGCCACATGCGTCCCAGTGCCGCCGCCGCGAAACTGCGGTGGGTGTTGCAGACACATACATTTCGCCCATGAAACAACGTGTACATTGTACATTCGCTTTAGTTGTTCAAACAATACATTGATATGCAGCACATAACAAGTCCATTGCATTTAACATTCCTCGCGCGGCTCGGACTGCATACGTGTGATGAGCGCCTGCACGCTTTGTGATACTCTCTTGATTGTTTTTTCAAAAGAGCGTGTTATACGCCCGTTTCTAACGCAGTGCGAACTTGTGACGACCAAATAGTTTTCGTCCAGTGTACGCCGGTAATATTCAAGCGTATTTGCAAACGTTTCGGCGCATACTGGACAATCGTGTTCAGGCGCTAGTTTACGCAGCGTTTCAAAGGCGTCTTCAGCTGTTGTTTGCAGCGCGTAAAAATCCGCCATTGTAGCAGGAATGGGTCCGTTGTTGTTTGCCGACGCACTCATGGCAATGTTAGTGCATGTGTGTGTATACGCGTGGCTAGTTCGGAAATTTGTACACAGGTGAACATTGAATTGTAATACACATAAAGAAAATACGCGATTGTAACGCATGTACGATACTGTGTGCTTGCGCTAACTTTCACTATATATGACAACGCGCAAACATGCGTTCAAATATCAATGTCGCGCAATTGAGCCATCAAGTCGTCAAATTCTTGACCGACAAGGATGTTTCGACGGGAACTGGCACCTCTCAGGTTACTACTACCGCCACCAGTTGCCGCTCCTCCTCCGTGTACACGCTGTGCATACAAATCTTCCATTATCGTGTCGGCGATGCGGACGCCAACATTGTCATACGCCGCTATGCCATTGGCATTTTCTGTTGTCCCACTTTCAATTGGAATGTACTCGCTCAATTGCTGCGTTGCAGGGATGTTCTCCATGAGTACTGCAAAGTGATTCCTCATTTCTCTGTACAAGTCCGGTTTCATCATCTCTGTTGTATGGTCTGACAACCGGTATACTTTATTTGCGTCGTCGCGCAGCTTGTTGATTTTGCGATGAATCAAAAATATGTCGTGTGCGTTTTCGTAGGCTGTTTGGGCTTTCTTGGGCATGACAAAGTGAACATATCTGCGTTGCTCAGTGTTTGGAGACCGCTGCTCCGCCATGGTGTTGTCATTTATCTGTCCAAAGTTCCTAAATGCGTCCACCAATGTGTCCACCAAGTCGAAAGTGACAGAGTTTGCGTGATTCAGTGTATCGAGCAAAGGCTTTAGGTTGGTCTTTTTCGCTTGTTTCTGTTGGGTTATAGCATCGTTTATAACGCCGTACGCGGTATTTCTGGCTTCAAAAGTTCTATCAGAGGCGTGAATAAAAGATACCAAATCGTCATACACAGCCCTGTCCGTGTCCAGTACATTGTCAATTTCCGTGTTTGCGTTAACCGCCAAGGCATACTGCGTTGCCATGACAGATTCAGCACTAATCATGTGCGTGATGGCATCTTGCACCCGTCCTGGCGGAATGGTTGCTAGGATCAAGCGTTCAAGCACCGGCTCAATCTGCTTGGCTGCGTGTGCACTTAACTTGTCGTTGCGTTCAGGGCCGCATGGGGCATATTGTGACACGTAATTGCCCACAATATCCCGAAGCACACCCAAGTCCGCCATCACTGCTAATTTGCGTAATGAAAGGTCGTGTTTTTGGTCTTGCATGCGCAGCAATGTCCAGTGTGTCAACTTGTGCAGCGTTTTAGCACTCTTCATGAACGAAAACAGGAATAGTATGGTAATGGGGTGCAGTAACTCGATAGACTGGTACCCGTCCTGACCAGAGTACAGATAACGCACATGCGCCACACTTGCTGCGTGCCTGACCTCGTGCAGCCTGGAGCACATTTCCCTGGTAATGTCGATGGGCTGTCCCTTTGAGAGCCTGCTCATCAAACTGCTGGACAACTGAAAAGCGGGCGTAAAATCCGCGGTCTTTAGTTGCTGTATCATTTTGTGCACTTTGGCCAACTCCAACACCTTGCTGTGTTGCAAAATGTCAGTGAACTTCAAGTCGCCCACGTCCCCGTACCGCAAATCTTCAGAACTCACTTTGGACGGTTGGTCTGTCCACGTTTCCGCTAAACGATGTCGCACGTCTGCGTCCACCCGCAAAAACGCCTTTAGACACCCGTGATCAACACGTTGATCACGCATGAAATACGTTTCCGCTGAACGCAACGCGCTCAGCCAGTGATTGCTCCTGTCCTTTCCGCCGCTGTCTGAAATTATTCGTACGTCTGTGGCGTGCAAATTCCGCATTATATCAGCCATGTGTCCACTAAACGACCGTTTTGCAAGTTTTTGTAACTGCCGCAGTACTGCGCTGGCGTTGTGTTGCACGCCAGCTTTGAATGCGTTTGTGACAGCCACAACACCAACATACTCGGGATGTTCAGTAACAGGTCGGGTTGCATTTGCAACAAAGTCTGGCACAATATGAACATAGTCTCGAGGCGGTGACGCTGTGCTTTGACGGTTTGCAGTGTGAAAGTATGCGGGGTTTTGTCTGGACATGAACCGTCGGCCGTACTGCCCAACAGCTTCTTTTAACGCCGCCATGTGGGGATAAGAGGACACCTCCAAGTACCTGCCGCGTTCATCTTGTGTATAATTGCGGTACGGGAAAAGAAAGTTCTTGACGCCCATCAGCCCTGGAATCCACGTTGACACCAAAAACGTGTCCCGCAGCGCGTCTGTTTCTGCTGTGTTTGTGGCATTCGAAAAAACCGCTTCTGCAACTTGTTTAGCACGGCGCAACATAAATCGAAGCGTGTCCAATTGTAGTTGAGCTTTGTATGCCGCTGGCATGTACGAACCCAACTCGCTTTGCGGCTGTGTACCATCTTTGAACAAGCGAAACGACTGCATCGAGTCGCCGTCCTCACCCGCAGCTGCCATGATTAGTACTGTATTGTTGTGCTAATTGCACCTACACCGAGCTTTTATTCATGTTCATGTACGTGTACACACGTAGCCTATGAAGGCACTGACACAGGCTACAACGCGTCACAGTAGTAAATGGCGTCTACCGCGTGCACGCCAGCAATTGGGTTTCCCACACAGTGCGGGGGACGGCCCGCTGGGCCGGACGTTCTCGCACCAGGTCCGGGCACAGTTGACGCCACTGTGCCGCCCACGCAGCCACTCGCGTTTGCAGCGGACCCATTTACAGACGGCAAAGATGTGGACACTCCCAACAGCTCTCAACTCGGTCCGTCGTTCAGCACGCCGTGCAGTAAGAACAACGACCCCAGCGCCATGAATGACAGCACACTGTGGTACATTACGCTGTACAATGGCTTCGGGGCCCCGCTGACAGTGGGCGTGCACGGCACTGACGGGACGGGGACTGCCAAAGTGGACACGGTGTCTGTTGCACCCAGCACATCGTGGCTGTCAGCTGCACGGCCCGTATACGTGGCTGGCACGTTTGTGGCTTTGACGATTGACAGTGTCGCGTACACTATCCACGGCGCACCAGTTGGCGTGCGCATCGCCAACAACGTGGTGTGGGTACAGTCATTTGCAAGAGCGCAAAACGTGGTGTTGTTGCAATTGTACGTGTACGAATACCGCCCCGCGCTGTATTTCATGGCTGAACGCTTGATCAAAGCGCTGCAAAACACTGCACAAACGTGCCTTCCAGTGACTGGTCCAGTCTTGACGCGAGACGTGCCCACATCCAATGCTTCGGGCGCGTTTGTGGGCATGTACAATTACACTGGCGGGGACGCGCCGTACACCGTAGGGCTGTACACCAACAGCGTGTCCACCAACCAATCCGCGTCGGCGTACGTGTACATGTCTGGTCCGCCCACTGTAACGGGCACATTCACCATTAGCGGCAAAACCACACAAGCCACTGCTGCTTTAGATGCATTGACGCCCCCACAAAAGCTGGCAGCGTCTGCCGCCAACGGTATTGCAACAGTGTACTTTGCAGACACAGACACTGGCGCAGGGTCCCAGTGGAGAGTGCTGTTTGTGCTGTATGGAGACGACCGCGCAGATCGTTACGTAAAGTTGATCAACACGGTGGGCTTTACGCCGCCCCGCAGCGTGGTGCCCACTATTGTGCCAGGGTTCACCTTGGGCGTCATGGCTTTGACCAGCGATGCCACTGCCACGTTGACGTACACGCCGCCCGTGGTGGACAATGGCATTGTGGGTCCCGGCACGGGGGCAAAAACTTTGCCCGTGACGCGCAATGAGCGGGCTATAACGCCTGGATTTCTAGTGTCTGATGTGTCTGCAGTGCCGTTTACGCTGACATTGAGCTCGGGCGCAACATACACGGGCGCCGTTGACGTGTGCACCGCTGGCACAACGGTGCAAACTCTCACAACTACCACACAAAGCTCAACTACAGCAGCGTCTCTGCCGTGTGTGTACCTTGCCGTCAATGCTGTCAGTGCAGTACTTGTGGTGTTGCCGCAGCGTGTGGACCCCGCAACGCCGTGCAGTCAAACCCCGGGAGATGTCACGTGTTCTTGGTTTTCCAGCATTCCCACGTCGTCGAGCACGCTCATACCACTGCCGTCTCCGGCAAAACAGTACACTTTACCGTTGCGTTTGACATGCGTGTGGAGTGTACCGCCTTGCGGTACGCCAGTGTCGCCGTCGCCTGGAGCTGTGCAAGTATCCATTCCTGGACTGTCAACACCCTTGTCGGCGCCTTGGAATGCAGGCGTCAACGGCGCTGCCAACGCCACTGTTCAACTCCTGCAAGGCGTCCCAGTGACTGTATCAGCAACACTGCCTGGAGACGCGGGAAATGTGGACGCCATTACTTTTGCGCCCAATGGTTCTGCGCGGCAAGCGTACACCAACGCAACGTCAACCATGGTGGTCACTCTGACAGACACTTTGCTCCAGGTCTTTGTCCTTGGAGGGCCCGGGGCTGGCTCGGGAACCCTTGCACAAGACTTGTACAATGCCGTCAGTACGTTGGATCACGGCGACGTGGGCGTTGTGCAGTTGTCCATTACAGCATTGAACAACACACCATCGTCGTCTTTGACTGCTCAAGTGTTTGGGTGTGCGTCGCAAGAACTGACTGCCGCAGGCGCAAACTTTACGGGAACTGTTGTGAGCGGTTCACAAGTGTCTGCTGCTGTCCAAGGCTCTTTCATTCCTACACTTGTATGTGCCCCGAGCACAACGCCCGACACTGTCATGGCACCGCCACTGCCACCTCCTTTGCAAGGTACACTGCAATCAACGCCCTCCAGCACAGTGCAAAGCTCAGTTGCGTTGCTTTTGCCGGGGGCTGTTGACGGCGTAAACACGCCGGGTGGAGCGTTTCAGTTGTCCACGCAGGGGTATTTGGTGGTGCGCACATCGGGGGACTTGGCAACCGCGACGGCAACTGCGTGGAACGCTTCGCCCGTCGCGCCTGCTCTCCCACCCCCAACGCAGCCAACGCAAACTGTGCACGTGGTGGGATACAATGTCAATGGCGCCTTGCGGACGTTGTCCATTGCTGTGGGCGCAGACTCAAACGCTACACAGACCATACCAACGATTGAATCATATGGGTCCAGTGTACACTTTGAAGCGCCTGTGGCTGCATGTATACGCGCAAGTATTCCCGGGAGCAGCTCAACAACGCCGCTGTGGACAGCTGATTTACGGGATGAGTCGTTGTACACGACTACAGTTCGAGGCACGCTCACTGCAGTGTCGTGGCCTAGAGCCGGCAACGCAACTGTAGTTTTGTTGTCGGCTGATTCAGACGCAGACGCTGCGGCGTATAAAGCAGTGGTGGACGCCGCGTGGAACAGTGGCGCGGCCACGCCCCCAACACCAACGGCGCCAACGCCCGTCAATGTACAATTGTCAGTTGTGGACGCTGGCAATCGTCTCTCATCAATTGCGTACAGCGTGAACGGCACGCCGATGCAGCATATGAGTATTGCGTCGGGTGGCATGGCGCCAACACAGCGTACCCTGCTTTTACCAGCGCAAGGTACTGGTGATGTACTCCTCATGAGCGGCGCGAATTCAGGCAGCATACAGTATACTGCCGAGCTACGCACTGCAGTTGAAGCAACTATACTCGCCGATGGAGTGACAGTTGGCGTTGCATGGCCCCGTTTGGACGCCAATGCCATTGTTTTATATGTTGCGGCGTCTACGCAAGCTGCACAAACGTACTTTACGGCGGTGCGTGCGGCGTGGATGGCTGGGGACAAGCATGTGCCTCTCCCACACACGGCACCGCCCAGTCCATCTCGGCAAAACGGTAGCGTGCTGCAAACTTGGAAACAAAGTGCCGTGTACGGTGGCGCAGCACTTGCAGCTGCTTTGGGCATTGGGTTTGTTTTGGGTGGCGTGGCTCGCACCGGTAAACGTTAAGCGTGACCCCATTGCGGACAAACCTAAATGCATTATACTCGCAAGCACACTACTACCACGCCACCCAGATTGGCAATGTCTTTCGAGGCTGTAGAACGCGCGTTCGAAATGGTGTGCACTAGTAATCACGGCGACTTTGTCCAGTGGTTGCTGGATTTGTACAGCAATGGCGATTTAAAGCCGTCAGTGTACAATGGCAAGCTGTTCCAAACGTTGTGCGAGCGCGACTGTCACTTGTCTGTGCGAGCATTGCTCACACTACGCGGAGAACGGGCTGTACACGTTCGCGCTGACAAAGAAAAGGCCTTTCGAGTTGCTTGTGCAGCCAACAGTGTGCGTGTTGTGGAAGAATTGTTGGCG
>Ga0138347_10822479_pt1 | contig 13838 bp, 7 predicted proteins | sample DeepDOM_S7_Trap__FD_200806 | JGI IMG/M metagenome (GOLD analysis project Ga0138347, IMG submission 200806) | Marine microbial communities from the Southern Atlantic ocean transect - DeepDOM_S7_Trap_metaT (Eukaryote Community Metatranscriptome)... | ecosystem: Environmental > Aquatic > Marine >... | reverse complement strand
CGGCCATACATTCAAGCATACCACTGGATAATTGGTACGCTGCACACCTGCACACGGCAACAAACCATGAGTGCTGCGTCAACTTTGCCTGCGGCGGCAGCGCCGTCAGACAAAACCACAGTTGTGCACGTCACTGTTCCTTTGACCGGGAACAACGCGCCCATTGTTGAAGCAACAATGCCTTCCATTGTGCACGCCCTGGAAGCCACTCGAGCACGGGTGATGGATGGTGGTCAAGACGGTCTGCGTGTGCGGTTCAATGTTACACTGGGGCACGGCGCTGTGGCCACCGTGGTCCAACACCCCAATGCACGCGCAGCTAAACCCATGCCCCGTGCTGCACGCACGCGCGTCATGGATGAAATAGCGTGGTGGTTGACTCGAGTGGAACAAGAGTTTTTGCGCGTGGCGCGGGACTGCAGTGGCGCCAGTGGTCAACTACAAGACACATCGGGGTCGACTGCCCTCGTAACTCACGCCGTAAAACACATGCTGAGAATACAGTGCGCAGACATGATGCGCCACGTGGCTGCACTTCGGGACCACCTGCTGTTTACGAGAACGTACTTGAGCACTGATGAAGCCGCAGTGGCGGCGCAAGCCATGGTTTACGCAGCTGCCGTGCATCCCGACGATGTGCCAGAACCCCACAACTTTGCCACAATTCGAGCAGACGCACACCGGGGCATCACGTGGACCGGCAACCCCGTCAATGACGAGTTGTTAATGGACAATAAAAAACAACTAAAGCTGGACTCGAATGTGTGGCGCGCATTTATCCCAGAAGTGATGCACGGCGCGGCGCACTTTGCGCACGCGGCGTCTCACCGCGATATGCCAACGCCCATTCTTACCAAACAACAACGAGAAAATGTCCTAGCCAATGATGTGGACGACGTTAACATGCGGCTCCTAGCGCGGGATTTCAGTGGCTTTGACATGCTGCTTGTGCAGCTGTCCACACCATGGACAGTCAGTGAAGTGCCCCTGCGCACGACAGAGGAAGTGTTTGCGTTTGGCAGGTGCGCCGCGCAGTACATGATGCGCATGCTGCGGTACCCCACCTCGTCTGAAAACACTGCCGCGTCGTCAGTGGCAGCGGTGCGTGCGTGGGCGTCAAGGGACGCATCCAGGGTGTCTCTTTTGCCCGAAGGCGTGGCTCCCCCAGCAGTGGTTCATTGGAATATTGTGCCCAGCGACGCGCCGTGGACCGCGGTAGCAGCACGAGACTTTGCACGCACACTGAATGCAGCTGCACGCAGTGAGGGATATCCTGCTGGCACTGCACCAGCAGTCGCTGTGTTTTTCCCCACTGCACCTAGTCCGTCACACGCTTTGCTCAGCGCTTTGAAACAGTTTGCGCCGCTTGTCATGTACGAGACACCACCCCTCGTGGCCGACGAAGATCAAGACCACAGCGCCACGGAACAACGCGCAGCACGCGCGGAAAGCAAAGCGGCAGCCAGCAGCGACGTGGACGAGCCCACGCCTTTAGAAGTGGCTTTTTGCAGCGTTGCTGCCATACCAGACGTGTCTCAGCAGTGAACGCTCGCGTAATTTACATTGTTTATCGTGTAATGCAGCTTTTGATATTGTGTTGATGCATTCTTAAACCCAGCTCGCGTGCACGAGTGTACGCCATGAACGCGTTACTGGATGCAGTGCGTGCAATTGATGTTGGTGCATACGGTGACGATGGCGTTTCTAGAGACCACGCTGTCTTGACAATGGTGGATGTGCGGCAATTGTTGCTGTCCATGCACCGCGTGATGCAGCGGTCTGGATATGCCGGTCGCGCCACGCCGCTAGCAATGGCAACTGAACAGCCGCTCACAGTGTATGACGCTGATGCTATTGTGTGTGAGCCCCACGCTGCGCAGTGCGTCCCTGTAAACGCCGACTTGGCGTTGTTAGTGTTCACCAAAGACGCGTATGGAGAACCGTGTGCAGTTGTCGTGCACGCGCCAAACGAGTGGCGGGATCCCCTGGTTGTGCGTGTACCCATTCTTGCTCCAGCCAAGTTGTTTGAAGGCACCTTCATTGTGTGCGCGGTGCACACTGAGCAACGTCAAGCATCGACGCCTGAAACCGCTGGTCCTCTTGTAGCTGCGTCAGCTGCGGCAGCACAAAGCGTGGCTGTAGAGTGTGCGTCAAGTGACAACACACCCCGTGTCGTTGTGCGCTGTTTGGATGCAGTGTTGGTGGCTGGCAAATGCATGCACAAACAAGGCGGCAACACAGACCGTGGCATGCTTCAGTCGTGGAACTGCCAAGGGTTCCTGGACAGGCACGCTGTCTTGTCAACTGTCGTGGATTCTATTCGCAGCGCGCATGTCGACACGCTGTACGTTGAATGCGTGCCGTACACGCACCCACAAGAGGCTGCGATTGGTGACGCAAATGCGGTGCACATTGTGCCCCTGGCCTCGAGGGCGTGTCATTACGTCACGGGGCATCCTACACGTTCAGTGTGGCGTGCCGAGCACCGCGTGCGTGTCACCTTGACCGCCAAGTGGATGGGCAAAAATCACACCACGCTGCCGTGTGGAGCACGCGGCGTGTTTGTGAACAAACCCCGTACAGGCGGTGCTGGAACGCGCATGGCTGTAGCAGCGTACACACGGGGAGACAGCGTGTACAACCCGTGGTGCATCACGGGACACGCAACAGCGTCCGTGTATGGCCAAACGTGCGACGTTGCCATTACGCTGTCCCCTGCTTTGGAGACGGCTTTGACCAACTTGACCAAAAACGTAAAAAAGCATGCACGCAGTGGGGGTGGCTCAGCTGAAAAGCTCGCGTGCTTGCCCGATCCTTGGTTTCGGGGGGACAGCGCCACTGTAGATACAACGTTGTGGGCACTGCCAATGTGTGCAGAGGCAGTGTGCAGTGTGCGCATTGTGAGAAAAGGCGGCGTCGATGTTGTGCACTTGACGCCGTTGGTTGTAGCGCCGCGTAGCAGAGATGTGCAAAGCACAGACACGCGGCACGCGGTGCAGGCTGCGTTGTCCACTGCGTACGATTCTCCGAGTGTAGACGCCGTAAAAGTCGTGTGCGACCAAGCCATGGGGTGGTGAAGCGTGCAATGCGTAAATGAATTGAACAGGTCATGCGGGGGGTGTGTATCTATGACTTGCTTGCCACGTTTCGTGCATCCATCGAACAATGGCGCACGCAACCGCGTCCATGTCTCGCGGCTGAAGGGAACTAGTCACGCCCAGTCGTTCAACGGCGTCGTACACCCTGGCGGTATTGCTCAAGCTGAGTGGACGTTCATGAGACACTGCCGGTAAACACGTGCCGAACATTGCATCGGGCGCGTTCCCTCGCTTGGCGTTGGAGGCGCTTGTGAATGGTCCCACCAGCATCAAACATACGGGGCACACAAAGGGACGCTTACCAGTGTGCGCGCTTCCCATGTCCACCAATGGGTCTGGTCTGGTGTGCCCATGCAGCTCAATGTCGTACTCTGCAGCAGACGCGCACGCAAAGTTCAGACGCAGCACTGGCTCATATTCATCATCTTCCAAGCCGTCGCGTGCACTGGCGGCGGTATCATTCAGTTGCTGCATGATGCCTGTTGGCGTGTGCACGCTTGTCAAGGTACCAGGCTGCACCACACGGTGTAGTTGGCTTTGTATGGCATCTGCGTACTCTAGTGTGTCCATGTACACCTGATAGTCCACTTGCCGCGCAAAGGACGCGTGGTGTTCCCATACGCTCTTTGGGGAAGACCACGGTAATGCGTGCCCATAGTAAGGGCTTTGTGGCTTGGCAGACGCAAGTTCAACAGTCTTTTGCCGTTGATGAAACGCTGCAATTGCTCGGCGAGCAATGGTTTGCACCGCCACCAGGGCGCCCATTTGAAACATGAACGATTGTGCTTCAGCAATTTGAGTGCCCTGAATAGTCCGCATACACTGTTGCGTTGGGGGCAAGTGCACACCGTCTGTGTGCTGCGCAGTTCGCAAGGCACGTTCAACGGCGTACAACCCAGCCCAGGTGTACCGCTTTGATTGCGGAGTGTTCTTAAACGCCGCCCAAAAGCTCGTACGCGTTTCTGACGATGATACAGACTGCCGTACACCGCGTCGGATGTTTTGAGCAGCTTGGTCTGTAGGTGTATCGGCCATCGCGGTGCACATTTGGCACATTTCTGCGCGTTTGTCTGTGTTGCTGTAGCGCGCGCGATAACCCTGAACGCTGTCAGGAACGCCTGCTAATTCCAAGCCGTATGGTTCTGCAGCGCCGTTGCGGCGGCTGTGCAACAATGTCTTCATAGCGTACACTCCACATATAAAGCCGTCCCTCATAGCTTGCATGTCTTTTTGACAACTGCCATATGCAGTGTTCAATCCTTGCACACCCCAAGGCGCATAATGTACGCTGTGCCGGGGCGGAAGCATGCCTTGTGCATTCAAGACGCTGTAATCAGACTCTGTGAATCCTTGCACCACAAAGGAGCGTAAATCCTCAGCGGTCAAAGGCGCGTCGCCCGCGCCATCTGCAGCCATGAATGTCGTTGTGAATACAGCGTACAAAAATTAGTGCACAAGAAAGTTTATTACGGGTACACTGTGCACAAAACACGCTCTTACAGTGCACGGCGCGGCGCGCGCAATAAACACGCGTTTCCACGACACGTTTCACGCACTGAACCATTGTCACCATGCCGAGACCTGCACATGCCCGAGAGCTGCAATTGGCAGCAAAAGCTGCAGCACACGCTGCAAAGGTCAAATCAGCGTCTCGTGCGCTTGTAAAAGCTGGCGACGCACGGGATACATTGCAGCGCGTCAGTCGCAGTACAAAGGACGGCAAGCGTTTCACGGCGCACTTTGCCAGTGGGCGTACCACGCACTTTGGAGACCCCCAGTCTCGCACGTTCTTGGACCATGGCGACCGAAGTAAGCGCTTGGCGTACCGCACGCGGCATCAAAAAGACCTAAACACGCGGGATCCGTACCGCGCTGGGTACCTGTCGTATTTTTTGTTGTGGGGGTCGCACACCAGCATGGACGCGGCAATCAACGCGTACAACCGAAAGTTGTTTTAACAAACAACACTTCACATCAATGCACGTGCAGTGTTAGTGAACAACCCGTGCACAATGCAGCAACGAGACGGCGCCGCGCTGCAGTGGTGGGCGCATTTCAACGCGGCACTCTTAGCGACCTTGCACGGCCTGTTGTGGTGTGTTGTGCCACTGTGGACGCCAATGACATCGTATGGTCAAGGCTCGAGCGTGTACACTTGGATTGAACACTCGACGATATTGTTGCCCATTCTACTTATCATCGTAGCACAAAGCATTGCACTGTACGCGGTGTGGGCGACGCGTGACACGCCTCGCATGGCGTGCACCGTGTTTTGCAGCTGGATAGTGTCGTGTGCGTGCATGGCATGCATTGGAACGTGGCAAAGCTTTCTACTGTGGCTAGCAACGACCAGCCTGGCTTTGGGAGTGTGGTCAACGTGCACAACGCAGTGCAATTGCGGCGATCCGGCTTTCACACAATTGTACGGCTGCAACACGCTGGTGCATGTCATGACCTTGGCTCACGACAACGCATCTGTGGCGGTACATCCACCCACGGGGGAAGATGCACTGGTTGGCGTTGGGGTAGTTGAGCCGCTTGCGCCAGTGGGTGCACGGTCTTTTGACGCCCGAACAACTGCAAGTGTCACGCTTGGTCCCGTGGATAGGAGCGGCAACGACACGCTGCTATGAGCAGCCTTGCACAATGCGGTGTGTGCTGCGAGCGTCATGAATACAGGTGTAGTCGTCGTGACGCTGTCAATACCAGCGTGTACAAGCGCTGAAGCAAGCGCCTTTGACTGCGCGCACGCATCTGACTGCAACACAATGTCAACAGCTGCTGTGCATGGAAGCGTGACGCACAGTGTACTTGTGGCTGGCATGCCCTTTTTGCGGATGTATTCGTCTGCGGCGTGCGTAGCCACAACAGTGTCCAGTGTAAGCAAGATTGGCGGATACGTGTGCGTAGGCAAGGGTTGTGCAGACACGGCGGCGCGCGCGACACTGGCGTACGATACGCTGGTGTTTGCGTGCCGGTATGCATGCACTGCGCTGTAAAACTGTTGCAACACAGCAGTGTGCCACTCTTGCCACGCAGCAGAGAGGGCGGCACGCGGCGCATCACGCAGTGGATACAACGCATTCCATTGGTCTCGAAGGCGCTCTTGCAGAGTGGTGTGCAGTGTGTTGAAACGCGTGCTTGCGGCATTGGCGTCAACTGCGCCAACATCACACACTGCAATCAAGTCGCACACGTCTTCAAAGTACTTTACCCGCGCATTGTTCCACGCTGTATCTTGAGCTGTGACGGGTTGCTGCCCCCACAACCAATTACTGAACCGTGATAACATGTCTAAACAATCCAGATTACACCTAGTAAACACGCTTTGTTTATAGCATTCTTTCACACCACACACTGTACGGCGCTCTGTTTTGTTTTCCCCATGACTAGTGCGGGTACAGTTGTGTTGCGCAGCTTGTATGAGGGTGCCATTAATGACTTGGACGGTGGCCGCGTCATGAGCGCGGTGCACACCCTAGTGACACGCTCAGACGGCAACGGGACAACGCCCACTGAAGCACAGCCGTTGACGGACATTGGCGCGTCGACAGTTGTGTTTCAAACGCCACAGTTGTTGTTGCCGCGCACTGTGGTTGACGTGTCTGGTGGCACACTGCTTGATGTGAACACGCAAATTAGAAACTGTGTACACCAAGTCGCGTCTACATCACGGGGTGTAGCTGTGGTGCACATGCGTTTAGCTGACATGAATGGTACAGATACCGTGGTGAACTTGAGTTTCAACAAGACTGTCACGCCTCCCCCCAGCACAGCGTACTACACATGTGATCCCCAGTCTAGAACGCGAGACTTTACAGTGACTGTGCACCACACGCAACACGTGCCTGAACACATTCTTCGATTGTCGTTTTTCAACAGTGACGCATACCTTCGGAGCGCGACAATTGGGGTGGACGACGTTTTCAAAGGCCACATGCACGCTGGTGCGTACGTATCATCCGACGCCAATCCTGAGCTACATATACTGGGGCATGACATGACAACTCTGACCATTACCGCGGCACAAGATTTGCAGCTCACTGTAGATGACGCGCCTGCTGTTGCGTACACCACTGGCGACGCAATTGTTTTACCAGCGTCTTATGCAAGTGTGCGTGCAACGCAAGTACAAAATGCACTCGCGCCACTGGTCAACATACAGTGCAGCGTAAATGGTGTTGTTCCCGTGGTACGCGCCGCGCATCCGCCGCTTGACGATGTCGTTCACAATTCTAACATTGACAGTATCAATCGCGTAGACACGAGGGGCGGGTTCTTTGCTGACGCAACGTACAGTGATGGGGCAGCGGGTACTGTTGAGCACATTCGCGTAGCAACAGATCCAGCATACGGTCCAGCATTTGCTTTCACTTCAAATGCTGAACTTGTGTCTGTTTTACACGCTGCGCTAATGAGTACAATTACGTCCACTGTTCCCCCCGACGTCGTGTTCAACGCGGATCCAGACACGAGCCCTTCCCGTCCAGTCGAAAAAATTGTTCGCGTAAAGGACGGTTTGCATGTACGGTGTGCATGGACTGCTCGGCTGCAGACGGGACATGTGTTGCCCGAGCATATTCAACGAGTACAGTGCATTGACACGCTCATGAGCATGCTGTACATTGTGGGCGAAACGCGGCCTGTTCGGCTTGTATACGCAAATGCGCACGGCGCCCGTGTTTTGTTGAATGACGGCCGCAACGCACTGTATCCACTGTTTCACGGTTTTATGAACTTGGTAACACGCCGTATCGACAACGGGTCGCCTCAAACGTTTAGCAACACAACCCCCAGGAGTGGTCGTCTAGATTGTTTGGATCGCGAGCTATTATCTGTGACTGTTGCTGGCGTGCCATGCACAGACATTACGACTTTTACACAGGGCAAAACAGCTGTAATAGACAGCATTGACAGCATGCGCACCATTGTGAGCAAGCAACCAGGCGCTCACAACGCTCTGTTTGCAAAGTTCGACGTTGTCAACGCAGCCAGCGACGTTGTATCGGTTGTACAATCTGGAACTGGCGCAGATGCAGCGTACATTGCGTCACAGACACCGTTGCTGTCCGATACAAGCGCACAAAACAGATTTGACGTGTGGAGTGTTGACGACGGCACCGTAGCTGGCATTGTGGCTTGGACGCAGCTGTCCCATGTATACCACATTCACGCCAACGTACCAGTTGTACACATGCCGCTTGCCGAGTCGGGTAATGTATATGCGTTGCTCGGACTCTTGGCGTACGATGACGCTTACACACCCAATGGCGTTGTCGAAGTGACTAGCTTTCATAGGTTTGACAGCACATTGGAATGTTTCAGTGCGACGCCCACGTCTACTAAGCCCACACTGCTTGCGTTGAACGCACCCAGCAGCGGCGTGGCCGTCACGTCGCAGTTTGCGAGTACAAAGACACCAACCATTGGAGTTGCAGCGTCTGTCGAAGATGCCTTGAATGCTGGATTTTCCACTGCACTGGGCATAAATGTCCGCGTCACTGACGTTGCTGTGCTGCTGCCGCGGCAAAGTGCTACCTTTGGGTTTGTACGTGCAGACGGCAATCCCTTGACCACATCTGATGTGGGGTCTGTTGCCCTGGGGTTTTTACGGGAACAGGTGGTTGTTGCGGGACCAGATGTGGCACCCGATGTCACGCTGTCGGAAGCGTACCATAATGTATCTGGCGCCCCGGCAGCGCCCGCGTCTCGAGTGTGGGTATCTTCCGATAAAACTGCAGTTGTAACAGGTTCACGCGTAGAATTGCCTGTGGTCGTGCACGTTGCCCCGACGGGACTCACCACGCAAGAAGAAGACTTGATTGCAGACTCTATTGATACAGTGCATGTCATGGGCGTTGTCATGCAGCGTGCGCAATCCACTGGTGTCACTATATTCACGCAAGCTGGGACGTCACCAGGGACACTGGGTGCGGCGTGGCTCGCAGTGCCACACACTGCCGTGGAAACCATGCAATCACCTAGCGAAATGACGGTTTTAAAAACGTACGCGGGCGACGCTCAAATGCGTGTAGAGTGTCCCACGCCATGCATCGTAACGTGGACGCCGCGCGAAAACGACGTCCCGTTCACATACGCACATCCAGGTATTACTGCGGGTCCCGCTCAAGAAGTCATTGTCGCGTCTGAATTTGGCATACTCTTTGACACTGGAACGAGTGTTTTGGATGGGTACTTTGTGAGCATGTCGGACAGCTTAGGACAGCGCACGCCGCCATTGAAAAGCGTGGTGCAGCACTACACCACAGCGACGGGACCATTGATGGACAACAGTGATCAGCAATACATTGTGCCAACACTCCAGGCGCCGCTGGGTTTGCTCCCAGTTGTGCATGGTGGTACAGTGCACGCGTGGCCCCTGCAGTCCGGGTCAGCGCACCAGCCAATCAGGGATGCTGTTGGTGTGAATGGCGCAAACACGCATGGAAACACGCGCTTCGCACCGTTGTTGTACAGACCTGGCGGTGTAGCTGGGTCTGCGCACGGCAATGTTGTACGCAGCGGCAACATTGAGCATGTGTACGTGCAATTCCTGTTGGAAGACGCTTCTACATCGCCCAACACATCACAGTGGTCTGCAGAGTACTCGGTGGGCACACTAGCAACTAGCACCGCGCACATAACTGCGTCAGACTTTGGACCACTGTTGGTGCTGGACGACAGCTGTACTGCGCTGCAAAGTTCGCCTGTTTTTGTGGAAAGCGGTGTGGCTGCCGTGTACAGACGCCAAGACAGTGCAACACTGCACATCGCGCCTCGTAGTTTACCACTGACGCCCATTCAAGCACTGTACCCCGTGCGAGAACTGGGCGACGTGTCCAGTGCAGACACGCTTGCAGATGCACTGTCGCCTGCACCGCAGCCCCCATTGCACAGTGTGTACGACACCCACGGTAAACCAAGTACACGGGCACGCATGGTGATGAATCAGCCCGGCAGTGCCGGCGCAGCTGGCGTGTTTGATACGGCTCTGCCTGACTTGCCCCCGACTGTACCCCACAATACATTCCTTGGCGTGTCTGGGACCGACAATTTGGACGTGTTTGTGGCGGCTCCTCGTGCATTTGACGCTGAATTGGCCCTGACACCGGCAGTTCCTCACCCAGGAGGATGCCTTGTGTTGGACGCTCAAGGCAATTCAAGTGGCGTGAATGTAACACACAGCTTACACAGTGGCAATGCTGGTGGTGTATCAGCCACGTGGCTTGTATCGCCGCATGCTGATGGAACATGGGCCGCGCTGCCTCTTGAAACAGCAATCAGTGTTGTGTCGTGCGAACGCGTGCGCGGCATGCGAGTGAATGCCCTTGGCGTGCGTGCAGGGGAAGCAACAGCATTTGCGCTCACGTCACGTGACGTGGACGCCAGCAAGGCACTTGGCGGCGCACTGATGACCGCTGCTTTTTTAACACACGATGTTGTTGACGGTGGCGTGCGTTTTGAAGGCGTGGACGCCGCTGAATTGCAAAACAGTGCAAGCCACATATTCTACGTGAAATTGGACAACGTGTTGGGACCGCTGAACAACGATGTGTTTACACGGGAAATAGTGCGTGTGCCTGACCACGTCAACATATTTTCATTCAGTGCAGGCATCCCTGAAAACACCGCATTGCAGGACAATCCCGACAGCACTGATGGTCCACTTGTACACGCAGTTGCATTGAGCTGCTTGTGTGCAGCCATTGTACCCACACTAATTGACGACGTTCAAGGCTCGTGGGGCGGCGGCTCGGATGAAACACCAGGCAGTCCTGTCATTGAAGAGCCGACGCCACCGACGCCGTCGCCGTCCGAGGTGCTAGACACGAACAGCTTTTCCAGTGCCCAAATTGCTACCGATGTGGCATTGTTGGGCATTACACCCGCCACGCGTCGAAGACTGGGCATTCCAGAAGAGTGGCTTGCATCCAACAGCCCCAGCTGGTCCGTCATACGGCGGTTGCTGTCCAGGAGAGCACCCGTGGATGTGTCCACAGCTCGCGAATTGGAATGGTTTTTGAAACGCAACGTCGCACGCCGTGTTTTTACGCTGGGATTTGTGCTGGCTGCGTTTCGCGTGTACCGCATTGCCTTGCCGGCGTCATTGAGAGACCAAGCAGAGGCTTCTGGTAGGCGACGGGCAGCGTACACAATTGACGCGTTTGACTTGTTTTGAGTGGAACGCAGTGCGTTGCGTGCGCACACATGTACGCGTTGCGTGCGCACACGTACATGTACGCGTCGCGCGCAATCACAAACGAAGCAGCACCAGTGCGTAAGTAAAGACAAGCCATCCGCCAAGTGGCGTGTACATGATAACGTGTGTTGTACATTCATTGCAGCCAACACAATGTCCCATCCAGACAACTGGTCCTGGGTAGAGTGGAACAATGCGCCGGGCGCCTCCAACAACCACGGCGCTGCGCACGCTGCACAAACAACTGCGCCTCAAAATGTCGCAGCGCCTGCTCCAGCAGTGTCCCGTACCATCAGTGTAGACAGTAATGTGTCGCACATGCAACGCGTCGCAGCGTTGCGTGGAGACACGGCATCAGCAACCACGACGAAAATGGACGCGCCCAGTCAACAGTCTGTGCCGCAGGCCCGCAAACCTCGCGCTGGAGCTGCAGGGAACACTGTGCGTGCAATGCAAGCCATTGATGAAGAAACAGATGTGGTGGTGGACGCTGGGTCCAACACGTTGCTGTACGTCTTGGTGGGATTGTTGGTTGTGCTGTTGATTGTGTACTTTTATCTCATGTGGCGCACTCATAAGCGCAATGCAGACAATGAAGAGGCTGTAAAGGCCGCCCAAAGCGCTGCAGACTCCCGTGCCGCTCAACCGCCACCAGTGAAAGCAGACCCGCGCGCTGCACCGGCACAGCCGCAACTCGGCGAGCAACAACAGCAGCAGCCCCTGGATGCTCTGCGTGGTGCAGCACAGTCGCATGCTGGGGGACGCGTCATGATGCACACGCCAAACGCGGCGCCTGCACCGCGCCCCGCCGCTCCCTCCCAATCAGCGGCACCATCAGACGCCGACAAGCGTGCCCAACTGGTGGAGTACGCAAACCGAGTGGCTGATGCGGTGCAAAAGTTGAGCGCGGGCGATGCCAATGGCGATGTACACGACAGTGTTGCAGCAGCTCGCGCACACTTTGATGGCATGGACGTGTCAGGGTTGGTGTTGTGGATTCAAAAACACGAAGAGGTGCTGCAAGGCATTGTGCAACGCGAAACGCAAGCCCAAGCTGCCCAACAACAAGAAACATCCCCCACGAACAGCGGTGCTGCCCAAACTGCTCAAGAACTGCATTCTGATAGTCATGCCCGCGTGACAGCGCTGGAAGAAGTTCCAGACGATGCGTCTGACAGTGACGCCGACACTGGCAAAGACGCAGACGAACAAACAACTACACCCATTGAAGAGATTGAGTAATGTGCGCCGCACATCAGCGTCCCTTGTGGTGCAAGCTCGCACGACGGTGTGCATTAAATGTATTCACATACAAAGACCACTTGCGTACTCGCTGCAGTATAGTGCACAACGCACACGCGTTCACTGTGCACAAACCATGGCTGCAATAGGTGCTGCATATGCAGCTGGGCAGGCGCCGTCATTTTTACAGTTTGTGCAAGAAACTGGCTGCAGTGGCCACGACAAGCATGCCGTTGTTGACCAGATAACGGCAGCTTTCTCCATGGACAATGGTGAAATGCAGCTCACGGTGCTGCCATCCAACACGACTGACGCAGACGCGTCCACGCTGGCACGTGCGCTGAGCCTACGCGAGTACGACATTGGTGCCCGCTTGGGGACGGGCGCATTTGGGTGCGTGTACGCTGCCACGTGTAAACGCACTGGGGAACGCTGTGCTGTAAAAGTGGAACTCACCAAGGGCCGCGAACCGTCTCAATTATGCGTAGAGTGGCGGACGTACTGTTATCTTCGCGAAAACGCGGGTGTGCTGCGTGCAATGGCGTTTTATGAGCCGAAAACCCGCATTCCCCGAAACGGCGTCACACTGCGTCTCATGGTAATGCAATTGGCAGACGACACTTTGGATGGAGCTGCGTGCAAGCATGGGGCACACGCGAACGAAGCGTACGACGAAGCGCAGCACGGTCACGTTCCACGAACGTGGCCACGTGCACTGTCTCAAACTGCGGGCCTGTGGGCGGGTGCTCGTATGGTACGCGCATTGCAGGCCATGCATGCACGGGGCGTGGTACACCGCGACGTGAAACCACAAAATGTAGCCATTGTGCGGAGGCATGGTACAACGGACTTGGCTTTTTTTGACTTGGGGTTGGCCAAGCGCGTGATTACAGACACGGGGCACCTGCCTTACGAAGAAACGGACCGTTTCATGGGCACTGCATTGTACGCGTCGCCGTTTGTGCACTTGGGCGTACGGGCGTCACGGCGCGACGATTTGTGGTCGGCAGGCATTGTGGCATGCGCGTGTGCTGGCATTCATTTTCCGTGGATGGCGCTGCCAGCTATTCGTGGAAAAACACACAATGACACGGCTCGCACAGCTCGTCGGCGCCGGCTGCGCATCATGGGCGACATTAAATTTGAGCGGCGGTTGTGGACGCCCCTGTTGCCGCCACAGTGGGTGGAGTATTTCGACGCCGTGGAAGCCCTGGAATACGCTGATACGCCAGACTACGACGCGCTGGTGGATGCCCTCTTGCACGTGGAAGACCCACACGCCGCGCCCGAAATTAATG
>Ga0138347_10199905_pt1 | contig 13846 bp, 15 predicted proteins | sample DeepDOM_S7_Trap__FD_200806 | JGI IMG/M metagenome (GOLD analysis project Ga0138347, IMG submission 200806) | Marine microbial communities from the Southern Atlantic ocean transect - DeepDOM_S7_Trap_metaT (Eukaryote Community Metatranscriptome)... | ecosystem: Environmental > Aquatic > Marine >... | reverse complement strand
GGGCATACAATCGGTGCTGGAGGGGGGCTCTGAGCAACCCGATTTTGGCGCCCTGATTCAAAGCATGGTGTCCAGCATCACGCAAGTCACTCAGGGCGCCGACACGGGGGAAGAGCTGGACATGAAACGTGTGATGAGCATGCTGGGCGAAACGGATGGCCCAGCCGGAACGCTGTTCAAGCAGCTGAACGACAGCGGCGCAATGGACATGGTTCTGGAAAGCGCGGCTGGAGGGAACATGGATTTGGCCGGCTTGAGCGGCGCCTTATTTCAGGGCCTGGAGCAGCCGCGTGGAGGCGATTGAGCGACGTGTGTGGTGTGCTTCAATTCATTTAGTGCATTTACAAGTTAAACGCGGCGCATACGCAACTTAATGCATGGCACGCACATGTACACACACCATTGGCGATCTTTTTCAAAAATGGCCAGTGAACAAAAAGACGCGAGCGCGGCACCTGAACGCACGACGTTGAATGGCGTCCCGCTCACAATTGCATCAGAGTGCGCATCAAGTGAAGACTGCGTGTTTGTCCGCGCGTCTGACCATGATTTCATGCTCAAAGCCCGAGTTTTAATGATGCGTGTCGTGTTTGCGACGTACACCGCCAAGCTTGCTATGAAAGTGGACATGATACCTGGACAGCCCATTGTGGCTGCGGCACACCGCGTTTTACAGGACATTGAAATGCCGTGCCGCGTACAATGCGTGTACCGCACCACGCCCCGCTTCAAAGCGCACGTTCCAGAGGAACAAGCAGACATTGACAAGTTGCTGGGACAGGGCTCTGAGGAAGCGTGCATACCGTACATTGTGCTGCTCACACCGCCGTTGGAAGTGTTTGACACTGCTGACGAGGCAGCGGCGGTGGACGACGTGGATGCGGCGGGATGGATGCGCATTCCTCGCCCACGCTTTGTCACGCTTGCAGACCTTGATAAAGACCACGAGTTGTATGGATGGACTGTGACTGACTGCTTACACGCAGATCCCAGGTGTTTGGTTGTGTCCACTGGTGTTTTGGGCACGGTGTTGTGCGACGGTATCCCGTCGTACCTCATGTACACGCCAGTGTACACTTTGAATCCGCGGGGTCCAATCATGACCATGGGCGTAGACTTGGGCGCCGACCAAGACCGTGTGAATGCCATTGTGGACTTTGAACAACGTGCACCGCAAGACATGCGCCGTATCAGCAGCTCAATTCAACGCATGGTGCAAGAGGAAACAACGCAAGAGCACGCGCAGTACATTGAGGACAATCGGGAATCTTTGCAACGCATGCATGCGGCGCAGGTGGCCAAAGACATGGCTGCTACACAGCGTTTGCGTGCATCGTAAGCAGTAAACCATCCAAGCACACACTTCAGTGGTGCACTGCACACGGTCTCGTCCATCCACACAGAGGCAACTACCATGAACAACACGCCAATTCACCCCCAGCAAGCGGGGGTGGAAAACGTAGTGTGTGCGCCCAACACTGTCAAATTGAGCGGCCAAGATCAATTCATTACGTCAAACGACAACCACAAGACGCTTGTCGCGGCCAACACTGCCATTGTAGTGCTGGCTACGCTCGCAGCGGTACTGTTTGCTGCACAAGCGTACACCAAGTCACAGCTGCGCCGAAGAGTGCTGCGGGGCGGAGTCTTGTTCTCTCTGTTGGCCATTGCTGCAACTGCAGCTGGCGTGCACGCGTCTACCTTGGGCGATGGAACCCGCGTCAAGCGCTTTGTCGGGTGCGCATACGCCGTGCACGGTGAAGCCAATCACCCTTGAAACAACACGCGTGATTGCAAGGGTGCACGCTGTGCGTCCAGTGCAATGCGACGCGCGCCCTGGAACGTGCACGGTGTGCGTAGAAACCCCTGACACCAGTCTGCTTAGAGTCCTGCAAAACACGTGCAAAAAGCACGCCGTCTTGCAAGTGCACGACCCGCACGTGCGCATTGACCACACACGCACACTTCAACCTCAAGATTTTGCAAGTGTGGATGTACAGTTTGCGGACGCTGCACACAAGCAGGAATTTTTACGCGGCGCGCACACTGTATCGGAAGAGTGCAATGCGCTTGCCGCAGCGTTGGAAAACGCGCAAAACACGCAATGAGTAGCACAACAAATGTATTTCACACGTCTCTACACACACGCCGCCATTTCACTCGTCCCACCGTTGCGTTGGGTCTACGCCCTGTGGGAAAATCACGTCACCGCCCACAAAGTGTGGGTGCGTCTTGACGTCTTGCATGGAAATTCTGTCCTGCGGTCGAATGCGCATGCAAGACCAAATGAGGTGCACCAGTGTGTCAGGCATGTCACGCGGCCATCCCCACAGTGGCGGATTGACTTCGGTCCACAGTTCGTGGTGAGGCACACACACACGCTCATTCAAATTGCTCGCATCTGCCCACCTAGCATATGCCCGAAAGTTGCTGTCTTGGACCGATGCGCTTCGAAACGGCATCGTGCCACAGAAAACCGTGTATAAAAGCACGCCGTACGACCATACATCTGTTGGCGTTGTGAGGTACGCAGTTGGCGCGCGCAGTTCTTTAACGCGTGTTTCCTCGCCCCAAAACGCGTCGTAGGCACGATCCGCGTGCAGAATGTGGCACCGGTACACCTCGGGCGCAGCGTACCGCATGCTGCCTTTTGGACTGTACCCCCTGGGGGGGAACTTTTCTGCTGGAACTACTTGAGACATGCCAAAGTCGCACAGCTTTGCAATGGGTCGGTGCGGGCAGCGTTCATTCGGTTCACGCAGTACGTCTTGGATCATGGCGGCGGCGTACTGTTTATGGGAGGCTTTGACGTGGCGCAGCACGCTGGCTGCGTCAGTGTCCGAAATAGACGCGTCCTGTTGGGCGTGGTACAGCGTACACTGCGCCAAACTCTGTGTTCGGGTGACTTTGCGTACACCGTCATGCACTTGAAAGTCGTGCGGCAGGGTGCCGTCTTCATTCAAGGCCGCCGGCCGTCCACATGGTCCGCGTGAACACAGTAGGATGTTTTCGGGCTTAATGTCCCGGTGCACAACGCCGTTGGCGTGCATGTACGCCAGCGCAGTGGACGCTTGATACATCCACTCTTTGACAAGTACGCTGTTGTGCAAACCCCTGTCTGGGGAAGCACGTAGCAGGTGCAGCAAATCGCAGTACGCAAGCTCCATTGTCATGCTTAAACACACTGCGTCTTGACCGCGACGGTTTGGGTTCATGTGCATGTTGTGCCACATGACAACGTGTGCGTGGTTGTTGCACGCTCGTATGGCTTCATACTCGTTCAAGCTGTACTCTGGGTCCACCACACGTTTGAGCACACACGGTAAACCTTTGTACAGCGCGTAGTGCACAGTGCCTTGTCCACCTGCAGCGATTTCGACGTCGGGGTCGTACTGGACGTGAATGTTCACGTTGTTGGACACAGCGGTGGCTGCCATGGTGGTGTGCGTACAGCGTACACGCGTACGAGAACGACATTGAAACATACAACACGGCGGCATGATGTAAGTGGTAGTATAAAATTAAATGTTCACGTGACATGCTACGCACGTGCGTGCCGAAAAGAGTGTCGTGAATGAACAACGTGCACACTCATTGCGCCGTATCACCGGGCCCGTACCCCGTACTCTCAGTGTCATCTAACTTTTGTTGCAATTGCTGCGTAATTCTGTGCGCGCACTGGCCGAGGTACAAAGGACGCCATCAACGCCAATACGCCAATGGCTAGCACAACATACACCCAAATTGGCGTTTTGGTTTGCACGGGACACGCAGACGTTGCGACGTGCACAACTGGTGCTGCAGGCACATCAAGCTCGACTTTTGCAGCGTTTTCCGGAGGCGTCACGGCACGCAACGCGGCATCTCGTGCTTCAGCAAACGTCATTTCATTTTGCTTTTCTTTTGCTGCGCGAGTTGCTTTGCTTGTTGCAGTTAAAAACCCGCGCGCAACCTCAACTGTGTTTCGAGTCGTGCTCACTTGGTCACTGGGTTTCACAGTGTTGAGCGGCGCCACATTGGACCTGGCATTGTTATAGGATGTTTGCGCTAGGGGCGCGCCAGTGAGTTCGGCCAACGCAAATGCCTTTTCGCTGACCATGTGGCCATCTTCCGATGACGCAGCTAGCAATTGCCGCTGTGAGGCTGTTGTTACAACCATGTTTGACGATGGAGAATAAATGCTGCAGTGTGCGTCGAGGTGTGTGAATTATGGTGTATATAGACTTTATTTCATGTAAAACGCGCAAGTGGAAGCTCAACTACAATGACGTCTATATGGGCTGCGTTTATGGTGCCTCGACGGTCAAAGCAATGTACAAAATCCCACCGTACTGTCCACCGAGTGCCAACGCGGTTTGCAAATAATTTCCCGCTACGGTTGTAGGGTCGATAACGCCGTTAACGTCAAATGGACCGTCTGAAATAAACGAAATACTGGGAAAGTCGACGGGTGGACTTGTCACATTGGACACAGTTGGGTTTCCGGATGCTGTCAGTGACACAAGGTGTGGGTTGTTACCCACTTGAACAGTCGTAGTATTGCCTTCTTGTGTCGTGTAAAAGTACGTCATTCCGTTTGCGCTGGACGCCTCGGGGAAGTACGTGGACAAAATCAGCTCGTCGTTTGTGCCCACTGTAGTGTCCAAAGTGCTGACAGAGCGGGGCGCTACCTGTTGCAAAATGTCATACGCGTTGTCCACAGTGATGCCCTTGTACCCAATCACCAGGTAGTTCAAAGGAACTGGCGAGTTTGGTGGGTCCGACGTGCTCACCTCGTGGCGCTCGCCGACAATTGCCAACCCGTACACATCGTCTGCCACGGGCACTGCTCGGTAATTGTCAGCAGTGCTCACAAAATAGGGGCGCGCGTCAACCGTGGTTTTGCCGTCACTAACGGTGCACTCTAAAATTTGATTGGGGTTGGACGTCAAAATGCCACTGGCGTTTTGGCGCAAATCGTCTGCGTTTTCTCCCTGCACACCCGGAGCGGGTGTCACACGGTACGCCAAGAACTGGTTGCCGTTGACTTTGAACGTCGCTTTGATGGTCTGCGCAGCTACACCCGTGGTGTTGGAAAAGCTCTTGATGGGAGCAATTGTGAAAATTTCATCTGGACTGCACAGACAGTAGATGTTTAGCACGGATTTCTTGTTCACGCTGACACGAATGGACAAAGTCAACTCTGAAGGGCGGGAAAAGCAGTCGCCCAAGCCGCCTCGTGCACGGGGCTGGCACGATCCACTGCATGAACCTGACATGATGGGTTAGTGTCTGGAGGAACGCGGAGCTTATATAGCACGCAGTGCACTGTACCACAAAGACTACTGTAGTTTTACTATTGATTCCTTGCATCATATGCTGCACGCACGAGGTGCAAGCGTGGTCAAGCAGTTGCAGGCAAGACCGCAGTGATGCACCAACCAGACACAATCAGCAATTGCCGATGAATGAACAAAGCGCCAAAAACACGGTGTTACACAGTGAACATCGACACCCACGCAATGGCGCGTCAGAAGCTGCTGCACGCACGGGCGTTGTTGAACAAGTGTTGGTCCTGGTCACGCGTCACGTGGCTACAGGGTCTAGGGAACGCACGTTTCGTGCAGTTAATCTAACAAAGTGTTGCATTGTTCCTATTCGTCGCCGTCTACACGGACACTGTATCCAACAAGTGGTTCAACAAGTGTACACTGCCCGGTATGGCACATTGTGAACGCACATGAGTGCCTGCTTCGTTAAACTTGTCCCAAAACGCTTTCATTCGGTTAAAAAACGTTTGTATAATGCCAGGATGCGGACTTGTTTCTCGTGGAATGTTACCCGTCCTATAATACTGCAGCGCAATGAAAAAGGCAACCACTTGTAATTTGTTGTCGTCAAATTTGTCAATAGTGGGCGTGATTGAAAACCCTGTTCGTGTACACCCAAATGTCTTGCCGCGAATATATGTGTGGTGACAATCGAAAGGCACTTGAGTTCGGTGTTTGCTGTCGTACCACACAAAGGGGACTGCCGGTGCAGGATGAGCTGTGTCTACAGCATACAGTCGACGCGATACACCCAGTTCCAGCAGCTTAATGCAGTTGTGGACTGCGATCACGTCCCACTCAACTTCAGAGACTTGTGATTGCCGGGCAACAATTCCAGGCTGGAACGGTTCACTTATAGGCACTATCATTGCAATAATGTTGTCCGCGGCTTGTGGCCACGCCTTTGGATGTGCACGTTGCACCGCGCCTTTGACCGTCCTAAATTCGCTGTCTACATTGGCATTTACAAGTTCTGGATGGCGTCTAACCACAGAACAAAACATGGCCATGACGTACGCAATCACGTGCTGTGGGTCTAGCAATTCCACATGTGCTTCTTGTGCAGCGTGCCACAACCACGCATCCAACTCAGCAATACGTACCCACTCCGGCATTGTCTGACAAGCTTGGTGAGCACACTCGAGACAAGCTAGCAACAGATTGGTGCTAAGAGTGAAGCGAGGTATGGACGGCGGAGCATTCCCCCCCACTGCAATTATTGCTGTTTCCATGGTTCCACGAGCCTGCCAGCGCGTGCAAAAGCGCGTCGCACACGTCGTGACGATGTGCAGAGTCTAAAGCAGCCATGTACTGCAAAGCCTTTGTTGCAGACACGTCTTGGCCTGTGTGTGTCCTGTAACACAGCAGTGCCGTCGCCGCAGCTTCGCCGCAGCTTTTGTTGGCGCGCCACTTGGCGTCTTCAGCGCTGCGTCTGTCCAAGCGGGCATCAGCGTCTTTTCTGGCCCGCTTGCGTGCCCCAGGAAACAGTGCTTGTGCACTTATGGGTTGCATGTGTGGCGTGTCAATGTCTTGACGGCGGGGCAGCTCATACAGCGTGCACTGCATCCCAGCTGTGTCCAAGTGCTGCACAGTGCACCACTTGGTCCCGTCTCCATCTGTAGCGTGCCACATACGTGCTCGAGGCACCTTTCTGAACTTCAAAGTCGCTGCTGCTGGATGCATGTGTTGCAGCACAGCATCCACCAACACATTTTTGACGCGTCCATCTTGGTGCACGCGGCACGCGCATGGCATGGACACGGATAACACGCCGTGCACGGCGGCTTCCGCCATGCGCACCGTGGGATTGGCAACTGCATTGGGCTGTTTTTCAATGCATGCTACAACGCATGGCGCATCAAGAGGCGCGCGCAGTGCCTTTGCTGCGTCAATGACCGCATCCAGGGCATCAGGGCCAGCGCTGCAGCCGTCTTTTCCCACTGCTAAAACACTGCCCGTCCATGCGCCATGCAGTGCCCATTCCAACGGCGTTGTGTGCGACGCGGGCTCATTCGCACTGTACAAAAGCCACGCTACGCCAATGTTGGATGTACCTGGATCCACACCAAGGCACGAAACAGTGTGCCGCACTGTGTGCGGCGTAGCAGTGGCCGCCATGTTGTTGTATGCGTACGCGTGTGTGCAGGCGTATATAAAGTATGGAGTGGAGCACATCAGTGCATGCACGGGAATGAATGTGTATTTAAAAGTATTGCGGCACAAACACAAGCTCGCCAGTGTACGTAACGCTTACATCAAGCGTGCGTGCACCATCACCCACTCTGTCGCTGGCCACGGCAACGTGCAGGTACAGAAATGACCCATTGTCTAGTTGGTACGCGTACGTGGTGGGCGCTGTGGGCACAGCAAACACCTCGCCCTCGTGCTCCAAGAGGAATTCTCTGCCCACCAAACACGCAGTGGCCATCATACCAGCAGATGTGTCCAAGCCCCGTTTATCAGGCGGCGTGCGTGTGGCCCCGTCGCGCGTCAAGGGCGGCGCCGCCCACGTAGACGCCCGGATGGACAGCGGCGCCACGCCAATGTGTGCAGTGCTCATGTCAACACTGACGTACATACGCACTGGCGGGCCGTGTGCCACGCGCACAAATTCACTGTCTCGGTGCACCACAAAGTTCCCAATGCGTACACTGGGCTCAGGCGCTGTCATGGGCACGTGAGAAATGCACAGCGTGTCTGCCGCAGAGGCAGCTGCGTGTTCTCCCATTGCGTGCACTCTGACGTCGTCGCCCGCATTACACCGCATGTTCTTGCACAAGCCTGGCGGGATGAACACAGTGTCGCCGTCGTCGCCGTTTCGAGCAGGCGTTTCAACGGCTACTTGAGGACCACCTGTGTTGACAACGCGCAGTGTAATGCGCGCCGCGTCGTTCACGCTTGCCATGACAAAGTGTGCTGATGTGTGAGGCAGTGTGCACTGAGTTGTGTGACATGCGACACCACAGTGTCTATTGAGCAAGCGCGAGTTTATTCAATGCGACTTTAATGCAGTGCGGCGCCGAGGCTGCACCTACGTGTGCACGCCCTGCTCCAACAAAGTTTCATCCACCACCATGCCCCGCAAGCCCAATGCGCACGCGGATTTGTACACGTAGTCAGCCACTCCACCCAGCACGTCTGTTACGTCGTCAACCACAAAGGACTTTGGGTGCGCACGCACTTGCCGCATGAACAACGTCGCGCTCTGCAGGGCCGCATCCAGTGTGAAACGTGTTGTGTTAACACTCGCGCCTCCCCCGCACGCAGCCACAAAGTCTGGGTGCATGAGCAAACGGTTGGACCGGGCAAGGTAGTTTTCCAGCATGAACACGGCGTCTCGAAGCGTGTTTACGCGCTCCACATCTTTTGACAAGACAATGGTTTCTGCCTCGATCCTGGATTGGTCCAATGCGGTGCACGCTGGCGGCGTGCTAGCGGTGGGCAAAGTGAACCCGTTCAGCGCGTTGCTGCAAGACGCGCGTGTTGCTTGGTCCCACACGTCCACGAGCACGCCGCCCTGCGTGTCGACGCAAGCATCCACACGCACACAGTGCAGCCTGTGATCCAGCGCCAGCGGAAAACGCAGCGTTACTTTGCCAGCCCTGCGTACAATGTCGCCGCCCGCGGTGACCTCCACAATGTCGACCAGCACATTGTCTTTAGAGCGGTCCGTTGTGAATTCGTCTGCGTAGTACTGCACACCGCTGACGGCGCCCACTGGCAGCAGGGGATGCAGCGCCCCGTCTGCAGTGCGAATGGATAGTCCATGCACTGCGTACACGCATGCTGCAGCGTCTTGGTGCACCGTAATGGACGCGTGCTGAGACTGCAGCACTTGGGCATACCGCGCTGCACCCCGAGCTACTATTGTGGACGCTTCGTGCACATGCACGTGCTCAGCGTGCGGCAGCGCGTGCATCAAGGACTCCCGCACAGGTTTTGCACGGGACGCGCCGCCCACGTGAATCACACGGCAAATGGATGCTGGGGACACGCTCGCACGATCAAGCGCTCGAGCTGTTGCAATTCGCATCATGCGCAGCACATCCGTGTGCGCGTCCTTCAAGTCCTGTTGCGTCAATGTCACACTTGTCCACGTGGGAATGCATACGTCCACAGTGTCGTGCAAAGACAGTGCCTCTTTGGCGCGACGACATCGCAGGAGCGCCGATTCCAGGGCGTGTTTGTCCCGTAAAATGGACGCACGGACGCCGTCGTTCTGTTGTTTAGCCGCAATGTCCAGCAACGCCGCGTCCACATTCATACCACCCAGTGCACTGTCGCCGTCAGTTGCCAGTAGCAGTGGACGGTACTGTGCGCCGTCGCTGTCAACGTTGCCGTGTGCGCCCCATCGCACAACACCCACGTCAAACGTGCCCCCACCCAAGTCCACCACTAGATCAACGTCGTTAGCGCTGGGCTTGATTGAAGCGTCATCCACTGCTGCCCAAGCCGCAGCTTGAGGCTCGCTCAACACAGCGTGTACGTGTATGCCGACGCAAGCGTACGCCATGAGCAGTGCGCCACGTTGAGCGTCTGTAAAGTGCACAGGCGCTGCAATCACGGCGTGCCGCAGTGGCGCCGCGGGGCGTGTGCGGTGCACGCATCGAGCTGCGTGAGCTAAAAGGCACACCGTGGCACCCATGGCAGTCAAGCCGCGTTCACGGCGGCCATTTGCGTGCGCGGGAATGTGCACCGCGACGCCATCCAACCCGTCTGGTTGCGTGTCCACGCACCACCGCTGCGTTTCACGTGCGAGGTACGGGTCGTCAGCTTCACGCCCCAAAATGCGCTTTGTTTCTACTGCAGCCACCACATCCGCGTTGTGCACAGCGTGCAGCGCCGCTTCTCCCACCAAAACATGGTCCCCCGGTGTCACTGACACAACACTGGGCATGCAAAAGACGTCTTGACTGCTTGTACCGAGGGGCACACAGTCAATGCGCCCGTCCGCAGCAGCGTGCGCCACAACAGTGTGTGTGGTGCCCAAGTCTACGCCGTACACTTGTTGCACAGCTGCGTGTTCAGCAGATACCGCGTTGCGGTGAAGCGTTGGAGCGTCCATTGTGTGCAGTGCGTGAATGGTGGTGCATCGTTGTGTGTATTGTGCGTGTGCATTTATTGGTCATTCGTTCCACGTGTGGGCGTGCCATGGACCTGCGCGCTCAGTGCGCACGTCATTTCACTGGTAAATACGCAGCGTACGCTTCGCGTTCCTCGTCTGTGAGCGGCGTGCGTTCCATGTAGAGCGTGTTTTCTTTCCCAATGGCGGCAATGCGTTCACTGCGCCGTTCATCCGCCCAAAACTGCGCAAAGTCTTCTGGTGTTTGTGTGCTGTTTGCAGCCACAAAGTCCTGAAACAGGCGTGTGCTGCGCTCTGTAATGTCTTGAGCCGTTGCGTGCACAGTTTGTGTTGGAATTTTTGGCTTGCGCAACGTGTGAAACGCCATTCGAGACGAAGCGTTGTTGCTGTGCGCCGCGACGCCTCGGAGCCGCACATCATGGGCGCTTTGGCCATCGTGCTCTGTGATTGGCGGGACTGCGGCACTTGCTAGTGGTGCAGCCAGGGCCTCGTGCATTGACAAGTGTGATTTATGAGGGGTGCGTACACGCGCTGCCAAGGGAGCTGGTTGGTCGCGTGTCGTGTCACGTGTAGACACTGTGCTCGGTTCAGAGTCCCGGGATGCGTGTATTCCCCATGCAGCAATGGCTGCTGCAATCAACACCAGCGCGCCAAACCGAGTGGTGCCTCGAGTGTTGTCGGTTGTTGTTGTCAGTGCAGCGACTGCCAAGACGCACACGCATGCGGCCCCAACAGCATATCCGGGCTGCATTCTGTCTGCTGTATAAAAAGCCTGCCATGGTGCGTGAGATTCAAGCATTTACTGGTGTGTTGGCGCAGTGCGTGCAGCACAAGCGTGGTGCAGCGTGTTGGGTTTCAAATAGAGTGTATGCATTTAAGCGTGGATGGCGCACATGCTGCTTTGTCAGACTGATGCAGCCGCAATGGCTGTCGAGTGTTCAACGTCGCTCCAACCCGCGGGCAACGGTTGTGAACTGGGTTTGCCGCCATTCAAGAGGACGTCGTGCAACACGCGCGTGTTCACGGCAGACGCCATTGTTTTGTGCTGCGCGTGCTGGTGCTTACGCAGCAGTCTGCACACTCGACTGTGCAGCGTTGGATTCTGCTGCAACAGTAACACCAAGGCGTTCATACACGGCAACCCCGCTGCTATAAAGTGCGGCGTGCAACACACCGCCATGAGTGCTGAACACGTAGCGCGGGGGTAAGACCCGCCCCATTGGTACGCCAACACTGCTGCAAAACGGCATACAACCGCTGAATGTGTGTGGCACTTTGGGGATGACGCGCAAGTGTACACAAACGCCCGGAAGCCGTCGGCAGTTTCGCACTGACTTGCTGCAAAAGCACAGGTAAACACGCCACGGCGGGTGTGTACGCGCATGCTGTCAACGTGCGTTTCATTCACGGCACGCACGAAGTTCGCGGCGCCGTACCGGCATGCTGCGCTGCAAACACGCTGTATTGCTGCAGGAGACAAGGCAGCAGCACACGATAACACGTGCGAGCATGATGTCATTGCGCGGCGTGTGTTTGGCGGCACGCGCCGCCAATCTGTTAGCATAGGTACAAGCCACGCGTCTGCGTTTTCCTCGGAGCATTGCGCTTTCAGCAGGGCGTGCGTGAGGGCGTCTGGTGTGGACGCAAACCACACCTCAGAGTCGTGGGGAAAATGCACTGCGCGGTCCATATTTGCAGCGGCGGGTGAGTACGTGGGCGTGCACACTGAATTTACTGGTGAGAGATCTGCCACGCGTATCCGCTGCTGCCGATAAAAGACAGGGCGCCTACAGACACAAACGCAATCTGGGCACCAAACATGGTCTTTTGTTCCTTGGCGCGATTAGCAGGGATGGTCTTGTCCTTCTTGTAAGACTGGTACATGGCCATGGGCACAGCCGCTGAAAAGATGAGCAAAGCGCTCGTTACAGCCAAAACCCACCCAGACAACATGGAATGGTCGTCGTCCCGTCCCACATTTGCGGCGCTGGTGCTCAACATGCCGTGCTGTTGTGCGTGAAAGCCGGCACGCATGAGGACCAGCACGCCCACAAACAGAGCCAAGCTGTGCGCAATGTTAGACGTCATTTGAAGGTTCTTTTGTGCTTGCGTGGATGTCGTCACCTTGCTGAAGCGGTTAGTAGTCACAAGGCCCAGCGCAGCAGACGCAATGAGAGACGCCGCGGTAACAGTCAGCGCAGTGCCTGCTGATTTATGCGGCTGCAAACTCAATAGACCACTCTTGTTATCACCGGGGTATGACCGCACCGTGGTGCGACGGCGCTCGTAGTTCATGGTTGTTGCGTGGAGGCGCAGAGGGAGCAATTAACACGGCAATTGTGGGGTGTGCGAGGTACGCAACGGACCAGAACGCAGTGTACTTTTACTTGTGCTTCTGCCGCGGCGCGGTACGGCGTACGACACGCATGTGCCATTTGTGGTAACAAAGGGCCTTGCAACACAATCGCAGTGTGCGAGATTTATGGGACTTTTTGCACACCACGCCGCACACGGGAGCAACCATGTCTTCAGGCGACGTGGCCGACATAATGAATGAACGGCGACGGACCACGTATTTTGCAGCGGCACTTACGGCAGGTAATCCCGTCGCAGGCAATCTAGCAGTGAGCATTCACGATTGGAAACACGGAATAGAGTGTATGGGTCATGACACAAAATTGCACGCGTGTTCACCATTACATGCTGCAGTGTACGTCCCTCCCCCCTTAAAGGGAGCCGCTAAGCCGCCCAATGTCGCCGACGTGCTATACGGCGGTGTCATTCCACCGGGATACGACGTAAACTACCACCACTACAGTGTCACAGCAAAGAAGCTGAAGGGACGGAGGGCCCAGTATACAATTAACAAAAACAGCACAGAACAGTTGTACCGGGCAGACCACGTTGCTGCCGTGGGTCCAACGCCACCCGTGATTGACGTGCACGCGCAAAGCGTGCTCAGCGCCAATTCCACCACTAAACACATTGTGTGGATGACTGGTATTCCCAATGACCCACCCAGCACCAGTGTAGACGTGCCCCTGCCTATCGAATCCGAAACAGACGGCAAAGATGTATCCCTGGATAAAGCAGTGGGCGTGGACAGGCTCACTTGGTACACTATGGTGGACGCCGCTGGAAGCACAGACATTCGCACCACTGATACAGCGTTGTCAACTGACGCGCACCTTGCACTCATGGTGCACACTGCCCGAAACGGCGACGCCGCCATTGTCGCAAAGGACAGCACAACCGCGGGTGTACGCAAAGACGAAGGTCGAATGTTAGAAAGCGGCGAGCGGGTGCAACAACCATGCCCCGTAACATTCATAGCAGAGAACGGTGTCGCGTTGAAAGCTGTCTCCCGTGAAGTGTCTCCCGGTGCTCGCATAGAAGTAGAAGAAAGCGACCGACCGCACATGCGTGTTAGTGTCTTGTAATGCATTTTCACCAG
>Ga0138347_11316165_pt1 | contig 14416 bp, 1 predicted proteins | sample DeepDOM_S7_Trap__FD_200806 | JGI IMG/M metagenome (GOLD analysis project Ga0138347, IMG submission 200806) | Marine microbial communities from the Southern Atlantic ocean transect - DeepDOM_S7_Trap_metaT (Eukaryote Community Metatranscriptome)... | ecosystem: Environmental > Aquatic > Marine >... | reverse complement strand
CGTGCTTTTAATTGCCGCAACTTAGTGGAATAATTGTCGTATGTTACTAGCTTTAAAAACAGTTTTTGTATTTAATACATTTTAAAGATAGTTTTAAGCTCTCTTTTTAGAAAACGGTGTGAATTTTTCACATAGCAAAGCGCTATACTTTACGAGAATAATGTGGATTATTATCCTTAGAAAACGGTGTGAAGTTTAACAGTCAAAGCCAATGTAATTAGATTCTGTATCAGTTGGTGAATATAATTACAGAGGCTGACTGAACTTTGTAACTTGTTGCTACTTAACAGAAATAGCAGCAGCTATGTATTACAGCAGATTGGTCATTTTGACCGATAAAAGGTTACACAATTAGTTCAGAGTTTTAGAACTCTGGCACTTATTAAGCAGGTCTATGCATTTAGAAAACGGTGTGAAATTTAATTTGTTTTTGGCATTTATCGCCAATAGTTTATTTATAATGTGGTTTTTCAACCGATAAAAGGTTACATAATTTCATTATGTTTTGGCTTGGAATAGCCGATAAAAGGTTACACAATTTCATTGTATTTGGCTCGATTTAGCCGTTAAAAGGTTACACAATTCCGGTGCAAGAATTGATAAATAGTTACTCGTAATGTTGATCAGTTTGAATGGACAAGATTACTAATTGCTTGTGATTATGTCCATTTTGTAATAATATTAAAATAAATAGATTGAAGTTCTGGGAGAAGATACTCCTGAAGGCTTCAGCTTAATCCTTGGAACACAGCATGCAGACGCCTCGTAAAATCCAATGTCCAGCTGGCTTCTTCGTTGGTGTGTCAATCACGAAGACGTAGTTCAGATCGGTTCTTTTCGAAACCGTGTAGACAGGGCATCTGTAAATGTTGTGCTTTGATTTTGCGAGGAACGCAGCTTCTTTGGCAGACGTGTAGGCTGTCACGTGAAGCACTGGCATAGCTTGGTAGAGCTCTTTTGGTTTTGGTTCCACCAGAATCTTCGACTTAGTATCCCATCCACATCCATCCAAGAATATTCCTCGAACAAAGACACCTTCTTCTGCTGGATGTTTCACTTTCTTGATGTCCGTGACTTCTGTGATTTCTGTATGCATGACGATATCATCTAAGGCCCAACGTTCCATCTTGTGCCTTCTTGTCACTTCCTGTCTCATTGCTGTCAAGAATCCTTGTGGATTGAAAAGCCCAGTCATCCAGTAGACGTTTGGACGTCCGATTGTCAACCAAGCGTCAAGTTGAACGTAGCGTAATAGCAGGCCCTGGAACCATAGAGAAAGCGAAGGTAAGATCCAGGCAATCTGTGCTCCTGAGGCGTCTATGTACCAGTATTTCGGGGGAAGTGCGTTGTAGATTTGGTCTAGTGCGCCACTCAATTGCGGAGTCATAATCACAACTCCATCTATAGCTTGAATCAAATTCGAAAGAGTATCTCGGACAAGATTCATGATGCCTTGCATTCGGACAATTTCTTGGTATAGAAATACATTGAGAGGGATCGAGAAACCATCAACATTCTTCACGTCTTTCCTTCCAAGCACAAACTGGAGTTCAGTGACGCTTCGCTTTTTGATTTTATCTCGGAAAATTGCTTCCACATAATCCTCAGGCATCTGGTCAAGCATATCACGGCACTTCTGCTTCACAATATCTTCTCGTGAAAGCCCACCGCCACCACTCGAATCTTTGGGCTGAGTGTCCAGAATCGCGTTAAGGACATTTATGGCCGACGTTGTTCCGTAGGTGATGTCAGCGTTGGTATGAAGACCAAAGATTTCAGGGTTGTCATTCATTGGAAGCGTATCAATATACGTTCGATACTCCTCTACCTCTTTGCACACTGGAAGAACGTAGTTGAAAACATTCTTGATATTCATGAACGAGAAGTCAGTTGAGAATGAACTCTGTGCCAGCCAGCAGTATCCGTAGCAGTTGAACAGTCGTCGATCGAAGTCATCTGTGATTCTTCCTCCATACTGTGCCTCACAAATCTGGTATTGAACGGTTGGCCAGTTGATCGATGCAAAGTTGAACATATGCTTCTCCAGGAAGGACAAACAAGCTTCGAGATCACTCTGGTTGAACTCATACGGAATGTTGAATCCAATTGCTCCAAACTTTCGACGTTCTTGTACAGTAGAATGAAGAAATGACATTACAAAGATCATATCTCTCCACATCTTTTTGTCCACACGTTCAAGACGATCGCGATCCACAACGACGGTGTAGGTCCTCAGCAGTCCTGCTTTCATCCCTTGAGGTGCCTCCTGCGTAACTTTTACTGAAAGCTGGAGAAGGCCAACAGGGAACTGGTTATGTGGCTCGCATGTTAAAAACAGCCGAAATTCGGGATCAATATCTTGCTCGTCTGCAATTTTCTTCAAGGCATCCGGGATTTGTGCCATGTAGTTCAATCCAAGATGACAGTTCTGAAGTAATGCCCAGTTTCCCTGTTCGACACCATCTTCGATAGCTTTTGTTGCGTATGGCTCCTGACCTTCACCCATCGAGACGATATTCACCTCCAAATGTCGACTTCTAGCCAGGTCCTTCAGAATTTGCGTAGGGTCTGCACCAGGTGTAAGCATGAGGATGCACGGCGTATGAACATCCATGGACTCCCAGACATCCGTCATAGTAACTGTCAGAGGCTCTACAAATTCTTGTCCAAGAATCTCTGCAATATAACCCGTTGCAGCCAAAAGAGTCCTGTCTGGTCTTAGAGCACGAACGAAAGCCATCTTGTAATATCCAGGTTGTTCCGTCTGCCCCATTTTCTCTTCATACGAAGGGAACTCAGCTTCTTCAGGATTTTCGAGGTTGTACCACGTTTCAAACGCAGGGTCTTTTATTGCTTCAACAATATCACTGAAAAACGGCTCAGCGCTAAGTGCTTTGATGTTCAACCATGTGGTTTGCTGGAGCCACGCAGCAGGAGGTTTTCCAGCATCCATCGCCGATATCACGGATCCGCATTTCAAGAAAATCTCCATCTGCGAAGTGGTTAATCTTCCAGCAGTCTGGGCAATTCGCGATGAAATCATAATCTTGAACATCTGTTTATCTAGTCCAAACAGTGCTCGGTCGACGTTTTCATAGACGTGGAAGGTGCAAAAGTTGATGATGTTCGTGACTCTTTTGCCAACAAGGTTTGCTGCTTCAGATGTTTGTAAGGAGAAATCGAACCACTTTAGGAATTGAGACAGTGCAGTTTGATACATCCAGTTGACTTTCTGCATATCCACGATCACGAAGTATAGTACAGAGCCTCTTTCAGCAACTGGACGGTACTGCTCTCTCTTCTTGTTTATAGTAATTTCGGTTTGCTGGCAAGATTGAATCTTTAGTTTGACTTCGGTAGCTTTCGTTTTCGTATTTGCGAGCACTTTGATCAGTTCCACGTCCTCCAAGAGATCCCCTTTGGATGCAGATAGACGCTCCAGAAGCAATTTGTCAAGAGCCAATAGTGAGATAGTGTTATTGTTGACTTCAGCGATGAGACTTTTACGTTGTTCTTCGAGCTGCTGCTGCTCAACATTGATCACACGTGAGAGAAGCTGATCTTCAAGTCCTTTCTGTGTGACAGCAAAGTCGATAACAGTTGTCTTGGCAGAGAGCTCCGGCGAAAAATGCGGGTTGGAGAGCTTCGTTAAGAAATACATCTTGAAATTCTTGTCGAGCACGAATGCCTGATCTCCAACCATAATGTACAACGACTTTCCCTTTTTGATTGTATTCCTTTCGAGTACAGGGTCTAGTAAGGGATCAAGCTCGTTTTCAACACCCTCGACCAAAAGCGTCTTCCCTTCACACATAGTAAACTCCAACTGATCCCGAAGCCTTTTGTTTGATAAAGTTGTTGTTCCCCAGATTGGGAAGTCCTTTTGGCAACGTTTCATTAACCAAGAAACAGCCTGACTCTGTGGATCAACAATCAGCGGCCAGCGTGTTGCTTGAGTTGTAAGAATTCCGTTCTGAATACTTAGCTCGTCTTTCGGCAAACCCTCAACATTCCATTCTGCTACAGTTGCGTCGTCAACCAAAAACTTGTTAACATCCAGGTTTCGTGTACATGGTATATCTCGTGCAGTACAATCCCGATAGAAGTACTCCTGGGTTAGTTTCTTCCTGAATTTTTGGTTGAATGGTCCACAGTAAGAAACAAACGCGCATCCAACTGCAACATCACCAACAAGCCTTGTCTTGGAATCCAAAAATATTGCGGCATCTTCTTTCCATCGAACTCTTTCTCCATCCAGCGAATTAATTAGCTTTGTGGCGGCGCTCATTTTTTCCTCCGTAGCGACAGCAGTTCTTTGGAGAGCGGCTTTTTCGTCCATAGTTGCTTGATAATCGGCTTGAAGCTTATCCAGCTTGTCTTGTGCATTCTTGGAGCTGGCTTGAGCAGCGTTAAGTTTAGCCATAGCAATCTCAAGCTCTTGCTCCTTTATTGCTAGAGCCTTCATCCGAGGTCCGACGATGAGTGAAGCGTTGTGGTAGTCAAACATAGCTCGACAGAATTTGCATAGTCCTTCTGCGGCTCCGGAGACTTTTTTCGCGTTTTCAGCATAAAAGTCATCACAGCCAAGATACGGCTCCAGTAATTCCATCGTTTCTTCATTTATGAAGTCTTTCTTTACCTCTGCGAAGCTCATAAGTCCAGGAACGAAAGAAGGGTTGCTCATAAACGGCAGCGAGAATTGTTTGTATGAGTCCTGGATGAACATTATTGGCTTCTTGTTCACACTAATCTCGGCTTTCTCGACTTTGCGCAGCTGTTTGTAAAATAGAATCAGGATACAGTCCATAATTCGCTTGATGAGGTCTGGTGGTGTTGAAAGTCTGGCAATAACAGAGATATCATTCTTCTTGATTGATTTGGCTGCTTTCACAGCAGCTGTCATAAACGGTAAGGCGGCTTGTAGTTCTCTGTTAGCTACTTCTTTCTCCGCATTAATAACATCAGCAACATTATTCGCTTCTGTCTCGATTTCCTCAGCTTTAGTTTTTTCAACTCCAGCCTCTTGAGCGCCAGCAGCGAGTGTCACCATTACTTCTCCTGCCTTCTTCTCGGCTGCAGCAAGCTCCACTTTTTGATTCGCCAGCACGCTCTTCATTTGCTCAACATCCTGCGAAGCCTTTGCAATCTTCTCGAGCCCAACAGTAACACTATCAGCCTTTTGATCGATAGCCAACACCTTCCTAGTATAAACTTCTTTGTAGGATTTGATGAAGGAGAGGTAACTCTTGGGCGTTACATAGACATGCCTCCGGAATTTGTTGAAGTACTCTTCAGTGGCCTCAACAACGATGTCGTGCACGTTAGCAACGTGCCGAGTAACTGATTTCAATGTCTCATCCTTGATCTGCAGAATTTCCAGGAATTCCGGCGTGCGGATGAATTTTGATGAAACATTAATGAGAGCGTCCTCAGGCCATTTGAGAAACCAGTCGATGGTACACCCGGAAATCAGAGAAGGAAACTTTCGTGCTCGTTCAGAAAACCTCTTATTCGCGGGAGAGAACGCCAGAATAATGTGAAAATTATCGCGAATTCGATGTGCAAGATACTCTCGAAGATTATCCACCGTGTCCTCAAATCCAGGTATCTCCGCCTGAGCTGGCTTTCGGCATTCTGCTGCCATCATGTCACGCTCTTCTTTCGGGAAAAGTCCAGCAATATGGCCAACAGCAAGTAGAGCATTGATGTACTCCAGGAATTCTTCGAATATAATCTCGGAATCCGTGAAGATCCAAGTAACTTTTTTGCCTTCTTTTCCACACATTGTAGCCATAATACGGATGTCTTCCAATAAATCTGGAACCTTGTAAGATCTGGTAAGCGCAATTTGGTAAGCCGTATGTCGAGAGATATATGCGGCTAGTCTGGTAAGGCTTTGCCTTCCAGATCCTCCAACTCCAACCAGTAGTCCTGACGATCTGGGAAGCGAAAGCAATCGAACGATCCGAAGGCAGTGCTTGACCGCGTCATCAAACAGCACGAGAGGCATCTCCTTTAACTTTGGCTCATTGTTATACTCCTTGAGCCACTTTGTCACAAGAACTTTAAGTTCGTCAAATGAGGGTCCCGCTTCGTAGATCTTCGGTGCCAGCTCGATAACCTCATCAGTCTCCGGGTCAAGAACATCCGGTCGTAGGAAGTCCACAAAGTATTGGAGATGACCATGCTCTTTGGCAACCTCCTCTCCAAAGTGACTTGTCATTATTTCTTGCACTGACTTTAGCGTCCACTCTTGATCCGCTAGTGAAGTCAGCTTGTCGCAGAAGACTCGGAGACATTCGTGTTTCCAAAGATCAATAACTCCAGCAGCTCCCATTTTCTCAATGATATCCTCGGGCGGGTGCAAGATTCCTTGAAATACTCGTGACAAATCGAACATTGTGAATATGTAGTGAAATTTCGAGGGCGTTGGAAGCATTCTAGCCTTTACAGCTCCCCAAAGATCAATGGTCGCCATAGTTAATTTCGGTACAATTGCGCATATGTCTTCCATGCCTTCCCATCTTCCTCTCATCATTGACCCGTAGATGTTGTCGATACTGATCTTTGAAGGTGGGGTCAAGTTAAAGGTGAAGAAGTGTCTCTTCAGGCGATTTGGAATATCGTTTCTGCCTCCACCTGGATGACTCATGGCAGACATGTAAGTCAGTCCTTCAACAATTTTGAATTCTCCACGCTTATCTTTTTCGAGGAAGTAGAATCCGTCATATTCCACAATCTGGCGGACAATCTCTAGCGTTGGCTGGTCTCCCCAGAGATTCACTTCAGGCATCGAGATGTCATCGAGAAAGACAATCATGCTACGACCTGCGGGTGGTCCAAAAGTTTTTCCTTGCCGCTTCTCGATATCCGATTCAACGTTATCCTGGAACATTTTGCAAGTTGTAGCAGAGGAAAAGTTGATGACTTTTTGAACAACTGCGGATCCAGATTGTTGACAAAATTGGAGCACTGTCGAGGACTTTCCCGTACCACTCGATCCTAGCACCAGTACTGGCTTCTTCTCTTGTTGGTTGATTAATTTTAGCAGGGCAATAGAACGTGTAGAGTCCTGCGTTGCAATTAGGCACTGGTTGAATTTGAAAACTTCGGGGTATATCCATTCATCTGGCTTCCAGAGAACCCAAGTATGCTGAGTCGTGACGTAATATTCGAAGATTGTCTCATCAGATTCAAGGGGAGGAAGAATCTCTTTTTCAACACAGACTTCACAGATGTGATTCGAGATCTTAATCTGGTTTGCACGTTCATACAATCCACCGATCGTCCATGCTATGGCGTAGATCCAGAACTTCTCAATCACTGTCGAAGCCAAAACATTCTGGTTTTCCAAGGATACTTTCAACATCGCAGTCATAAGATTACAGAGGTTGACCAAAAGATGAGCAATCTCAGCGTGGAAGACCTTGGTAGTGTTCTTTTTAGCCCAATCGAAAATATCGTCATCTATGAAGTACTTCTTGTAGAGATTGTTCAAAATTTTTTGTTCTTCTTTTCTTCGTGTGAGAATCCAGGTGTCCATTAAAGGCTGGAATCCCAGATCCGAAGCAGAAACGAAGACAATTCCTGCTCGAGACACAGTTGCGGGAGAAGCATTCCGTAAATCTTCTGCCTCGAAGAGAATTTTCACGTTGGCAGTCATCGGTATTCGGTCACCATTTGCCAACGTCAGTAACTTGTTATCATCAAGCACTGTATTCAAGTTTTCGATCCATACTGCATCAACCGGTCCATCGCAAACAATCCATGTGTTCTGGTTTCTCGTTGAGTCATTATATTTCGACCAAACAGAAGAGAAAACACCATCTGTCCATTCGCCAGAAATCGGATCGTTCTCTCCAAAAAGTTCCTCAGCACGCATTGCCTTAGGATTCAGTCTCTTTTCATAATGCTTCTTTTCTTTGGCAATCGTCAAAGAATCTAGCAATGTAAGAATCGCGCAGGTTTTTCCTCCACCTGCTGGTCCAATCATCATCAACCCGTGTCGCACCAAACTGGTCTCGTACAATTGAATAACCTTCGAAATCCAGCCCTCGTGATGCAAAAGATGTCTCTTTTTACAGATCTCTTCAATAGCGGTTTCGACAGCAGGATATTTGGCCTTTGGAGGACTTGACTGGCCAGGAAATAGATCATCAAGGAGCGAGAGAAACAGACCAACATCTTCGCCCACAAACTTCGACAAGTTCATATCACGAAGAGTTCGCATCAGAAGCATCTCTTCCAAATTTTGCCTCGTGAGAGAATTGCCAGCATCAAGCTCTTGTCGTAGATTGGTACCCATCGTTCGCAACACCGATAAAATATTTCGTAGACCAAAATCATAGTGTCTTTGTTTCGAGAGCTGCTCTTGACATAGTGTGTAGCAAACGTAGAACTTCTCAGACAGAAACTCGAAGTGAAAATAACCGACAGAAGCAAGCTTCACCTTAATGATGATTTTTGAATCAGGAACCATCATAGCAACAGAGCGGAAGAGTGCTTTGAGATTCTCTGGCAGTTCTTGTCTACCGGCATAACCTGGATTCATTGTGATGAAAAACCCGCAGCGAGGATTTAGCGTTATCTCGTGTGTCACATCTCCAGGGAAGAAGAACGTCTTCGATCGCCCGCGCATAGCCGTGAGAATTGCGGAAATTTGTTGAGCAACAACTGAGAGCACCTCCAGATCGATTCTGTTAAATTCATCAAAGCATCCCCAAGACCCGGATTGGCAGAGACCCTTGTAAATCTTAGCGGTATCCTTGTATCTCATTTGGTCCGAACAGTTGAAGACGACAACGTACTTCCCAAGAGCTCTTCCAAGATCCTTCACGGTTTCCGTCTTTCCTGTGCCTGCTGGCCCTGCTGGAGCACCACCATAGAACATTCCAAGCGCTTGAGTTAGACTGATGTAGCATCGATCTGTCAACGGTGTCACCACAAGCCGCTCTTTACAACCAAGATATTCCCAACAATAAATAAATGGCACATCTGCAATCTCCACAACACATGTATTGTCATCATCATTCCAATAGCATCTTAACTGCTTCTGCCATTCGAAATCATCAGCCTCCTTAATCTGTCGCTTTTCGTACCTTTTGCAAATATCATCCAATACATCCTTTTGATGGACTTGAATCGTAACAAGAGTCTCAATCTTTCGTCGATCCATCTTTCGCTTGATATCCTCAGTCGTCATCGACGAGAGCGACTTCAAGATTAAGTTCTGGTTTTCTTGTGCCGCAGATAGAGCACCCTTGTTCGATTTGCACACCTTCAAAGCTTCTTCCGTTTCTGTTGTCCAAAGGAACTGAACTGCTATTAGTGAGGCTTGTGCACAGTGCTTTTGTGCAAGCTCTTGAATTGTCAGTTTAGCTTTAACATCTTCCGAAGCCATCTTGATCTCGCGGTGAATACTTCTCTTCATTTCCTTTTCCAATTTTCCAAGCCAGTCCTCAATGTTTCCAGTTGCGGTCACCGTTCTTGAGAGTTTCAGCTCTTCAACGTCAACATCGTTCTCATACCCAGGACTGACTGCTTTAAATGCGACAACGTTATCCCCTTTGAACGTGACGATTGAGATTGAATCAAAAACCTTTGGAAAGCAGCCTTGTACAGCAACCTTGTCTGAGCCTTGAGACAAAATCATGAGGAGAGCAGGATTCGATACGAAGTAGAATCTCGGGAATTTGTTCCTTTTATTCTCCAGATAGCCATCCAGAGCTTTTTGACACTGTTCGAGATCGGAATAGAGCGATGGGAGAATGTTCCTCATGTATTCATTCAAGCAGCACTCCGTAACCAATTTCGTTTCCCTAGCCTTTGCCATGAAACGTGAGACGAACTCTTTATCAACCTTTAAAAACAATCTTGTAATAACTGGCATTTGCCTTGCGATATCTCCAGATGTAAAAACTGCCTCCAAGCTCATCCAAAGCATTTGTAGTCGTATCCATGACTCAAGCATGTCATTCGTCTCCGACAGCTTCTTGAGCCACCCTGAAGCCTGTTCTCTGAAGGGTTTCACATGCCGCATCGTCAACATCTGTGCGAGGTTGGTCTGTGAATCCTCCAGCGCTTCGATAACTTCGTTGACAACAATAGCCTGAAGTATGACATCTCCACGCGCCTTGAAAGGAGCGAACTCAAATGCTCGGTTCTCCCATACGGTATTCAAATCCTCAAGTTGTGATTCAATTCTTAATTGCTGGTCTGCTCCATCGCAGATCTCTTCCACATCTTCCTGGTATTCTAATATGTCGGCTTCGCGAACAGTTTGTAACTTAATAAGATCAAAAGCGCCATCCACAGCAAGTTGCAGATCTTCACATCCCGTTAGCTCTTTAACAGCAATCCAATGTCTTGGTTTGATACTCGGTTTGCTTAGTTCTCCGATAAGTGGGAGCAAATCCAAGAAACTTTGCTCTAGTGCGTTCAACTCTTGAAATACATCCCACTTCTTAATTGTCTTGTTTAGCTTTTTCATTCGGAGTTGAAAGTTCTCTGTTGTATTTCGCATCTCTTCGATCTGCTCAATAACTGTCAGCCAGGGCATTGTGTTGAATTCTTCGAATGCAGTCAAGACGTCAGAGTACAGATCGTAGAAGGACTTAAGATTCTTCAACTCATTTTGCAATCGGGGAAGATCTTTGACTTCAGACACTTCCAATCCAAACAGCCTTTCGCCTGCGGAATATAAATCGTATTTCCTTTCTAGACTCTCAAACGATCGGCTAAAGATCCCTAGTCTTGATATTGCTTCCTGCGGTGGCAATCTTTTCCCTTTCGGCATCGGGCCGTTGGTATCATAATCGATTCGGAAGTTTTTGAGATCGCGCTTTAGCTGTTTCACGTTGTCAATTAGCTCCTCTCGAAATGGTCCTGCAATCTTCGATATGCTCTCGACCACTTTCTTTCCCAATGAGTGTAGTTCTCGCCACATAGAGCGAATCATTTGTCTGCTATCAGTCTCGTCTTTGGTGTATGAATCTGGATGTACATATTTGTCTAACATCGTGTATTTCATCTCTAAGTCCACAAAGACCATTTCAATATAGCTTTCTTTATCACGTAGCGTAGACAGGGCGTCCATGACATTCTTCAATGATGAAAAGTCTTTTACCTCTCTCTTCATCTTCTTCTTGAGAAGATCCATCTCATCAACCAATGTCTCAAGCTCTCGCCGTACACCGTCATGCATTGATTCTCCAAATTTGTGCTTCCATCTTTCACATTCATGTGTCAACTGCTGCTTGAATTCAATTAGAGATATCGTAAATGAAACAACGGTCTTGTAGTCGCACATCGCTGCAATCTCGTTCTCAACAGCTTCAATATTCTGGAGTTGATCTACGAAGTTGTTGAAGGCAGTTGTGCTCCCAGATGCAGATGTGGAAGCCAAAACTTGCTTTGGATCCTTAGTCCAAAGCCATGCGTAGCTATCATATGTCGTGAGATCTTCTTGAACATATTCTCTCGTATCCAGAATAGCACCAGCGAGGATGATTGAGCCGATGCAGACATTTGGATGTGACGCAACCTCGTTGAAGAAGGAAACTTTCTTGCAAGTTGAGCCGTCGGACGAGACACCCCACGTCATGAATTCTTTCGTTGTTTCAATAAGCCGTCTTCCTATTGTAGTCATCACTTCTTGCATTTCATCAAGGCTGGGTTTCATGGTGACATCCGGAATTTGAAGCGTAAGCGAATGGCGGAACAACGGGACTTCCAGAAAGAGAACCTTTCCACGTCTTGCGTTGATTCGCTGCTCCATCGCCTTCAGTGAATTTTGGACTCCTTTGATGATAGCATGGAAGGTCATCTCTTGGTAATAGTGGCGAACACGATTCCATGCGTTTTGAGGTGTCTCCAAACTTCGATCTTGCGCTGGGAATTCCTTCACTTTTTTGATCAAATCGTCAATGCTCAGCTCAACTTCGGAGCAAAGACACTTGATAACTTCGACTGTTTGCTGGATATTCTTCGTTTGCTCTTCTCGGAATTCCTCGATTGTGAAGATACGCTGGGGATCGAGCTTTACATATTTTCTGGCAGCGATAATCTTCAGATTAGCTCGTACTCGGTTTGAAAGAAAGTCATTAATGTGACTGGCCAAGATGCTGATATTGTTTATGGCGGTCTTCATCTTCGTCATATATACGTCGATAGAGAAGCTGGTCCAGGTCACAATATGTAGTCCAGGGTAAAGCTTTTCATTGAAGAACTTGATATGCGGCTTCAGAAGGTTCTTGATGACGGGCGAAGTTTTTCTCATTGTCTCGTTGTAGACTCGACAGAAATATTGAACGAGCACGAAACGTCGCTTTAGTCGCTTTTCAAGAAGAAGCACAACTTTCGCACTTTGAGGTATGTCCATGCCCATCATCATCAAAAACCTCGCATCACGGCAGAGCGAGATCAGCCTTCGATCAAAATTTGCGTAAAGCTCCTTGGATATATTATGGCGCACGATGAGTCGTGCCTGAAGAAATCGCTTGTGCTTCGCGACGTTTTCGCTCCAAGCATTGAAGTAAAGTGTCTCAAACTCAATCAGCGTACGTGCTAGTCGATTATAGGCACGCACAATTCGTCTGCATTCGCGGCTTTGAAAGACTTTAGGATGTTCTTTGAACATATTCATTGGATCCAATATCTTTCGCAGCAGTTGTCGACTCCACATGATGTTAGTAGTAACTCGTGGCATATTTCGTATATATGGTGGCTTTTCCTTGTGCTTCTCGTACTTTGTTCGAACCGACTCCAATAACTTTCCGAATTGGCGAAACATCCCGATGAAGCGGTTGTTGATATCCTGCTGAAGTGATTCCCTCTTCATTATCAGTTGAAACTTTTTCAGTAGTCCAATTCCTCGGCAGATGTTTGGAACTTTCGCAAATGTGGCACCGATGAACTTTTGCACACGATTTTCCAGAGCTGCATTCTTTTGTGTGAACTGGACGTAGTCGCGTTCAAATGCCGTTCCTCTGTAGTCTAGAATGTTATGCTTCTTCCTCTTGAAGTCCGACAGCAGCTCCTTAAAGTCGAAGATGATATCCTCAATCCCATCGATGTGCTGTGATTCCAATAGATTGAACTGGTTAACACAAGAGAAAATATCGGCCAGCTTGTTGAGTCTGGTGCTGAACTCGTTGATTTTCCCGAATATAACCTCTGGGTTCTCTTTAAGCTCAATCTTCTCAGCAGTTTTAAGATAAAGCTTCTTGTACTCCTCAAAGATGTCCAAAACGTCTCTGAGATCTTTGATGACGATATCCGGAGAACAGCCCCAGAGGTGTTGTGGTCCTGGCTCAAGAAGTTCCTTTGTTCTGTTTACTAGCTGCGTTGAAATTCGAATGAACATATTTAGAATCCTTGCATGCGAGCAATAATGTCGGCTCAGAGATGAGATCATGTTAAGCACAGTGAAGATGTTAGGAAGACCTCGTTTCATTCCTGCGGCATCTTCAGTGTACAGTGGCTGCATGGCGACTTCGAATCGCTTAAGAAAGCGAACGTTATCGTTTGCTTCGTTCAATGCATTCGTCAGTTTATTGTTTGTTTTGACCCAGGAGTTGTGTATGTTTTCTTTTTCATCTCCTTCTTCGACATCCTTGCCATCCAAAGGAAATACAACCGCCAGAAAAATTAGCACATCTCGGCAATCTTCCTGAGCAAGCTGATCGCAAACCTTTGTAAGCTCCAGCTTTCGTCGGCACCAAAAACCGATCTCTGCTACTGGTCCGGTTGTGATGCTTTCGCCGGTCTGGAGTACCGCGGAGGGGTCGTTGTCAATGTATGCGTCGATGCTGTTGATCCAGTTCGATACAATCGCACTTGCATGTGGTTTCAGAGATTCGATTGTTCTTAGCGAGAGACCCTTGTTCAGTTGTTCCAGAGTTGGCATGCACACATCGTAAGAGAGATCCACTTCTAATCCACGGCTGGCAAGATTTTTCTCGATCGTTTGAGTAAATTTTTGTCTTTGTTGGTTTTCTTTGGAAACGGGATTATAGATCGCAGCTATAGCGTTTGCTAAACTCTCAAGTCCTTTTCCTGTACTTGCTTCTCCGATCATGACATCCTCCGAAGAAACCTTATTTCCGATGGCCTTTTCGATTTTCTTGATCATGTACACCATGTACAAATCTTCTATATTCATAACAGCCTCCACTTCAGTCTCTACATAGATATCTTCTTTCTCAATAGCAAAGATGAGAAGAGCTCCTTGGGTCCCTTTCCAGAAGTTGTTGATCAGTTCGTTTCCAGTAATGGTTGCAGTTATCGTTGCCTCATCAAGATAAGTGTAGTTTTTCAAGAGCTTTATAATGAACTTCTCCTTCTGGCTCTGCATTGCTTCTTCAGGGCCACGGTTCCTTTTTCCACAAAAAAAAAGTGAAAATTAAAAAAAAAGGTG
>Ga0138347_10305490_pt1 | contig 19633 bp, 9 predicted proteins | sample DeepDOM_S7_Trap__FD_200806 | JGI IMG/M metagenome (GOLD analysis project Ga0138347, IMG submission 200806) | Marine microbial communities from the Southern Atlantic ocean transect - DeepDOM_S7_Trap_metaT (Eukaryote Community Metatranscriptome)... | ecosystem: Environmental > Aquatic > Marine >... | reverse complement strand
GTTTGTTGGTGAGTTCGGTTTGGCGTAACTAGTTCCGGAACCTCTGGGACAAGTTCCGCGGAACTTCACCTCGAGTACCGCGGGTTCCGTAGCCGGTTCGGTTTGCCGTTTTGGCCCCCCATAGTGTGCGACTGCGGCTGCTTTGCCGTGTTTTTTGGCAAAGGATTTCAAGGACCAATACCCACGCTTGCGGCCGCAAATCATGGTATCTTGTGCGGGATACTTGCTCAGCAATGACCAGCACACGTCTATGTTGTTGTTCAGGTATGCACCTCGAAAAGCGCCGTCTGAGCAGTCCCGGACGCGCGCTGTGCGACTGGCCACGGCATCCAACAACAAGTCGATAACATCAGGGTGGTTTGCCCAGCACGCTACTCTCAATCCCGCGCTTTGATTGGCGTGCACATTGACGCGCAGTTCACCGCGCCACTCAAGGGCAGTGTCAACAGAGGGCAGGGTGCACCCGTACATGCCCGCTGACCCGTATGCCAAGCCCGCAGCGCACGCCTCGTAAAACGCGTCTTGTGCGTCTCGACTGCTTCGAATGCTTGGCATTTGATCTTTGGACACTGCCGCCAGGCGCGCGTTGGACGTCCACGCCTCTTTGATGGCGTCGTACACTACAGTGTCGTACTTGTCGTGCTTGTCAGCGTACTCATCCGCTAGTGCTTGCGCTGCACTGGAATTGAATTTGCCGTCTTTGGTGTCTTGAATGTCCCTGGCCATCAACTCAATGTCATCTTCACAGTCACTCACATCTGCTTGCGCGTCGACGCACCTTTCCAGGTACTGCTTTGTATCGTGGCACAGCTGCTCACACCACTCGTCCGACACCATTTCCAATTGTTTGCCGATGCTCAAAACCGTGGCTCTGTACGCGCTCATTTGATATTCCCCACCAGGCTCAAACACGTCTCCATCTGGGAATCCCAGGTACGACACGGCGTCTTCCAAAGAACCATGGTCTTGGGCCAAGACTCGGCTCAAGTCTTGCACCACGTCTTGATATGTCCGGTACTTTGCAAATTGTGGACCGTCCGTGTCGTCTGTGTCCACAACATACGCACTGTCCACCTGCACTGCGCGTCGTATTCCAGATATGCACTGTAAGATTTCTGTACGCGCTGCGTCTTGTACACCACCATTACGAGACACGATACGGTGCACGTTGTCACACAGCGCCCGAACAGCGTCTTTGACTGCCCGCAACTCGTTGAGCAATCGAGGGTTTACGCCCATGAACTGCTCGTACGGCTGCATGGCTGCATCTGTGGTGTACGGTGTAATGTCGCACGCGTCAGATGGAATGCGGCGAAGCAGTTCGCAGTGGGGAGCTTTGTGTGTAGCTGCCATTTTTAATGTATTATCTTGTGCGACACTCATACATATCAGTTTCTTTACAAAATACATTGTTGTGCATTGCAGCTGACATGTTGCTGGTGTTTGCTGCGCTTTGGTGCGCTTTGACCCCTGTATACCGCTACATGTTGATGCAATGTGTGGTGGCGACCCATCATTGCGTGCGCACACTGTAGCTTCTGGGGGACTTGTGCATTGTTGGCACTACTCGACGTCGGCGTCGAGTAGCATTGCGTCTTGTACGCGCCACCACCATGAGAACAACAATTGTAAACAGAAGCGCAATTACAGTGGCAACAATGGTAATCAACACCGCTTTCACAATTTTGGCTCGTTTGTTTTTGGAGGAGTTGCACGCGCTGTGGCCGACGTGTTTCGCAACGTCTGCACTATTCAATAGAAACCAGTCGTCTGGCCACGTGGCTTGCCACGGCATCGCATTGCGAGGGTCCCGTGCGTACGCTGCAATGAGCTGCTTGGCGTGTACGTGCTCCATTCCTGGCGTGCCCAACGCGCTGCGCCACGCGTGCAACAACACGTCCCTCACTGCAATTGGCCGACTTGGGTCACTTGCCGCATACCGTGCAGCGGCATCGTGCAGACCCGGCTCGTCACGCACGAGTTGAGCGGCAGTGTGCAAGACAGTTGTCCATGCAGCGGTGTTGTCCACACGCGCTGCGGTGTGCATTGTGAACAACGCCTGTGTAACAACGCAGCCCAAACGTTGGTGCATAAACGCGGCGTGCGTCGCACTGTCTTTTGACGACGGTCTGAACTGCGCGTTTTCCCGTTGCGCGACGGCGTCTTTGACGTTGTGCACATATTCCACGCACGTTGGTGCAGACTGTATTGGGTGTGACACCATGTATGCCTTGAAGTGCTCGGCGCACATTGCGCACGGCAGTACATTTGACAGCGCCTGCATCATCTGCCACAACGTGTCTGTGCCAGCCGCAGAGGAATCGACTTGATGAGCAAGCGCCAGCAACGCGGACCACACTGGGCGCGCCCAACCAGGCTTGTTAATTGCAATGACATTGTCCATGAAGTGTACAAGTGCTACACAGTCTCAAGTTGAATACATTGTGATGGAAAGTGCCGCCAACGTCTTTATTTGCGCAGTCTTCGCCCAGGCGCTGGAATGAAACGCTCAGTCGCTGCTCTGCACTGCTGCTCGAATCGCAGCATACGGTCCACTGGCTGCCGTGTTTGACACGTACGCGTCTGTGCTCAAGTGCACATCGCTTTGGCCAACAATGGTGCCCTGAATACTGGAGCTGGCGCTGGCGCCCCCCAAGCTGTGCTGGAACGCGCGTCCCTGCAACGCGTACATGACGTGCGTCAAAGCTGCGGCGCAACGGTTGGGTCGAAGCAGCGCGTCTGTGAGCACAACGATGCTGGGACATGCCGCCATGAGCTCTTGAACGGCAACAGCCCATGTTGTTTGCAGGGTTTCACACCGCACATCTGTTGGGTATGTGGGCAGCGTGTTTTGCTCGCCGCACACCACAAGCAGCACATCGGGGTCGTACGCTGTCATGGCTGGGAGCACAACGGTGCGTGTGGCGTACACCATGGCATCAGCGCCGCCGCCGCGTGTAAACACTTGAACATTGAGCACGCCGTCGCCAGAGTCCTTACTTGGGCCGTACGGCGCATTTCTGGACAAAACGCCGCTCTTGGCAGACGCGTGAATGGACGTCAAAAACGCGGAGCCATCCGCTGCCGCGGAGCGTACAAAGTCTGCTAATCCAGCTGGGTACCACGTTTGCATGGACACAATGCCTACACGCTTGGCACCAGCCTCCCACGCGGTCCGCACAGCGTGAATGACCGCATTGCACGCTGCATACGCTGATGGAGCTGCAACGGTCTCCAGCGGACAATCTTTTGGAAGACTGGACCCCACTGGACGCGTCAGCGCCAGGGCTCCATCAACGTCACCCGATACAACGCTGCGTACAGCAGTTTGCACGCTACGGCATACATTTGCTGCGCACTGCTGTAGCCCGCTGCTGGGATATCCCAGCCCCTGACCGCACATGGACTGCGTGTTTTGCTGTCCAATGAGACCAGCTTTGTGCATGTGCCGCGTAGCGTTCTCTTCGTCAATGGCCACCTTGAATGCGTCGTCCATTGGCACAGGCGTGCTCGCGCCAGCAGCGTCTGTAGGTCCAGTCACTGTTACCAAGTCGTTCAGTGCGCCAGCTGACGCCATGTACGCATACGCCATGTTCAAAGCGTGCGGTGTCTCGACGCCACACGCGCGCACATCCTCTGTACCAAGAAATTCAAAGGGGTGGTGCTGTCCATGACTGACGTCGTACACCATGCGCACTGTGCGACGCATGCCATTGGGGAACTGCGTCAGTGGCACCTCGCTCTGGCGCACAATGCCCTCTGCGAGAGACCCTGGTGCCGCAACGTTGATGGCATCAAAGCTTGCTGTAGACGGTTCTTGTGCAGTGGACGACGCACTGGGCGCGTCGTCTTGTACAGCTGCGCCGTCAAAGTGAGTGCTACCGTCTGCAGCCATAGTGTACAATGTGTGCACGTGCGCGTTGAAATGTGCTGGTGGTTCACTCGTGTTGAACATGCATGCTTTGCGTGGAAAGAAACGATTGTGCTGCGTCCATAAACAAGGCCCTGGCAATTGCCGGTAAAAGGCATACACACCCCCAGTCTTGTTTTCCCATGCTGGCGCACAGGACAGTGGGCATACACTGTGCACACAAACTCGCCTTTTACGGCGCGTTTGCCACAGTAAACACACCCACCGGGTTGTTTGTCTCGCGTTGCAGCAGCCAGCATACATGGAAAACCCGGAAGAGCGTGCATGCGCTGAACCCGCTCCAAGCGCGTGGGAACAGAGTTTACAGCAGTCTGTGCAACACGTGTTTTCTGCGCAGCAACAGCAACAAGAGCAACAATCTAATGTTCCACAGCAGCGTGCGCCGCCAGCAAGTGTGCCCAATCAACAGCAGCTCCCACAAACAGTGTCGTCACGTCAATACCACACGCCCATGCAGCCTGGGCACGGTGGCGGGTTCAATGCAGCCATGGATGCCGCAACTGGCTTGGCTGCCGGCCACATGCACGGCATGCACGCTGTGCAACAACGCGTGGACTTGGATGGTGGCGGGTTTGCAATCACCCTGTCGCCCAAAACACACGCGTTGCTGTTCAATCCCATTGCCGCGTACGCTGTAGCTCTTGTGGGGCTGTGGTTGGTGTTGTTTGTGTGCTTGATTGTGTCGTCCCCCGGGTTTGTGCAAGAGCGCGTGGAACAAAAAGACGGCGCCGTTCGGTACGTGCTGTCCATTAAACGTGCAGCACTGTTTGGAGCGCTGTTTGCGGCTTTGTTTGTCGCTGCACCAGCAGTGTACACACGCTTGCGCAGCAAACGCAGCGCACCCACGGTGTAGCCCAGCGGTCCAGTGTCCGTGCAATCTGTATCGTGGGGTATGGTCATGTGTTGGTGTTGCCCAGTGCACAGCGTAGCGCATACATTCAATGTACAACAACACTTTTCGGCGGAATCACACGGTACACATACATGGTGAAAAACCTAGCGTGTACAGCGGTGTTCACACGAACGCAGGTACACATGGCCGCTGTTGGCGATTTTTCTTGCGCATCGTACAGTGCTGTGCACGTCCACGGAAAAATGGGCCACGCGGTGTTGTTTAGCGAAGTGGGCGAAGCAACTTTTGTTGTGCTCAAGCGCGTCTCTGGCGGATTTCAAATGCTTTTAGAGGCGGGCGCTCTGGGTGCACTGGCTCAATCAGCTGTGCACATTCCAACCCCAACGCTTATTACACCCAGCGCATTTGTTGTGCAGACGCAGCGTGATGGCAACGGCACGCCCGTTGTATGGGCGGAGCTACCAAAGCTCAGCGCATCCATGCAACACATTGTTCAAATGCCTGATATTTCTGTGCACGACAGCGACGTCGCGCACTTGCTGTGCTATGATCTTGTGTCTGCTGTCAGCGCGCTGCACGCCAGGGGCATTGTGCATTGCGACATAAAGTTATCAAACACGGCGCTGTGCCCCACCACGGGACGTCTCATGTTGCTGGACTTTGACAGTGTGAGTGACCAAGCGTGTGCGGGTGTACAAGAGCTTCCCATGTGCACACTGACGACGCGGCCACCAGAGTGGGACGACGACAAATTGCGCCTGCGCAGCGCTGGTGGGTACAGGCCAGCGTTGATGTATGCCGGCGACGTGTATTCAACCGCCATGTGCGTCGCTGAATTGTTGGTTGGAAAGCACTTGCACACGCAAAGGCGTTTGACGTCTGTGCGCACCGCGCAAGAAAACAACGACTTTGCGTACAGTATGCGGCACGGTGCGCTGCTCATGGCACGCGACCCTGAACGGAGGTCTCAAATACCCACCGTGGCAGCTGAAGCGTGGCAGGCCCTCGCGTTTGCGCTGTCTTTAGACCCAGCCATGCGGTGTTCAGCCAGTGAACTGGAAGCAGCCTTTGCAAAGGGATTGTCTGCAGCTGAAAACACGGCGCAAGGCGTGCGTACAGTCGCAACGCGCCGAGAAATCATACAAATTGTGGCACAATCAAACCCAGCCTCTCTGCACACTGACGCCCACGCCAATAAAAATGTTCAATCTGCGGATCCCGCGCAATTCAAGAGACACCCCGTGCCCAGCGCGCCATTGTCACAAACCATTGACGCCAGCTGCATACTGTTTGCGCCCGTCACGCACTTTGTGTGTTCATGGGCGTCCAACACAGCCCGTACAATGTACACTACCCCCGCGAGCGAAAGACTGGTAAGAACGTGCAAACGCGTCGAGTTGTACCGCGACGGGTGGTACAGAGTGCGCTGCGCACTGAATGCACTGCGTGCCGTCTCGGCTTTACAAGACGCTACAGGCGTACCTGACGCCACTGATGTTGACGCGTGCGGGGGATCTGAAAACCTGTACACCATGTCTGATGCACTGCTGTTGGCTGCAGTGCGCCAAGGCGCTCACCAAGCATTTGTGGGCGTCCAGGACAATGCTGTGCTGCATGCCATGCATCTACTGCAGTTTTCAGCGCTGCCAAAGTGCGTGCACACCGTGGTAGCAGCTAGGTTTGTGTACACACTGGCTTCACTCAAAGGCGTGCAGCACTGCGTAGAAGCGCCGCGCCAAGTGGCACGAACACTGTGCACACCGCTTGAGCAGTCCATTTGCGACACGGCAGCGTACAGCTATTTGATGCACGGTGTACACGCCGTGCATGGCGACGATGCAGCGGCACACGCCGCGGCGATGCAAGCAACTGGCCTGCAGCCCAGTCCTGAATTGGGCGTGGGGCGTACAGATATAATTTTCATGTGAAGCGTGTGAGGAGTGTGTTGTGTTGCGGCAGCGGTGCGAAGAAATACATTTACATGTTGAAAAACGTTCCGCGAGTTCTACTTGATGTGACACCGCGCAGTTTGCTGTTTTCATGCTTTTCATGCACGCGGTACATGTACGCAAATCCCAGCGCCGCCACAAGAATAAGGAACCACGCGTATAGAGGCAAGCCAAGCACGCGCCGCATCAGGAACGGCGTCTTGAAGCGCATCGCACGCGTGTACGGATCCACTGCGCCCACCATTGCGTCAGCATTGTCTTTAGAGTTGGGCAGCACAAACAAAGTGTTGCGCACGCCGTACAGGATGCCTCCAAACATGTCCTGTGCGCTGTGGTTCTTGGACGGCACGGGTGCAAAGTACCCCGCGCCTCGTCCAGAAATTGGCGTCACAGGCATGGCAGTGTCCCCCATTTCAACAATGACCATTGCTGCGCCCCACGTGACCACAACGTTGTTCTTCTGGGACTTTACAGTGCCTTGAAACTGCTTGACAAAGCCCTTGGCGCCGGGCACTGCGTTGAATGTGCGCAAGTTACCACCCGCCAATGGAGCCACCGTCAAGTTGCTGACTGACGTGATGGTCCCACTGACGCTCATGCTGGTACTGCTGGCGGCGTTAATGGCCATGATTTGGCCTGCCGGTAAATCTCCCTGCGCCAGCATCAAGCCCTCTGCATCCAGCACGGGCGCAGTTCCGCCGGCACTGGCTTCCACAAACAGCGCCGCAGGCGCGTTTACGCCGCCCGCCGTGTACAACCCCGGGGACGACGCTGCAATGGTTGTGCCTGACAGTGTGGTGCTTGTTGACGCAAGCGAGGTCAAGTCCACAGCCGTGCCGTTCAAAGTTCCCTGGGGCTTGTCGCACCACAGGATGCTGTCCATGAATGTGGACGCGGTGTCAGCCGTCAATGTGCCGCCGCACGACTTGAACACTGCGTTTTTCAAGTTGTGCATAACAACCACCATGGCACCAAACCTGGGCGGGTCTTTGACAGCTGCACTGGACACGGTCTTTTTCAAAGCGTCGCACAGGGCGTCTTTATCAGGATCACCAACACGCGCACACCGCACCAGGAACAGCACGTCACCGTGCGCCAACGCAATGTACACAAACCCGCCAGACTCTGTGCTAGTTCCAGCGTCTGGCAGCGCAAACGACTCCCCCGTCACGGCGCAGTACAGCCGCGCGCTGGATGGCACGGGGCTAGCCACGGCTTTGACGGATTGAGTGGCGTACGGTAAAGCCGTCATGGATGAACCTGGCATTGTGATTGACAGTTCATCGCCCGTTGCTAGCGCGTCTACAAACATGACTGCAGTGGGCGCTTTGGGCGGCGGCGTCGGGTCATCCCCCAGCATTGACGTGCCGCGGCCATGGATCGGACTGCTCACCGCGCTTGGCAGACCAGTGTGCATCAAGGAAGACCGCACTGCGTCTGGAGCAGTGTAGGGGTGGTTCGACAGCACCTTGTACATGTTTTGTACATTGGCGTTCTTTTGTTGCAGGGTTTCCTTGTTCATTGCGGGCGCCTTGATGGTGCTGAGCTTGTGGCACTTGCCGTTGCACGACATGGTGTTATCAGGTGTTTGGTACGCTGCTGCGGGCAACAATATCAACGCGCACACACAATCAAGCAGCGTGTGTCTTGTAGTTTACTGCATTTCTCGTCTGCTGCACCGTGCCTTGTCAATAATCGTCGTCGTCGCTGTCGTTTGTTAGGCACTGCAACGATCCCCGCACGCGGTTATACGCCGTGGCGTGCGATTCAAACATGTTAGTCACGCGGGACAACGCCATTTCAGCCATCCACGGGAATGGATTGGGCACGCCGTACAACTGCGGCACGCCCAACCACCCCAAGATGGTGTCGGCTTGGTACTGCACGTACTGCATTATGTCAGCACGGTCCAGCGCCAAGTCAGCATTGTCGTGGTAAATGGCCTCCAAAAACGCGTCTTCTGTGGCAACTGCGTCCCGTGCAATGCTGTGCACTTGTTCCGCGGTGGGCTTGTGTTGCATGAGCGCGTACAGTGTGCACCCATGGAACTGCGCGTGGATGTTTTCATCTCGTTGAATGAATGCGTTGGACCGCAGCAGCCCAGGCAACACATCCCGGCCTCGGTAGCGCTGTCGCAGCCAAAAGAAGAGCGTAAAAGCAGATGCAAACAGCAATCCCTCTACAAACGTAAAGGCCACCACGCGGGTTGCCAAAGGAATGTCGGCGGACATCCACTTGGTGGCCCACTGCGCTTTGCGTGTGGCGGCGCCGTATACACGCTCAGTGCCACACCCTTCAATGAGGTTGTGCCGTTTGTCTGGATTCGGCACGTACTTTTCCAACAAGGCAGCGTACGTCGCGGCGTGCACGCCCTCTGCCGCAGTTTGAAAGCCGTAATAGTACCGCACATCAGGGTATGTGATTTCGTTCCCGAAAAACTCGTTGATGTTTTGCATGATGATGTTGTCCCCCGTGGCGAAAAAGGCCAACACCACTTGCACCATTTGGGCTTCAGCGGGTGTGACGCACGCGAGGTCATCCATGGACACGTCCACTTCATCGGCAGTCCACATGACACGCTCCTGCTGCAACGCGGCGTCCCACACGTCGGGTCGGTCTGGATTTTTCCGGGTGAGTGCAGCGTTGCCCACTTGAGGAAGCGTGCACGGCTCCACGGGGTGCGTTGCAGCAGCCATGTTTCACAGCAGAACAATTTGTTTGTGCACTGGCGTGTACAGTATCACAAGTGTACTGGTGCAGTTTTTTGGTTGTGTGATGGATTTGGTGAAAACATTGTTTATTGGCGGCGCTGCATGCTCACGGGGCGCTCACTCTTTTGCTGTCCGCAGCAGCTGCAGCATGCCGTCTAAGGGAGCTCATCTCCACCGTGCGCACGGCGTCTGGCGACAGGGCACCCTCTGGTTGCCGCGTCGTCTTGTACAGTAGCACAGCAGCCACCAACAACACTACAAGCAACACGCCGCCGTACACATAAAACAGTGTGTGGTTCTTGCCTTGCGCGCTTGGAAGCGCTGCGCCGCCACTGCCCCCACCACTGTTACCACCACCCGGGGTAGGTAACACTGTGGGCAACGCTTGTCCCGCGCTTGTTTTAGAGGCACGTGCCACCCAATCGGACGCGTCGCTTTTAGTATTGAACGCTGCTACAATGAATTCATCTTGTGTTTGCGCGGCAGCAAATGCGTCATTGGACACTGCGACTGCGTTGTTTTTGGACAACGCGGGCAGTTGTATCGTAATGGTGTTGTCGTCAGGATGCGCGCCTGAAGGTGCAGGCGGCTGAATGGTCACAGTGTGCGCTGCATTGGCGTGCAACAAAACTGCTTTGGGCACAGACGACCCGGATGCAGATGCAGTGTACGTGCATGAAGAGCCGTCCGTGGGGCACACGTCTCCACCAGCAATGCCACCATTGCACGCTGTTATGGAAGAGGACGCTACAGATTGCACACTGACACTTTGCAGCGCAGTGGAGGATGCATTCTGCACTTGCAATGACGCACTGTACGGCAGCGGAAGCACTGGCGGAAACGTTGGCGGCGTAGCTGATATTGAGCTTTGTGCGCAAACTGCGGCTGCTGCCGCTGCTTGTGCGGCGCTGTACAGGGCAACTAAAACGGCAGACGATTGTGGAATGCGCACAAGCAGCATGGGTGGCGTGGACGCGTCTAGTGCGGGTGCTGCTGTCGACGCGTCTACAGACCACGTACCTGAAATGGGCTGCGCGCCACTTGCGTTGCTTTGCATGGTGACGCTCACAGTCTCTGCGACCCATGTGGACATGGGCACCACAGTGTCTACACCAGCTTGTACAGTTACACTGCGGTCAAATACAGAAGCTTGTACACTCTGATCCAGCTGCGCGTTGCGCAACGTCACGAGCAGGTTTACAGGCGTGGGTGCGGCTGCCGCATTTTGTAAAGCTGATTGCGCTGCAGTCGTGTACGCTGTAGCACGCTCGGGGGAAGGCCACATGCTGACAACCACATTGCCTTGATTGTCCACCAGTGCCACACACGCGTTGACGCGCACAACGGTGTTTTTGCTGTACTGCATGGTTAACTGAGCAGCGGGTGTGGATCCATTCAAGGGCGTAACCACAACGCTCAACGCGGACAAGGGCGTGGGTATGGTCAGCGTGCTCGTGCTGCGACGCATCCCCCCCACACTCGTACCTGGCGTACTCACTGCATTTGTGTCGGAGAACGACGCCGTTGCAACGAGGGGCGCAGCGTACCCCGCAGTAAAGTTGTACAAAGACAACATTGTCGTTATCGCTGCGGCACGCGTGTGCTTTGGTGCGTTTTTATTGCGCGCACGCGTTGTTATCATGAACCGTCGACGGAACAGCTCTGGACGCTTCACGCACAACCGACACGTCGTTAGCATGCAAAGACACGTATCTGAGGAAGCCAAGGATGGACTTTTGAGCTTTGCGTGCATCTCAGATGTACCGCGCAGGCAACGCGCACGCAGAAGTGTCATTGGTGGCATTCTCTTTTCACTGTGTGCGTCGTTGGCGTACACTGCAACCATGTGGGCAGTGTCAACAGATGTGCACGTACCCGTGTCGTCTGTGCTGTTGCACCGTGTGGATGGCGCGTTTACGCAGTTTGTGCTGGATCAACGCAGTATACAGCACCCGGGGTGCCCCGAGCACGCAGAGCCAGCTGTCTTTCAGTCTGTAAACAATGGCGGCGCGTGTGTTGTATCAACGTGCGTGCCCCTCCACAGCAACGCCACTGTGCGCACTCTAGTGGCACTGGCGTACACTGTCAATGGAGCTGAAACGTGCACGCTGCACATGAACGACGTGCCACTGCGCCCCAGCAACCAAAAACGTTCATCGCGTGCCAGCACATTTGCGCTGATTGTGTTGAGCTGTTTTTTGACGCCTGCACTCGTAGCCAGCATGTACCACTACGAACAAGAAGAAATAACAGAAATGCGTCAAGCTGCGTACAATTCCAGGCGTTTTCAGGCGGCAAATACGCCACAGGCGCCGACAAGCCGCTCTGTTGGCGCACGTCATCAGCAAGATGCGCCTCCTTTGGAGCACCCAGCGTGGAAAACTTGATGTGCACGAGCCACTTGAATGCATGCCGTCATGTGTAATGCCTGTATAGTATCACGCTACACACAGTAAAACATTGTCGCGTATGTAGATAGGGCTTGTATATCCATCCACGTATCAACCATGAACGGACAAACCACATATGTGCCCATTACTGACGTAGGTCCGCAAATGCGTTTCCAGCAGGAAGGCAATGGACAATATGACATTGTGTGTCCCCCGCTTACCACAATCCACTACTTATTGGTTGGACCTGGCGCTCCCTCAGCAGCTGGTGGTGGTGGTGGCGGTGGTGGTGCCGTTGTAACGGGAACATTTCGATTAGACGAAGAAACGCCTTTACGACTAGACGTGACCTCTTCGCAGTCTAATCTTTTTATGCCTGACGCAGATGGTCAATACGTGGGTGTTGGTGACATACCTGCCGCCGTAAGAGGAGAAGAAGCTTCTGCGGACCCAGATACAGACGGTGTGGGCAATGCTGGAAACAGTGCGGACATTTCTGGTGTATTTGTTCAGTTGTGGGGAATACGAAGCAGTGAAATGGAATACGGTAGGGGTGGTGTGGGTCTCAATACAGGAACACAGTTAATAAATCAAAGCAGTTTCGGTCGTGGAGGCAATGCGTTCTCTGGAGGTGTTGACTTGGGTCGGCCAGGTGCGATTTACATTTGGTTTGAGCAAGAACTCTTGACCCACCTGTCGTTCACACGCGTATCTGCTGTGCGGCAAGAAGGTTCCATTGGTGGTTATTTTACAGACGTGCCCCAATTTGGTTTACAAGTTCCTGAGCACGGCTTAACTTTTACGGGAGCACCAGCGGACAGCACTCGTGTAGAAACGTACACATCTGCTGTTCCATGTATACACCCTACCAACATTGGATTCTACGCAGATATCGGCAATTTAACAGGACCTGTAATCAGCACACCTAATGTGAATGGTAACGCATGCGTACACCAGTGTTTATCCCCGCCTGGGTATGTCATTTTGTTGGTCCGTTTTCGATTTGGAACTTCTCTACAAATTACATCACAAGGCGTATGGAGCTCTGTCGTGACACCGTTTGCAAACACGGTAATAAGCGGCACACAGACAATTGTGTCCAAACAAACGTTTACAAATACACCCCCATTGAGACTTGTTTTTAGGAGTTCTGTAGAGCAAGACACTGTTCTTGACGCAACATTGAACGCTAATTTAGTGCTGTCCTCAGTGCTGTCCGACACTATTGGAGAAACGTCTCACTACGCTGGCGGTAATTTGTTTGTCACTGGACAACGCGGGGATAGCGTACTTGTTTTTCACCGCGACGACCTTCGGGATGCCCAAAACGCTCTGCTCTTAGATGTTGTGGAAACGGGTGTGCCGTGCACAGCGCACATTGCACGCACGCTGGGTGTAGCACCCAGTGAGTTGCCGACTGGCACCGTGACACGCGTTCCCATTGACGCGCTGTACCCGCTAAGATGCGCGTCTTTTGCTGTGCTTGTCACTGCGACGGGCAGCATGAATGACGGCGTGGGTATGACGTTCACTGATGTGTATCCACCCACTAGAAACGAAATGGCATTCGTTGAAAATAGTGATGTGTTTCCGGATGGTACAACTGTGTACGCTCAGCCTGGCGCGCCAGGTGTCACGGTTGAAATCCCACGCACAGCTGGTCAAGTGGATGTCTTGAGTACAGCGTTTAGTGTCACGCCGCCTTATCTTTCGCGTGGCGCAGTGTCTGAAAGCTTGCCAGGAAACTTGTCTTTTTCTAACATTCCTTCAATTCTAGTCTCACAAAACGGTATCCTGGGTGAAGATCCACGCGGGTTGGTGTACACTGGCGACTACGTGGACATTAGTTCAAAGCCCACCATTCTCAATGCGTGGTCACAGCTTGCGGCAGGCGATACAAATGTGCCCGTGCCCACCGTCAGGCCCGACCTTGTGTGGCGTGGGTTGGTAGAGCCAGACGCTACGTTTCCATTGCGCGTGTACGACACTGGCGTTTTCGAGTCGTTGTACGTATTGATTGTTGACAATGACACATTTGTGTACAATGCAGCCAACGTGAACATGTGGTACGTGCCCCAAAGCAGTGGCGGCACCTTGAATGGCGTCGCCCTCGTTGAAAACGTCGAAGCGCGCTTACCAGCAGGCCTGTCGCATTTCGTTGGCACGGTGGATGTATCGTACCGATCGGAGCGTCAAGACATTGTGCCATTCCGCCGTGCCGTCCCATCTGCTGGTCTGAGTAGCGACTTTTCGTCAGACGTTGGGTTGTTTACCACCGCAGACGCAGTCACTCCAGGATCTTTTCCGGCGTTGCAGCCCAATGCCAATGGCAATGGAGCACCGTTTTTAAACAACGTTCCACCCGGCGTCTTCTTTTGCCGTGTGGGAGATGTGCTGACTGAGTTGCAAACTGCTACCATGTACACCACGGCACAATCACCCCTGTCAGTGGGTGCTTCTGCCGTCTTGCAAACAATTCGGTACACTTCTACAGAAGGCAATTTCTTTGTGGTCGCGGGTGACGCGGCACCAATTCGTGTCAATCCATTTGCAGTTGTTGACGGATTTGCGTACGGTCTACTGATGAAGTACACTGATGCCATACCACCACCTCCATCTGGAGGTGGAGGCGGAGGGGACATTGGTGGTGGTAGTGGTGGCGCATCAACGGGCTCTTATCCCACCATTGGACGGTATGTACCCCGCAGTACCGACAGGCTCAACATACTGGGCATCAATGTGTATCCTCGCACATCAAACAAGCAAATACTGGACAGCACGGGAAAGACGTACCGCATTCCCATCCGGGCGTACGTGTGCCTGTCGTGGATGGTCCGCAATCCCACACTGGTCACTGAACATGACTTGGCGTTTGCGTGGTTTGAGGGGTGCCCCCCACTGCTCTTGACGGCGCTGCTGTTTTTGCCGGGGGGCAGAGTGTCCACTGGCGCTTTCGCGCAAGCCTCGGCACGGTACTCTATTCGTATCCCTACGTCTTTACAGTCTGCTCGACGTTAAAGAGCAACATGAATGCACGCACAACTTAAATTCCACACACGCACTATACATTATTGCACACTATCAAACAGCTCTTGTTGAACACTCACAGCAGCCCTAAACTTTTCGGGGGTTCTATTTAACAGCCTCTGGACCGTGTTGGGCAGCGCTTTACGGTACACAGCGTACACCACAGCCACAACATCCAATGTGTGCATGTTCCGGTGCACATTTCTCCTAAACAGGGCTGTAAACTCCCGCGTATCCAGCGCTCCAGCGCGAGGATGCCTGAACACTAGTCTCCCCACAATGTACAGTGCTGCGCGGGTTGCCGACCCTCGTACTTGTGCATACCGTTGATCCAAAGCGCTCAGTTGTACACCGTCTACAACTCGCTGCACAACGTCGGCGTCCACGGCGTTGATATCAATCACACCACTGTCCACGTCTTCCAGTATGGGCTCCGGAGTCCCCCAGTCGCCAAACAGCTGTTCAAAAGCCACGGGTATGCTAATGGCACACAACGGCCCAAAGCCCACTGCATCACACCCAGGTCCCTCATCCGATGCGGGATTGTCTGGAACTGTTGCATTTGGTGGAAGCGGGGGCGTGAACTGATACACGGCATCCACCGTTGCAGCACCTGCATTCACACGAGACGCGAGTGTAAACGCTGCAGGGATGATGGAAGACACGTTACGCAGGCGCGCGTGCAAGGGCTGTGCAGGCTGTGACCCCGTGTCGACCCCACCATCAAACACGAGCGCGCCGTACTGCACACTGTGCTGCAGCTGCAGTGCTGATGTGAGCGCGTCTGCATACGCGGCATTCAACCCGACGTGTGTGCTGTCCAAGGGCACGTCTGTAGATGAGCCTGCGCGTCTACCCACGGCGTCAACGCTGCGCCGATCCGGACGCACTGTGCTTTGCAGCACACCAATTGATTCGTGCAACGGCACAGCTGTCCACGCACCATTGGAGCACGGCGCGACACACCACGTGTGTGGCGGCTGTGATGACGCTGGCAGCGCGTGTGTATTTCGAATGGGAGACACAGTACCATCCTGCATGAGCAAGAATGAAGGCTGCAGCGTAGCTGCGCTTGGTAGCAAGCTTAAGTTGTTGCTAAATGTGCGCCGTGGAGACAGGGATACACTGAGACCGTCGCTACCAACGACTGGTAAAGTATACTGCGCAGGGATCAGTGGCAAACCCAGAGCTGCAGCGTTAAAGCCCGGCGCGGATATAGACGGCGTGGTCATGCTGGTGCGTGCCAGCGTCCAAGGCGTACAATTTGTCGCGTACGTTGTGTGCGTAGGAACGCGGGGCTGTGTGGACACTGCGTCTGCCAGTGACGTTGCTTGGATGCCTGTGTTGGCTTGCAGCACAGGCAAAAGCGCGCTCGCAGGCGCCACTGGTAAAGCACGGGGAGCAACGCGCAATGCTGCATCTAGTCGACACACTGTGACAACGTTGGGCACATAAATCAGCTCAGCAATGTCGTTGAGAGGATGCAGCTCTGGGCGTAACAACACAACAGTGTGGTTCCCGTCAATCACGGCGCATGGATTGTCTATTTGCAGCGGCTTGACCACGTGTTGCACGCTTAAATGATCAGCTGCTCCAGGTTCAAGCTGCGCCGCTGCAGTGTACACTGTTTCAAAGTGTACACCGCTCACAACGACGCCGTGTGCGCTGCCGGGCGATGCGTTGGGGTTGTACAGCACTGCAATGTACACGATGTTTGACGTGGTGTTCTCTGCGGACTGACCCAGCGGTGACGTGTCCACAGCGTGCCCCACAAGACCTGGCCACTGCTGCGTGACAGTGTCGCCTGGACGCACAGGAATGACGCCAACGGGAAAATCCGCGCCCGGGGGTGCGTACAGTGCATCGTCAGACACAGATTGGGCTGATGGCGCCGTTGTGTAAAATGGTACCGCCGCGTCAATGAGAATGGGATATACGCCAGATCCGTCCACTCGAGGAATCACGTATTGATCAAGCACAACTTCTCCAGGGTCCATAAAGTACGCGGCCTCTGTGGAGCCTATGCTCAACGCAGTCGCAGAACCAACCGCAATGGTGGGCGTCTTGTACGTAAACGGAGCGGGTGTGCCTGGTTGTGCCTTGTCCCACGCGAGCAACGTGGGTCCTCCACACGACACTACCATTTGCCGCGTTGCGTATTGATGCACAATGTTCAATGACGCGGGCTGCATGAACTCTGCCTGTGCGTGGGATGCGTACACCCACATGCTGCCTGCGCCGTCTGCGCCACCATCCGTAAAAGACAGCAGCGTCCCCACAAACAGACCTGGACGATTATGTACCGCGCCACGTACAGCTGCGGGATCGCTGCCGTCTCCCTGTGTTACCACGTCGTCCACTGCGTCAATTGCAGTGGTGGACCCTGATTCAAACAATGTGATGACGGGCACGTTTAGAGGCTCGGGGAGCAGCACCAAAACCCGTTGTCCCTCTGTAAATACGCTTGGTGTAGCATTGACGCTCGGCGGGGCATTAAACACAATGTCGTTCAATACAATGGGTGGAAAATTTCCTGGACCAAGTGTGCGTATTTGACCCGTCAGTGCACCATTCGCCGCGGCGTGGACATCTGCACGCAACGCTTGTGCATTCAGTGCGCCATCACTGCGCTGCATACCAAACTTTAAAGCAGTATTTTGCGTCACGATGCAGACTTGGGTGGGCACAGCGCCCAAGTCCGTTTGTACAGCTGTAAGGTCTTCTGGAGCCAATGCCAGCGTAGCAGCAGGCGCAGAGAACGCGGATGATACACGCACCCCTGTGTTTTCCGGTGTCAATGCCACTAGTGTGGGAGCCGGCGTTGCACCTGTGACTGTGAACAACTCATTTAAAAACGGCGTTCTGGGCACACTATCCACGCTTGCTGTGCTGGTGGATGCAACACTGGGTTCAAAGGCAAGACTTCCCAGCACAACAAATTGGCCTGGATTGACACCAATTGTCAACACTGTGGTTGGCAAGACGTTGCTCACGCGTGCATATGCCTGTGGCGGACTCCATGCGTGCACACTTTCAGACAATTCACCAGACGCCCAACCAAAGTCTGTGGCGGAAACGGCGTCTCCCAACAACGGCTGCGTTGACGCAATGTACGTGTGGACACTTTGATCCTGCACCGCAAGTAGCACATCGTTGGGTGTAGTTGCAACGCCCACCCCTGATGACAGTGTACGGCGTTGTAAGTACACATTGGACGTACTGGGCCGTCCAATAGTGTATCTAGTGGCGTCGCGCAGCGTGCGAACAATGATAGTGTCTCCCAGCGCAACGCGGCGCACGCCGTCAATGGGCACACCCATTATTGTCGCCGAGACCAAGGTCCGGGAAGAAATATCCTCGTCGGAAAATGGGTTCACTTGGTAAGGTTGAAAAGTACCATCAGAGTTTTGAGTCAAAACGTCTGTGACACCATGAAATAAGGGCGTGACTTCTGCTTGCGCACCGTTATTGCGCGTCACCAACACCAAGTGATCAGCATTGTCAACAATACGTATGGGAGACGTGTCGGCAGCTGCATTGAAGCGGGTCACCATGCTGCTTAAATCACGTGGAGACGCTGCACCAATTTCCAGTGGAATAATGTTTGTGTCTTTGACTACAGTACCCCACGCCGTCCGAATTGCTGGTAGTGTGGTCGACAGTTTTACAGAACCATCTACAAAGCATACATCTGGATCCAAGCTTTGTACACCAGGCATGCCTGCAGACGCACGTACGATGCTGCATACACTCCCATTGGACAACGCCGCAAAGGGTGGACCGTATCTTGGATCAGTGGACAACCGAATGGTGTCCGTGTTGCCCGGCAATGCAATGTCTGCGAAAAACCCGCCGCGAATGTCCACGCGAGACACATTCAATGCCCCACTGTACGACGGTGTTGGTAAATGCGTCACGATTCGCACATCAATGTGTCCGAACTCGTCGTGGTACGCAGCCACAACTGGCTGTGAAATGTTGGGAATGGCCTGCAATGCAGCTGTAGAGTGGCTTTGGGCAAGCGTGAATGTGTCCCCAACTTGCAAGCTTTGCCCCGTTGATTGACCGTCCACGCGCAAAATGCACGGTTGCAGTGCCGTGTACGTCATGTCGTTCATGTTGTAACCTAGCGTGTGCATGACCACCGTTGTGGCATCCGTGACTTGAGCGTGCACGCCATGATGCATGAGCCCAGCCACTACATCCACACCATCCACTTCTGCTGACAAAAGCACAGGCCGGGCTCCATTGCGAGAAAAGGCAACTCGATGAATTACGCTATTACTTGGGGAATTTGTTTTGACTTGTAGAGTATGCTCCGTACCACCCGAAGACGAAATTACGTCCACATACGGCGTAGCAGTATACGTGCGCGACGTGTTTCTATCAAATTTGAGGACTACAGTGGCACCCGGCGGCGCTCGAAAGTGCACTGCGTGTGCATCGCGTGTGCCACAGAATGCCTCGTGCGCACACGGCTGAAAAGTGCACGCGACTGCAAATGTATTTGCTGGGTCTGTGCTGTCCATAAACGCCAACGGCGTGAAAATTTGCGGAGTCACGCAAACAAGGGTGTTGTTTGTAGTCACTTGTTCCACTGGAGACAACTCAGTGCGCACCTGGCCCCCAACTTCTTCGACAATGGCCGTGTGCACTGCAGGCGTGAGCGTTCGCCCATTATAATTCGTAATGTGCGCAGTGTACAAATCAACCACATTAATGTTTGCAGTCATGATTGGACAAAAACGGCGCTCAAAACGTAATACAATAGC